>OLXG01000738.1_pt1 | contig 12891 bp, 10 predicted proteins | sample 1673861 | NCBI WGS metagenome assembly OLXG01 (sample SAMEA103958130, study PRJEB25191) | human gut metagenome | biome: human-associated habitat [ENVO:00009003]; feature: intestine environment [ENVO:2100002]; material: feces | place: Germany | collected 2013/2015
TTCGACATAGACTCATTCGGTTCAATACCTACGCATTAAAAGTTTAGGATTAATAATAATAATAATAATTTTGATATTAAAATAAATGATAAATGGGAACTTATTTGTGCTTTTACTTACAAATGGACGTATTACAATACTTCTTATAAAGACTTAAAAACGACAGTTAAATCTGATGTTGGGATTTTTAAATTACATAGTTGCTACAATAATAATGGGTTACAGAATTACCTTGCACTAGATGATAATTCTTATTACTTATGGGCAACTGGAGGAAAAGTAAATAAAGAATATTTATTTAGTTTAAGAAAAGATGGTTATAATGGGCAATATAAAGAAGGAGCTATAGAGTTTCGTGGTACTAGATTATATCCACGTGGTTATGCTATGGCTGAATGGGGAAAATAAATTTCTACATATAGATTATTTTTATCACCTTTTAATACTTATCAAAATAAGTTTGCATTTAAAGACGAAAGATTAAATGATCTAATGCTAGAATGGTCAAAAGATGAAGATTTCTGGGTAAGAAGAATAGCAATAGACCATCAATTATGTAGAAAAGAGAAAACTAATACAAAATTATTGGAAGCAATATTAGTTAATTAAAGGTTTCACAGCCTAATTAGCTATACTTTTGCCGACAAAGGCCTGAGAATACATCACTCAGGCCTTTTTTGTGGAAGAAAAGCGTCTTTTTCCTGCTGCTTTTCATGCACTTTTGCTTGATTCTTTGTTGAAGTATAGTATAATATTAGTACTTTAATTAACTATACTGGAGGTAGCGAAATGGTTCCAGAGTCTATCAGGAAAATTCAAAGGCCCGTCAACACGATTGTGCAGGCCACCAAGAATCCGAATGTCTATATGGTCATCAAGAGAATCGGATGCAAGAACGTCGGCGGAAGAAGGGTCCCCGTCAACGGCCCTGTCGTCGGACACATAGTCGACGGAAGATACGTCGAAAAGAAGACAGGGGGCAAGAAACGAATCTCGACACGCGAAATACATCTTCTCCGCTATGGAAACGTAGCCTTTGCCCATTCGGTCGGAAAGGATCTGCTGGACTCGCTGAAGAAGACATTCAATGAAAAGGACGCGATGAACATCTACAATCTCGCCCTGATCAGAGCGGCGTTCGGAAACGTCAAAGACTATCAGATCCAGGACAGGTACGAGAAAAGCTATGCGAAGGTTTTCCTTCCCGGCTGTGCGGTCAGCAAGAATTCCCTCTCCGCTCTTCTTTCCAATCTCGGCAAAAGCTATGACCTTCTTGTAGGATTCATGAAGGGCAGAGTCAAGGACACGGTCAGCGAGGAAACGAAGATACTGATCGACGGAATGCTGAAAAACGACAATTCCAGGGTGGATTCCTTTTCCGGCTTTTCCTATAAAGGCAGAATAAAAGGGACGAAAGACATGTCGATCCTTGCCGCAATCGATGCCGGGAAGAAGGAGCCGCTTGCAGTGAAGGTCTATCCGGGAAACCTTCCCGATGCCGTCAACATCAAGGATTTCATCGAAGAATTCAGCATAGAAGGAGGAATCGAGATCTCCGACAAGGGCATTCCGCTGGAGAAGGCAAAAGAACAGTTCAGGGACGGGAAGGTAGGCTTCCTCCATCCGATAAGAAGGAATTCGAAGAAGCAGAATGAGCTTGGCCTTTTTTCCGTGCTTTCTCCTTTGAAGACAGAAGAGGGAGTCCTTCTCTGCTCGAAGCGGAAAGACGGGGACGACGACTTCTATTACTATCTTTTCAAGGACCTGAGAAGGGCCGCAAAGGAGGAAGGCGATTATGTCAGCGGGAAAAAGCCGGACGATTTCGACGGCCTGAAATACAGTGAAAGGAAAATGACGTTCGGAACGATATGCTTCGTTTCCAATATGGATCTGGACATAAGGGACGTCTATGAATACTATAGGACGAGATGGGAGATAGAGATCGTATTCAGGATGTACAAGGGAATCCTTTCCCTCAACACGACGAGGGAACACGACAACTATTCCACGATAGGAAGCGAGTTCGTCAACTACCTTTCGGAAATCATGGTCTGCAGGATGAAGAACAGAATACAGGAAAAGGGACTGTTCAAGGATTTCACCTTCCAGGATGTAATGACGCGTCTCGACGACTGTATCAAGACAAGCGAGGATGAAAATGCGTCGATATGGAAGCTTTGCTCCATGAGCAAAAAAGACCTGGATCTTTTGTCACAGCTGGGGTTGGAAAGTTAATCGGATTGGGAAACCTTTAATCAATTGTTAAATGAATAAAAAATATGGATAGCTTTGAATTTGTATTGCTCTTTTTTGCATAATTAACTTAAGGTACTTATATGAATATAGCTATTGTTGATGACGACTTATCTATCTTAAGTCAAATAAAAAATACATTGATGAATATGGTCAAAAAGGCATCAATCATTTTCAAGACTATAACTCGTGAATAAATGTAATATCCCCTATTGAAATTCGTCCAAGATTTCGATCGCCAATAGCAGGCGCGGTCATTGAAATTCTAAAGCCAGTAATTTCTTTGCCAATAAAAGAGAATTCAAAATAATCCTGATGTTTTCTATCGGTGGAAAGGTTGGCTTGAAGCAAATCTTTTTTGAACACGTAGCCATCGTCGTTGAATGCTTCTAAAATGGCAGTAGAATTCAATCCTGAAAGTTTATCTTTAATTTGCCAATAAGACAAATTGATGGAAAACATCCTTATCTTTTTTGAAAAGCGATATTCTAGATACGCTTCTCCAGCATTTTTTCTTTTTGGAGATAAGTTAATATATTCCTCCTCGATATAGCCTGTCCTGAGCCTAGTCGTTGAGATTTCCAAATTATCCATATGAATTTCTAGAAATTCTTCATTTGCGTTATATCTCTGATTAAAACCATAATCCTCGGGCAGCAAATCCGTTGAAGTATGCTTTTTCGAGCATGGGCATAAATACTCGTTTTTGTTGTAAGCAAAATAATTGTCTGAATGAACGTGATTGCCTTCGTAAATGATATCAATGCAACCTGCACTATAATTAGAAAAAAGTCCACTTTCATATGTCGACCAAGGCGTTGCGCCTGTCCACCCCCATCCAGTATGAACCCACACATAATTATCGTCATAAGCATATGCTACAGTGGAATGCCCTGACCCATTTGAAATGACCGGTCTGCCAGAATCAATGCCATTCTTAATAATTCCAATGGCTCTTTGCGTCCAAATATCCCCCAAATTGCCTTCCGACGTATTCATAGACCGTTTGATACCACGCTTATCCAAATAATTATTGATGAGTTTAATTTGGTTTAAAGTGGTCATTCCATCAACTTCTGGATCTTCACCCACTTCATTTTTAGCAATATCCACGAGATAATCATGAAAGTCATGGTCATCTACAGAACAATCGTCCACTCCGGGCGATTGTGAAAAATCTTTCGTAGAATAATTGCTTTTGGAAATATATTCATGTGAAATCACATCATACGATTCATCAACAAACAAGTCCGAAGAGAAAGTATCGTAATAACCTAGCAAGATTTCACTCGAGACAATGGCACATGTTCCCTTTGAATTCCAGGCATGTTTATCGCCAAGCTTCTCAAAGTAATAATAATTATCGATTACATGAGCATTAGGCGTAAGGGCGATATTCTTATAGTAATTGCCGGCATCTTTCCCCTGAGACTCATAATAATCTCCGAACATCAAAGAACTTGAAAGAAGCCCAGCTTCACTTACAAAGTCATCAATATCCTGTTCATAATAAGCGTAATCAAAGCCGACCTTGTCTTCGTCATACAATTTCAACGTTTCAGGGTCCCCTTCTGAATAGGGACTAATACTTCTCTGCTCAATTTCCTCATAATTTTGCTTATCAAATAGAACCCATTTTCCATTTTCGAATTCAATCTCAAGATAGCGGTTTTCTCCGGAAGTGTTGTATACATCTCCATATTGAACAATATTGTTTGAACCAACCTCGTAAAAATCGGCTTTCGAAAGAACATATTGCAAAGACTCATCAGCAGATTCAAAACTTGCTCCGGAACTGAATCCAGTCAGATTCGCAAGCATGCACAATCCTAAAACTATCAAGTTCATTTTAGCCTACTATGAAATGTAGCTTAAACAGCAAACGACAGCAGCAAAAGAAACGAATACATCTACGAAGAAAAGAATGTAGCTTCCAAGCTTTAAAATTGGGGCATATTTTGCTTTTTTTAAGATTAACGATAAAGCAGCCGAAACTGATACAAAGAGATTGAGAAAAAAAGAAATCAAGCCAATAGGATTGCCATGCTCATAGGTCCCCTCGAAGATACTCGTTTGAAAGAACTCCCTCTCTGGGTAACTTTGGCCTGGTTGAATTGGATAGACATACCTGCTTCCGCGGAGGAACGGAACAAAAACCATTATGGCAAAAACAAACGCAACAGCCAAAATAACTACCAATGACCAGAATTCAATTCGTTGCGTAAGGTTCTTATTCTCCACGGCAATCAAAACGGTTTCATCCGTCCCGACCAATTCAGAAACCGATATTCCAAAATAAAGAGCTATTTTTTCAAGAGTATCCTTATTTGGATAAGATGCTCCCGTCTCAAATTTTGCGATAAGGCTCCTTGAAACGTAAATAGCATCAGCCAGCTGGGCTTGAGTCACCCCTTTCTTTTTCCTCAGTTCTTTAAGCTTGTCGGCAAACATCTTATTGCCTCCTTTCCACAATCAATTCTATTAAAAAAACATCAAATCAAGATGTTAATTATTAAGAACATTTGTTAAATACTGAGAACGTTTGGTACTATGGCAAAATTGTAAAACTTTCCAATGACACAATTTGCCAAATAGTGACATTATGAATTTTTAGTACTTGGAAAATAGAGAATTTTCTTGGCATTCAAATCTATTTTGTATTTATATACTATGAATGCATAAATGTACTTATCACTGATAATTTTGTATATTTCGTCTCTGGAAATAAATATGCTCTTGTTGTTGTCCCCTTTGTTAAATTTATAGAGTCCATCGGTTCATTGCCATCCACCCATATGTTGTGGCGGGAGGCGTTTATGGTGGCCTCTTTGAAGGTATGCCAAAAGTGAGAACGGAGAAAAGTTTTGCATCTCTTCAGCGTATCCACTTTATAAGGAGAATTTATAGTTAGAGTTTTTAGAAATTACTTCCGCCTAATCCCCAATGATTGACTTCTCTATAATTTATATAGATTCTATCTGGATCAATTTTAATTGTTCTAGATAATAAGTCAGTAGTTTTTTTAGTCATCGGGTCAAAATCATTTTTTGATATTGTTCCATAGACGCTAATTTCTACTATGGCACTATATTCATTTGAACCTTTGAAATACATTGAATCAGATTCGACATTGTCGAATGCAATCATCAACCAGTCTTCAGTTTTATGAAGAGTGGTTATTAATTGACCTAGACCAGTCTTTAAATCTGTCTTGTCCTTAAGGGACAAGGATTTGTTTGTCGTTATTCTAATAAAAGGCATTTATATCACCTCTTTACTTTATGATTTCAGGCTCTTTATTAACTCTTTCAACAAATCTATTGAAGCCTTCTAATCCAGTTTCGTCTTGCTTATAAACACCGGCATCTTCGAGACATCTAGCGAATACTAATCCAGTTTCTCTTTCGACAACTTCCTTTACATTAGAAGAGTTTATATCTGAATATTTTTCTTTGATTTGCTTAGCCCAGTCTGCATGTTTTTCTGTCAATGGATCAGATGCAGGGTCGATGTTATTCACTAATTCGTCTTCAAGTTTTGCTAATTCTTTATTCAATCTTGAAGGTAGAACAGCTAATCCCATAACCTCAATCAATCCGATGTTTTCCTTCTTGATATGCCATAATTCTTGATGAGGATGGTAGAGACCTAAAGGATATTGATCAGTAGTGATGTTGTTTCTTAATACTAATTCTAATACGTATTGATCTTTGACTTTATGTGCTATAGGAGTGATAGTGTTATGAGGTTCACCATTAGTTTCTGCATATATGAATGATTGCTCGTCGGTGTATCCGCGCCATACTCTTAAAATCTTATCTGCTAATGCAATCAATCTCTTAGGATCTCTTGATGACAACCTAATATCAGACAAAGGCCATTTTACATATCCAGCTTTTACATCGGTGTAATTGGTAAATACAATTTCTTCTTCTATCGGAGCTTTAAACATCGGGAAGATGTAGTTTCCACCTTGGTAGTGATCATGAGTCAAGATAGAGCCGCCGACAATAGGAAGATCGGCATTTGATCCGAGAATATAATGAGGGAACTTTTCAACGAAGCCTAATAGGTGTTCGAAGCAATCGTGGTTGATTGCCATAGGGACATGCTCGCTGTTGAATACGATTGCGTGTTCGTTGAAATAAGAATATGGAGAATATTGGAAGAAATATTTCTTTCCTGATAATTCAAAAGGAATAATTCTAATAGTTTCTCTTGCAGGATGATTCAATCTTCCAGCATATCCTTCGTTTGAAGGACAGAGCTGGCATTTAGGATAAGAAGATTGTTTCATCAATTTTGCAGCTGCTATAGCTTTAGGATCTTTTTCAGGCTTTGAAAGGTTGATTGTTATATCTAGATCACCATAAGGTGTGGCAGTTTTCCACTTTAAGTCCTTCTTGACTCTATAGGCACGGATATAGTCAGTGTCTTGAGAGAACTTGTAGAACCAATCGGTAGCTTTCTTTGGAGAAGTTCTATATTTAGTGTTGAATTCTTTAATTACATTTGAAGGTCTATCCACGAAGACGGACATGACTTTTGTATCGAATAAATCTCTATAAACGGTAGAATTTTCAGGGAATAAATTCTTTTCAAAAGCAAAGTCTAGAATCTCTTTTAAAGTCGATTCTAAATTTACATTTTTGTATTCCTCTTCTGGTTCATTGTATTCATCTAGTCCAAGGATTGCTAGTAAAGAGTTTGTGCAATAAATCTTATCATCTTCTTTAATTAATTTTTTCTCTAATGCATAAGTGACGAGCTTTTTAATTGATTGATCTATCATTTTATTTTTTTCTTTCCTGATTTAAGTTTGTTAAAGAACTTTTACTACACTAGGGCCATCACCGACAGAGACGACATAGAACGAAGGTCTATATTGTGTTCTCTCGCAGTAAATCTTAGCGACATTTTGCTTATATGAATCAATGAACTCGTCCTTGACCAAGGCGACGATACATCCGCCCCATCCACCGCCAGTCATACGAACACCTATGACTCCATTTTGAACTCTTGAAGCATCTACTAAGACATCTTGCTCATGACATGTTGCTTCATAGTCATAACGAATAGAAGCACCTGCTTCATTCATCAAATCGCCGAAGTTATCAATCTTGCCTTGCTTTAAGACTTCAACAGCTTTGAGTGTTCTCTCATTTTCGGATATAGCATGTTTTGCTCTTCTCCAACAAGTAGGATTTTTAATAGCAGTGCCTAATTGATAGAAATCTTCCAATTGTAAATCACAAAGATTTTCCAACTCAGGTTTGACTGTCTTTAAGTCTTTGAAAGCTTCTTCTGCTTGTGCACGACGTTCATTGTATTTAGAGTCAGCTAATGAGTGAGGCTTGTTTGTGTTTGTGACTACTATTTTTGCACCGTTTAATTTGATAGGTGCATAGACGAATTCAAGTGAGCTAGTATCGAGGAAGATTGCACAATCTTTCTTTCCCATAGCTGATGCGAATTGATCCATTATTCCACAATTTACACCATTGAAATTGTTCTCGGAGTATTTGCCGATTTTAGCAAGATCAATATTGGTGATTGTTGTCCAATTGAACATATCTCTAAGGACATATCCCATTAATACTTCGAGTGAAGCAGATGAGGATAAACCTGAACCGGCAGGAATATCGCCACCGACAACAGCATCAAAACCGTGGGTGGCTCTTAATTTTCTAGCTTTGTTGAATGCCCAAATAACGCCTTTAGGATAAGCAGTCCATCCTAAAGTTTTTACATATTGTTTGTCAGGATTCTCATGGGAGAAAATGTTCTCGAGCTTGTCTTCGTATTTTCTTTCAGGTTTGATGTTGATAGAAAAGAAACGGATGGTGCTGTCGTTTCTAGGCTTTACTATCATGTATGTTCCTATTGTTAAGGCACAAGGGAAGACATGTCCACCTAGATAATCTACATGCTCGCCGATAAGGTTAACACGTCCGGGAGCAAAGTATATTTTTGCTCCTGTAGTGTCACCATAAAGTTCTTCGAACTTCTTGGTAATGGAATCTACAATTTCTTGATTCATAGATGTTTTTTACTCCTAATGTATGGGTTTGCAAGGACAATTATAGATTAAGTGGGTAAGAAAAAAACAAATCCAAGAAGGAAATCTAAATAATGTGAAATAATACCCAAAAGAACTAGAGAAAAGTTGATAAAAATAGTTAATATTTAGCGTATAAATTATATAAAGAATAGAAGGGAGGTGGATATGTTAAAACTGGTTAATATAAAGAAAGATTATATTGTTGATAAAGACTTAAAAACAACGGCTTTAAAGGGAATATCCTTATCTTTTGGAGAGAAGGGATTTGCTGCTATTTTAGGTCCTTCGGGTTGTGGAAAAACAACTTTGTTAAACATTATTTCTGGATTGGATAGATATACAAAAGGTGATTTGATAATCTATGGAAAGTCAACAAAACAATATAAGGATAGAGATTGGGATAATTATCGTAATAAAAAGATAGGAATAATATTTCAATCTTACAATTTGATTCCCCATCTTTCTATCTTGGAAAACACAGAGCTGGCTTTGACATTATCTGGAATCTCTGCGAAAGAAAAGAAAGAAAGAGCTTTGGAGGCTCTAAAACAAGTAGGACTAGAAAATCAAGCAAAGAAAAAGCCGAATCAATTATCTGGTGGTCAACAGCAACGTGTTGCAATAGCTAGAGCTATAGTTTCAAATCCGTCTATCATTTTAGCTGATGAACCTACTGGAGCTTTGGATTCTGAAACATCTACTCAAGTTATAGATATACTTCATGACATTTCCAAAGAACATTTGGTCATCATGGTCACTCATAATGAAGAATTGGCTTATAAATATGCAGATAGAATTATTAGGATGAATGATGGGCTAGTCGTTGATGATTCAGCTCCTTGTGATGAAGACAAAAAAGAAGAAGTAGTAAAGACTTCGGCTTTTAATAGTAAAGCTCCTAGACCATTAGCTGAAAGTGAAATTCAAGAAGCAAAAAGACAAGAGTATTATGATGAGGTAAATGAAGAAAAAGATAAGAAAGAGAGTAAAGAGAAAAAGAAAGAAAAGAAGTCAAAGATGAGTTTCTTCACAGCTATGAAAATGTCTTTGAAGAACTTATTAACAAAGAAAGGAAGAACATTTGTAACAGCCTTGGCTTCATCATTTGGAATAATTGGGGTCGGGTTAGTCTTAGCTATATCCGGAGGTTTTTCGGACTATGTCAATAGAACAGAGACCCAAACTTTGGCCCAGTTTCCTATTTCAGTAGAAGGTTATGGACTTGCATCTGCTTCCGAAATGAAGCCGAATCAAAATACATATGATCAATATGAGAAATATCCAAATTCAGATGATGTTACTATAGTTGAGCCTACTCAAACTATGCTTCATATGAATGACCTAACTTCTGATTATTATGAATCATTCTTGATGGGTGGAACAGATTCGTATGGTAGAAAATGGGCTGGACTCGATAAGAGCTTATATGCATCTATACAAAATAATTATTCTATTTCAGCGAATGTAATCGCTAAATCCAAAGATGATGATGGAAATGATAAATATACTTCTATCAATACATATTCATCATCTGTAATTTCCTCTTTAACTTCTCCTTCATCTAGCTATTGGTCTGAGTTACCGGGAGATGAACAATATATAGAGAGTTATTATGATTTATTACCTGGCGGAAGATTTCCACAAAACAAAAATGAAGTCGTAATAACAGTCAATAAATATAATGGAATTTCTACAAACACATTAAAAGCATTAGGAATTAATCCTAACGAATTCAAGAATTCAGATGGAACTTATAAAACTATTAATACAAAGACTTTTAATGGTATGGAATTTAAATTAGTTCCTAATGATGTCTATTACACTGAAAATGAAATCGACGCTGATTCATCCACATTCTATGGGATAGGTCTTAGAGGTGCTGGTGAAGGTAATCAGGATAATCCATATTCATTTCCTAAATTATTAAAATTCTTATCTTCAATACAATCTAATGATACAAATGTTGATAATAATACTATTGCTAAAGAACTTATAAACTTCTTCATTCCTGTTGAAAATGCTAAATTATCAACAAGCATGACTATAAAATTAACAGCTTTATTAGTTCAAGTTAGAGCTCAAGTAAATAATACACAAAAAGCAAAATTAATTGCGGATTTCATCTCTTCTAATAAAACTCAACTCGAAGAAGAATTGGGTGGTGAAATCAACTTAATTAATTATCAATTACCCACCTATTCAAAGCCAAAAACTAATGATCAGTTGAAGTCTTCCTTTGCTGATGATAAATCTCAAACCATTAAAATTGTTGGAATTCTTAGAAAGAAAGAATCTAAAACTATGGGAATTTTAGGAGATGGTGTTTATTATTTACCATCGTTAACCGAAGATGCTTTGATGGATGCAGGTAAATCTAATATTGCAAAGAAAAATGATAAAGATTATTTCTTTATCAACTTAGAAAGCTTAGCCGCTCAACTTGACAATATCGATCTCAATGATTTCATCAATGGGAATATATCTTCAATAAATTTTAAAGATACTTTCCAAGCATATAATATTCTTAGTCTAGATAACACCACTAAAGCTCCAGCCAAGTATAACAATATTAGTAATTATTCTAATTCTAGAAAGTCTATAGGAACTGATACTAGTGTTGGAAGTATAACTATTTATCCTGTCGATTTTAAAACGAAAGAGCAGTTATTAGTCTACTTAGATTTATATAACACTACTAAGAAAGCCGATGGTACTGAATTGAAATCGTCAGAGAAGATAATTTATACAGATGTATCTTCATTAGTTTCCGAATCACTAAGTACTTTGGTCAATGTGATCTCTATCGTTCTTATTTGCTTTGCTTCTATATCATTAGTTGTTTCTTCAGTGATGATAGGAATTATTATTTATGTATCCGTTCTTGAAAGAACTAAAGAAATAGGAATATTGAGATCCGTAGGTGCTAGAAAGAAAGATGTCGGAAGATTGTTTAAGATGGAATCTTTAGCTATAGGATTCATTGCCGGTGTTCTTGGAGTGGCCTTAACGTATCTCATATCTATTCCTATTAATATAGGCATTAATTTAGCATTCCCGGGATATGCAATAGGTAATATTGCTGCTTTGAATCCTCTATATGCCTTGTTATTGATAGTTATTTCATCATTGTTGACTTATGTAGCTGGTCTTTCACCCTCGAAAAGCGCAGCGAAGAGAAATCCTGTCAAGTGTCTTAGAACGGAATAAAAGTGCATTTGGATATGTATTAAACAATATGATTATGCCTTCAATGGTGCATATTTCACAGCGGCAGCTTCCTTGTTAGTTCTAATTCCATTCGGATGGTTGATGATTAAAAGCTTTGTTTTAAACAAAGACTAATAAGGAAGAAAAACTTGATGAAATTGAGAGTGGTTAATCACCACTCTTTTTTATTTGCTTTTATTATGGATTCCAATTTGTTAAAGGATAATGATATTGTTTTATGTGAATTTCTTTGTTATTGACTTTTAGTATAGCACTTACATAAAATACGTATAGGAGGCTTGATTTGAATTAACTGACTTAATCTAAAGCCTTAAGATTTAATCAAATTTTAATTATTATGAAAATTGCAGTAGTGGAGAACGAAGAAAAAGATATTCAAGTATATAAGGAATATATCTCTAAATATCAAGAATCTACAAAAGAAAGAATAGAGGCTGTATTCTTTCAAAATGGAATTGACGCTATCACCGATTATCCCAAAGAACTAGACGCAATCTTTATGGATATTGATATGCCTATGATCGACGGGCTGGAAACTAGTAAGAAAATCAGAGAAAAGGATTCGGATGTAATAATTATTTTTGTTACTAATCTATCTCAATTTGCTATTCAAGGATATAAAGTACAAGCACTAGACTTTTTATTAAAGCCAATTGAATATATGGACTTTAAGTTTGAAATAGACAAAATTAAAAGAAACACTAATAGAAAAGGAAATGATTTTATTTGGGTTTCTACTAAGGGAACTACTATTAGACTTTCATTCAAAAATATTATTAGTATTGAAATATTCCATCACGATTTAATAATTAAGACCAATTTAAAAGATAATCCTGAATTCAAATTTAGAGGATCTCTTCAAGCAATAAGCGAAAAGCTTGATAATTCTATGTTTGCTAGAATTAACAATTATTCAATTGTTAATCTTTCTTATGTCAAAGAGATTAGGAAAGAAGATGTGATTCTTCAAGATGGAACATCAGTGTTGTTCTCTAGAAATAGAAAGAAAGACTTTATAGATGCATTCACGTCTTTTATGAATGGAGATATAACTATAAATGATAGGTAAGATATTATTTGCTCATTTTTATAATCTTTATCTTGAGTTTTTGATTGCTCAGTTTATTTTCATGTTCAATGGTCAAAGAAGAAAGTATTATTGGTGGAGATTATTAATTGCTGCTGTTGCTGGATGTGGTTTTTATTTTTTGCCGACATTGCATTTCTTGGATTTCAACTGGTCTTATTCTGTTGTGTTTTTATCCATCTTGATAGTTGGATTCTTCCTATATAACCTAAACTTTTCACGATTTATACTACCATTACTTTTTTAGGTGCGAATTCCAGTC
>OLXG01000742.1_pt1 | contig 12849 bp, 7 predicted proteins | sample 1673861 | NCBI WGS metagenome assembly OLXG01 (sample SAMEA103958130, study PRJEB25191) | human gut metagenome | biome: human-associated habitat [ENVO:00009003]; feature: intestine environment [ENVO:2100002]; material: feces | place: Germany | collected 2013/2015
TCGCCTCCAAGATGGGCATCTCCACCATCCAGAGCTACCAGAGCAGCCAGATCTTTGAGGCCGTGGGCATCTCGCAGCAGGTCATCGACAAATACTTTACCGGCACCGTGAGCCGGGTGGGCGGCATCACCCTGGCCGACATCCAGGCCGACGTGGAGGCCACCCACAACGCCGCCTTTGACCCGCTGGGTCTGGACATCAACATGGAGCTGGCCGACGGCGGTGCCCACAAGTTCCGCAGCGGCAAGGAAGAGCACCTGTTCAACCCCCAGACCATCCACCTGTTCCAGAAAGCCTGCTGGACCAACGACTACGGTGCCTTCAAGCAGTTCACCAACACCGTGGACAACATGGGCAAGGACGGTGTGCACCTGCGCAGCCTGCTGGACTTCAACTTTGACCCGGACGGCGGCATCCCGCTGGACGAGGTGGAGCCGGTGTCCTCCATCGTCAAGCGCTTCAAGGGGGCCGCCATGAGCTACGGTGCCCTGAGCAGCGAAGCCCACGAGACCATTGCACTGGCCCTGAACCGTCTGGGCGGCCGCAGCAACACCGGCGAGGGCGGCGAGCCGGAGGACCGCTACCACAGCGAGAGCAATTCCAAGATCAAGCAGGTGGCTTCCGCCCGCTTCGGCGTCACCAGCAAGTATCTGGTGTCGGCAGAAGAGATCCAGATCAAGCTGGCACAGGGCGCAAAGCCCGGCGAGGGCGGCAACCTGCCCGGTGCCAAGGTGTACCCGTGGATCGCCAAGACCCGCCACAGCACCACCGGCGTGGGCCTCATCTCGCCCCCGCCCCACCACGACATCTACTCCATCGAGGACCTGGCCGAGCTGATCTACGACCTGAAGAACGCCAACCGCAGCGCCAACATCAACGTCAAGCTGGTCAGTGAGGCCGGTGTGGGCACCATTGCGGCCGGTGTGGCCAAGGGCGGCGCCCAGGTGATCCTGGTGTCCGGCTACGACGGCGGCACCGGAGCCGCGCCCCGCACCTCCATCCAGAACGCGGGCCTGCCCTGGGAGCTGGGCATCGCCGAGACCCACCAGACCCTGATCCTGAACGGCCTGCGCAGCCGCGTCCGCATCGAGAGCGACTCCAAGCTGCTCTCCGGCCGCGATGTCGCCATCAGCTGTATGCTGGGCGCAGAGGAGTTCGGCTTCGGCACTACCCTGCTGATGGCCGAGGGCTGCGTGATGATGCGCGTGTGCAATCTGGACACCTGCCCCATGGGCATCTGCACCCAGAACCCGGAGCTGCGCAAGCACTTCCACGGCAAACCGGAATATATCATCAACTACCTGACCTTTGTGGCACAGGAGCTGCGGGAGTACATGGCCAAGCTGGGCGTGCGCACCGTGGACGAGCTGGTGGGCCGCACCGACCTGCTGCGCGTGAAGGACGCTGCCCCCGGCAGCCGTGCTTCCAAGATGGATCTGGACTGCATCCTGCACAACCCCGCCATCGCCAACAGCAACGTGCACTTTGTGCCCGCTGACACCTACGACTTCCATCTGGAGAACACCCTCGACATGAAGGTGCTCATGAAGAAGTTCAAGCTGGGCAGCAAGAACCCCCAGAGCGTGACCCTGAACGTGTCCAACACCGACCGCGCCTTTGGTGCCATCTTTGGCAGCGAGATCACCCGCAAGTACGGCAGCACCCTGCCGGATGACGTGTTCACCGCCCACTGTGTGGGTGCCGGCGGCCAGAGCTTCGGCGCGTTCATCCCGGGTGGCCTGACGCTGGACCTGGTGGGCGACTGCAACGACTACATGGGCAAGGGCCTGTCCGGCGGCAAGATCGTTGTGCGCCCGCCGCAGGGCATCTCCTTCAAGCCGGAAGAGAACATCATCACCGGCAACGTGGCCCTGTACGGTGCCACCAGCGGCAAGGCCTTCATCTCCGGCGTGGCCGGTGAGCGCTTTGCCGTGCGCAACAGCGGTGCCACCGCCGTCGTGGAGGGCGTGGGCGACCACGGCTGTGAGTACATGACCGGCGGCACCGTGGTGGTGCTGGGTTCCACCGGCAAGAACTTTGCGGCCGGTATGACCGGCGGCATCGCCTATGTGCTGGATGAGAACTGGGACTTCTACCAGCGGGTCAACAAGGAGACGGTCAGCCTGGAACCGGTGGAGCACAAGTACGACGTGGCCACCCTGAAGGAGCTGATCCGCGAGCATGTGGAGCTTACCGGCTCCCCCCGCGGCAAGGAGATCCTGGACAACTTCAGCGAGTTTTTGCCCAAGTTCAAGAAAGTTCTGCCTTACGACTACGACCGCATGCTGCGGGTGATCGCCTCGGTGGAAGAGCGCGGTCTGGACGGCGAGCAGGCGCAGATCGAAGCATTCTACACGGTGCAGAAGAACAAGTAAGGAGGGGAACATCATGGGCAAGACCACAGGATTTATGGATTATACGCGCAAGACCAGCACGGACGTACCGCCGCTGGAGCGCATGGAAAACTTTGACGAATTTCACATCTGGCTCTCCCGCGAGGAGCAGCAGACCCAGGCGGCACGCTGCATGGACTGCGGCGTCCCCTTCTGCCAGGCGGGCATGATGATCGGCGGCATGGCCTCCGGCTGCCCGCTGAACAACCTGATCCCGGAGTGGAACGATCTGGTGTATCACGGCAAGTGGGAGCTGGCGCTGCATCGGCTGCTGGCCACCAACCGCTTCCCGGAGTTCACCAGCCGGGTGTGCCCCGCCCTGTGTGAGGCCGCCTGCACCTGCGGGGACGTGACCGGCAGCAGCGTGACCGTGCGTGAGAACGAGCACGCCATCATCGAGACGGGCTACGCCAAGGGCTGGCTCCACGCCGCCCCGCCCCCGGCCCGCACCGGCAAGAGCGTGGCCGTGGTGGGCAGCGGCCCGTCCGGCCTGTCGGTGGCCGAGTACCTGAACAAGCGCGGCCACGCCGTGACCGTGTTCGAGCGCGCCGACCGGGTGGGCGGCCTGCTGATGTACGGCATCCCCAACATGAAGCTGGACAAATCGGTCATCGAGCGCCGCATCAAGCTCATGCAGGCCGAGGGCGTGGAGTTCCGCACCAACATGGATGTGGGCGGCATCCTTGCCGCCGAAGAGCTGCTGAGCAGCTACGACGCCGTGGTGCTGTGCTGCGGTGCCAAGCAGGCCCGCGACCTGAACGTGCCCGGCCGGGACGCCAACGGCGTCCACTTTGCGGTGGACTACCTCACCAGCGTGACCAGGAGCCTGCTGGACAGCAAATTTGCCGACGGCAAGGCCATCGACGCCAAGGGCAAGAACGTGCTGGTCATCGGCGGCGGCGACACCGGCAACGACTGCCAGGGCACCGCTCTGCGGCAGGGCTGCACCGACCTGGTGGCTCTGGAAATGATGCCTCAGCCGCCCAAGGAGCGCGCGGCCTCCAACCCCTGGCCGGAGTGGCCCCGTGTGCTGAAGGTGGACTACGGCCAGACCGAGTGCCTTGCCAAGTTCAACAAGGACCCGCGCATCTACCAGACCACCGTGAAGGAGTTCCTGAAAGACGATGCCGGCAACCTGACCGGCGCGGTCATCAGTTATCTGAAGCCGGAGCGCGACCCGGAGACCGGCCGCACCAGGATGGTGCCCACCGGCGAAGAATTCACCTACGACTGCCAGCTGGCGTTCATCGCCGCAGGCTTTACCGGCTGCGAGGGCTATGTGGCCGACGCCTTTGGCGTGGACCGCACCCCCCGCGGCAATGTAGCCGACCAGAACTTCAAGACCAACGTGGACAAGGTATTCGTCTGCGGCGACATGCGCCGGGGCCAGAGCCTTGTGGTGTGGGGCCTGCGCGAGGGCCGCGACTGCGCCGCCGCCGTGGACCGCTACCTGATGGGCTACACCAACCTCTGATCAAGCCATTCTCTTTCCTATCCTAAACAAGCAGAAGCGGGAGCCTTACAACGGGCTCCCGCTTCTGCTTTTGTGCGGATGAAAACAAGAAACCGCCGCACCCGGCGTTGTGCACGCGGGTACGGCGGTTTGGAGGAATTTGCCCTGAGTGGTGCGGAACACTCAGAACTCAGGAACGCTTTGCTTTGCACGTCAGGCGCTGCCCGGCGGCCAGCAGGCCGGTGCCAAAGGCAGCCAGTGCGGCGGCGGCCCAGCCGGTGGTGCCGGTCTGGGGCAGGGTGGGCACTGCCGGGGCAGCGGGCTGTGCGGCGGCGGGCGCTTCCGTGTGGGGAGCCTGAGCCGGGGCGTCGGATGCGGCGGCAGCTTTGGTGCCGTTGGTGTCGTCAGAGTCAGCCGGGGCGTCGGATGCGGCGGCAGCTTCGGTGCCGTTGGTGTCGTCAGAGTCAGCCGGGGCTTCCGGGGCGGAGGCGTCTGCGTCGGGGTCCGGTGCCAGAGAGATCTCTTCCACCGGCCGTACCTCGGCCACTTCCAGCTCCAGGCCATCCTCCTCCCAGGCAAACCCGATCTCTTCCGGGGTGGTGTAGCTGATCTGGATGGGCGGCTTCTCCGGCAGGATGGGTACCTCCACGGTCACAGTCACTTCTTTGGTCACTTCTTCGGTCAGGGCCTGCCCGGCGGGCTCAGCGGCGTCCGGCGCGGCTTCCTCAGCGGGAGCGGCGGGGGTGTCGGTCTGCGATGCGGCAGCAGTGTCCGGGGCGGGGACCTCCGGCTGGGGTTCCAGCGCGGCGACCGACGGGGCGAGACAAAGCAGGGCACCCAGTGCCAGCGAGAGCGCAAACATTCTGCACCTCATAGCCTTGTCCCCCTTTCATAAGAATTCCTACTATTATAATATGCATGGCGGGGATGGAATGCAAGCCCCACCGCCATTTTTTGGTGGAGTGAATAAAAACCGGAAAAATTCCTTGGGCAGAATCGCTAATTTTGAGTTGCGGGTTTGTTGTAAAATAACCAAACGAAACCTCACCCGCCCAGAATGGCCCGCAGGTCGGCTTCCGGGGTGGCAATGGGCTTGAGGCCGTACCGTTCCTGCAGGGTGCGCACCACCCCCGGCGAGAGGAACGGGGGCAGGGTAGGCCCCAGCCGGATGTTCCGGATGCCCAGCGCCAGCAGCGCGATGAGGATGCACACGGCCTTCTGCTCAAACCAGCACAGCACCAGCGAGAGGGGCAGGTCGTTGACGCCGCAGCCAAAGGCGTCGGCCAGCGCCAATGCGATGCGGATGGCGCTGTAGGCGTCGTTGCACTGGCCCACGTCCAGGATGCGGGGCAGGCCGGTGCCCGGCACGGTGCCAAGGGGCAGGTCGTTCAGGCGGAACTTGCCGCAGGCCAGGGTCAGCAGGATGGTGTCGGGCGGGGTAAGGCGGGCAAACTCGGTGTAGTAGCGGCGGCTGGGCCGGGTGCCGTCGCAGCCGCCCACCAGAAAGAAGTGCCGCAGCTTACCGTCCCGCACCGCCTGCACGATCTCGTCCGCGTGCTGCAGCACGGCGGTGCGGGCAAAACCGGTGGTCACCGTGGAGCCGCCGTTCAGGCCGGGCAGCAGGGTGTCCTGCGCGTAGCCGCCCAGCTCCAGCGCCTTTTCGATCACCGGGGAAAAGTCGCGCCCTTCGTCGATGTGGGGCACGCCGGGGTAAGCCACCACCGAGGTGGTGAACACCCGGTCGGCGTAGCTGGCGCGCAGGGGCATGATGCAGTTGGTGGTGAACAGGATGGGCGCGGGGATGTCCTCGAACTCCCGCTGCTGGTTCTGCCATGCGGTGCCAAAGTTGCCCTTGAGGTGGGGGTAGCGGCGCTTCAGCTCCGGGTAGCCGTGGGCGGGCAGCATCTCCGAGTGGGTGTAGACGTTGACGCCCCGGCCTGCGGTCTGCTCCAGCAGCTGCTGTGCGTCGTAGAGGTCGTGGCCGGAAATCACGATGAACGGCCCCTTTTCAATGGTCAGGGGCACCTGCACCGGTTCCGGATCGCCAAACGCGCCGGTGTTGGCCGCGTCCAGCAGCTCCATGCAGCGGTAGCTGGCTTCTCCTGTGGCCTGCACCAGCTGCCACAGGGCGTCGGTGGTCTGGCCGGGGTCGCCCACGGCCTGCAGGGCGGTACAGAAGAACCGGTCCAGCTCCGGGTCGATGCGGCCCAGCACCCGGGCGTGGTAGTTGTAGGCGGCCATGCCCCGCAGGCTGAACAGCACAAAGCATTTCAGGCTGCGCCGGTCGGCATCCGGTTCCCGCCAGAGGGCCTGCATGTCGTAGTCCGGGCCGGTGCCGGGGCTGGCGTCGTGCACCCGGCGGGTCAGCGCGTCCACGGCGGCGGGGTCAAAGTTCACGTTGGTAATGGTGGTGAACAGCCCCTGCATCAGCAGCCGGGCCTGTTCCGGGGCCGGGCCGCGCCCCGCCGCGATGAGCTGCCCGGCAAACGCGATGAGCGCCCCGGTGAGCCGGTCCTGTGCGGCGGCTGTCTCGGCCGACTTGCCGCACACCCCCGCTGCGCCGGTGCAGGCGGTGCAGCCCGCCGCCTGCTCACACTGAAAACAAAACATCTGCTCGTCCATACAAAGCTCCCTTTCTGCCATGAGATACTGTCAGTGTGGGCAGAGCGGGGCGGGGTTATACCCAAAAAGAGCCGCACCCCTGCGGGCGCGGCTCTGGTCGTGTGGGTCAGTAATCCAGCGGGAGATAGAGACAGATGCATTTATCCTCCCCGTGAGAAGGGCTGAACGTGATGTCGGCGTCCAGGTCCTCGAAGTCGTGGTGGCGGTACAGGCGTTCGCCTGCCTCGGAGGAGGCCAGTGTGACGAACGACACGCCCACCTGCTGGCTGCGGATGGCTTCAATGCGGCTCAGGCATTCCTCCAACAGGACATCGCCCCAGTACAGGTGGATGCCGTTGGGAGTGGTTGCCTGCAGCTGATGCTGGAATTTTTCGTCAATGGCAAAATAACCGATGTGGATGGTGCCGCCGATCTTGTAGCGGACATCACCCTCGATCTCGTCCAGCGAGCCGCAGCTGAGATTGTAGTAACCGACGATGCTCTCGGCATTTTCGGTGAGAAACACAAAGGTCTTGCCGACCCCGGCATCCAGCGCATCCGGACTGCGCAGAAACTGGTTCAGGTAGGAGTTCCCGCAGTCGAACTTGGCTGCAAGTTTCTGAAGCGCAGGGGTATAGGGTCGGACGTTCAGCATTTCCGGTTGACCTCGTGCACATGGTCGACGATCTCTCCGTCGGCCTTTTCTTCCACGGAGAACGTGTGTGTACGGCAGTAGTCCCGGATCTCCAGCGCTTCGCGGGAGGGCGTGCGCTTCTTCTGGATCTTTTTCCGGCTGCAGAACGTGCCATTGTAGGGAACCGTATAATTCACAAGACACACCTCCTGTCAGCATCAGTATAAACGATGGAACGTGGTTTGTCAAATACCAAAAAGAGCCGCACCCCTGCGGGCGCGGCTCTTGGACGATGCAGGATCGCTTAGTAGGTGATGCCCTGTGCCATCATGGCGGTGGCGACCTTCAGGAAGCCGGCGCAGTTTGCACCGACCATCAGGTTGCCCTCGGAACCGGCAGCGACGGAAGCGTCGTAGGAAGCGTGGAAGATGCCCTCCATGATGCCCTTCAGCTTGGCATCCACTTCCTCGAAGGTCCAGCTCAGGCGCTCGGAGTTCTGGCTCATCTCCAGGCCGGAGGTGGCCACGCCGCCGGCGTTGGAAGCCTTGGCGGGTCCGTACAGGATGCCGTTGGACAGGTAGACCTCGATGGCCTCCGGGGTGCTGGGCATGTTAGCGCCCTCGCAGACCACGGTGCAGCCGCCCTTTACCAGAGCCTCGGCAGACTCCTTGTTGATCTCGTTCTGGGTAGCGCAGGGCAGGGCGATGTCGCAGGGGACAGTCCAAACCTTGCTGCAATCAGCCACATAGGTTACACCCTCGTGGGTCTCGGCGTACTCCTTGATACGGCCGCGGCGCACTTCCTTCAGATCCTTGACGTAAGCCAGATCGATGCCGTTGGGGTCGTAGACGTAGCCGTTGGAGTCGGACATGGTAACCACCTTGGCGCCCATCTGGGTCGCCTTCTCGCAGGCGTAGATGGCCACGTTGCCGGAGCCGGAGATGACCACGGTCTTGCCCTCGAGGCTGTCGTTCCGCATGCACTTCAGGGCCTCAGCGGTAAAGTAGCACAGGCCGTAGCCGGTAGCCTGGGTACGGGCCAGAGAACCACCAAAGGTCAGGCCCTTGCCGGTGAGCATACCGCCCTGGAAGCTGTTGGTCAGGCGCTTGTACTGGCCGAACATATAGCCGACCTCACGGCCGCCGACACCGATATCACCGGCGGGGCAGTCCACGAACTGGCCGATGTGGCGGTACAGCTCGGTCATGAAGCTCTGGCAGAAGCGCATGACTTCCATGTCGCTCTTGCCGTGGGGGTCGAAGTCAGAGCCGCCCTTGCCGCCGCCCATGGGCAGGGTGGTCAGGCTGTTCTTGAAGGTCTGCTCAAAGCCCAGGAACTTCAGGATGCCCTGGTTGACAGAGGGATGGAAGCGCAGACCGCCCTTGTAGGGGCCGATGGCGCTGTTGAACTGCACACGGTAGCCGCGGTTGACCTGGACCTTGCCTTCGTCATCGACCCAGGGCACACGGAAGCTGATGACACGCTCCGGCTCGACCAGACGCTCGATCAGAGCGGCCTTCTCATATTCGGGGTGCTTCTCCACGACGGGCTGGATGCTCTCCAGCACCTCGCGGACAGCCTGCAGAAATTCGGGCTCATTGGCATTGCGCTGAGCCAGACCATCGTAAACACGCTTCAGGTATTCATTCGTCAACATAATCGAATACTCCTTTTCCCAGTATACTTTCACCGGTTCTGCCAAACAACTTGCAGAACACTTTATCATTATAAAGCTTTCTGTGGCGATTTACAAGAGAAGCGGAGCAGAAAATCTTTCAAAAAAACAGAAGAAAAGATGAACCCGCTTCACAAAAACATCCGGCCGCTGCAAAAACGGCGCAGCAGCTTCTGTTTTGCGGCAGACCGGCACCCAAAAAGAATGCCTTTTGCGGGGGAAAAGGCCCGGCGCAAAAGGCAGAGAAACCAACGTGTTTACTTCTTCAGCAGCTTCTCGCAGGCATCGGCGGCACCTTCCAGGTACTCGCCGCCGTAGGTCTCGATCATGCCGGCATCGGAGAGGGCGGCCAGCTGCGGGTCGATGGGGCACTTGGCCAGAACGGGCAGGTGGTGCTTTGCAGCGACCTCGTCCACATGGCTGTTGCCGAACACACTGATGTGCTTGCCGCAGTCGGGGCAGACGATGTAGCTCATGTTCTCGACGATGCCGAGCATGGGCACCTTCATCATCTCGGCCATGTTGACGGCCTTGGCCACGATCATGCTGACCAGCTCCTGCGGGCTTGCCACGACGACGATGCCGTCCACCGGCAGGCTCTGGAAGACGGTCAGGGGCACATCACCGGTTCCCGGAGGCATGTCCACGAACAGGAAATCGACGTCCTTCCAGACCACATCGGTCCAGAACTGCTTCACCGCACCGGCGATGACGGGGCCGCGCCAGACGACGGGGTCCTCTTCGTTCTCCACCAGCAGGTTGATGCTCATCACGTCGATGCCCATCCGGCTCTGGATGGGCCAGCAGCCCTTCTCGTCGGCCATGGCACGGCCATGGATGCCGAACAGCTTGGGGATGGACGGGCCGGTGATGTCGGCGTCCAGGATGCCGCAGTGGTAGCCGCGGCGGGCCATGGCGCAGGCCAGCAGGGCACTGGTCATGCTCTTGCCGACACCGCCTTTGCCCGAAACAACGCCGATGACCTTTTTCACGCTGCTGTTGGGGTTGGGGGCATCGTGCTCAGGTGCGGCGGTGCGGGAAGAACATGCTGCCCCGCAGGTGGAACAGTCATGGGTACATTCTTCGCTCATACTCTAACCTTTTCTCCTTTATCTTAATTAGACAGATCGTCTTGACCATTCCATATCATACCATAAAACCGGGTGGGAAACAACCCACAGGGGCGCTCATCTTCACAAGAGTGCATATTGCCCGGGAAAGACCGCATACACTGAACCGAACGCCTGTGCGGGGGAAGGAGGAATACCATGGGGCAGAGCTACCTGAAAAACGCCGCCCTCCTGACCGGGGCGGATGTCCTGCTGCGGCTGGCCGGGATGGGCCTGCGCATCTATCTGGCCAACGCCCTGGGCGGCGAGGGGATGGGGCTGTACCAGCTGGTGCTGGCGGTCTACGCGCTCTTTGTCACGCTGGCAACGGCGGGGGTCTCGGTGGCGGCCACCCGGCTGATGGCTGAGGAGCTGGCCCGGGGCCGGGCACAGGCGCGGGGGATGCTGGTGCGGCTGGCGGGCACGGGGCTGCTGCTGGGCGCGGCGGCCATGGCGGCACAGTACGGGCTGGCCGGGGCCGCTGCCCGGTGGTGGCTGGGAGATGTGCGGGCGGCGGGCGCGCTGCGGGTGTCGGCCTTCGGGATGCCCTGGATGGCCCTCTCGGCTGTGCTGCGGGGGTTCTTTATCGCCCGGCGGCGGGTGGAGCCCAACGTGCTGAGCCAGCTGGTGGAGCAGAGCGTGCGCATCGGGATCATCTGGTACGCGCTGGAATGGGGGAGCGCGCAGGATGTGAGCGCCCGCTGCACGGCGGTGCTGGCCGCCACGGCGGTGAGCGAAGCGGTGTCGGCCTGCATTCTGCTGCTGTTTTACCGTGGGGAGGCGGTGCGTGCGTTCGGCGCAGAAAAGGCCCGACGGCCTGCCGACCCTGCCCGGCGGCTCTGGGAGATCCTGTGGCCGGTGGAGGGCGGGCGGTGCCTTGCCAGCGCCCTGCACACGGCGGAGAACATGCTGGTGCCCGTCTGCCTTGCCCTTGCACTGGGGGCTGAGGGCGGACGCAACGCCGCCGTGGCCCAGTATGGCAGCCTGAAAGGGATGGCGCTGCCCCTACTGACGTTTCCGTTTGGCCTGCTGGGCAGCCTCTCCGTCCTGCTGATGCCGGAGATCACGCAGGCCCACATCCGGGGCGAGACGGCCCGCCTGCAGGCCCTCATTGACCGGATGCTGCGGCTGACCGGGTATTTCTCCGCCCTGGCCGGGGCGGTGTTCTGGGTGCTGGGCCGTCCGCTGGCCCAGACGCTCTACCACAGTCCGGAGGCGGGCTTCTATTTGGAGGTACTTGGCCCGGCCATGCCGCTGCTCTATTTTGAGAGCATGGTGGACGGTGCCATGAAAGGGATGGGGGAGCAGAAAGCGGCGTTCCGCTACAGCGTGTGGGACTCGATCTTGCGGATCGTGGGCGTGGTGCTTCTGCTGCCCCGGTATGGGATGCCTGGTTTCCTGTTTGTGATCCTGGTGTCCAGCTGCTACACCTGCCTTGCCAACACCGGGCGGCTGCTTGCCAGCAGTGAGACAAAGCTCCGGCTCTGGCGCTGGCTGGGGGCCCCGATGCTGGCTTCTGCAGGGGCTGCAGCCGTGGGTGTGGCCCTGCGGCAGGGGTTGGCCGGGTGGTTTGCCGGAGCGCTTTTGCCGCGGCTGGGAGCGCTGGCTCTCTGCGCAGGCGGGATGAGCGCTGTCTATCTCGTGGCAGCCTGGCCGCTGGGCCTGGGAGAAGAGGTGCGGGCCGCGCTGGCAAAAAAGCACTGAGTGCCGGAAAAACAGAGCGGAAATGGAAATTTTCTGGACACCGGGGCGGGAAACGAGTATAATACAATGGATACCATGGAGGCCCAGTGCCTTTTGTGGAAGTTCCCGGAAGAAAAACGGTGCGGACAGGCTCTGCACTGATGCAAAAGAGGATTTATCTGTGAAAGAAAGAAAAAAACAGCCGCCGAAAGTGTTTGCCCGGCGCGCGTTCCTGTTCTTAGTGGATGCTGTCATCGTGACGTTCAGCTTTTACTTTGCCCTGCTCCTGCGGGCGGATGGTGCTGTGGAAGCCACCTGGTGGCCCCATAACCGAGCCTTGCTCTACCACAACCTGCCCTGGATCGTGGCCGTGTACCTCGTCTGCTTTCTGGCAGGGGGGCTCTACTCCATCCTGTGGAAGTATGCAGGGGAGCGCGATCTCATCCGGCTGGCCGGGATGATCGGCGTGCCCACCGTCATCGTCTATCTGGTCAACCGCACCCTCATCCATGGCGTGCTCTTCAATTCGGCCAATGTTATGGCCTCCGTCTTCATCTTTTTGCTGGTGGGCGGCAGCCGCCTGGCATGGCGGCTCTTCCTGAACCACCCGCTGGGGGAGCGGTTGCGGGGCAACACCAACAAGGACCCCAACCGCCCGGTGATGATCGTGGGCGCGGGCGAGGCCGGCAACTGGGCCATCAACGTCTGCAAGACCAACGACCTCTACGGTCATCCGGTGGTGGCGGTGGACGATGACCCCGCCAAGCTCAACCAGACCATCCACGGCGTGCCGGTCAAGGGCACGCTGGAAGAGATTCCCGCCCTGTGCGAGAAGTACAACATCCAGGGCATCATCATTGCCATCCCCACCCTGAAAGGTAGCCGCCTGAACCATGTCATCGACCTCTGCGTTTCCACCCACTGTGCCGTGCAGATCCTGAGCGACCCGCAGCTGGTGGGAGCCAACGCGCCGGGGCAGGGGGCATTCCGTGAGCTGAACACGGCGGACTTCCTCTCCCGCGAGGAGGTCACGCTGGACACCGCCAAAATTTCCGGCTACCTCACGGGCAAGACCGTGCTGGTCACGGGCGGCGGCGGGTCCATCGGCAGTGAGCTCTGCCGCCAGGTGATGAAATTCCACCCGGGCAAGCTGCTCATCTTTGATATCTATGAGAACTGTGCCTACGAGCTTCAGATGGAACTCCAGCAGAAGTATGGCCGGGACATCCCCGTGACCGTGCTGGTGGGCTCCATCCGGGACAAAAAGCGGCTGGACGAGGTGTTTGAGACCTACCACCCCA
>OLXG01000743.1_pt1 | contig 12819 bp, 9 predicted proteins | sample 1673861 | NCBI WGS metagenome assembly OLXG01 (sample SAMEA103958130, study PRJEB25191) | human gut metagenome | biome: human-associated habitat [ENVO:00009003]; feature: intestine environment [ENVO:2100002]; material: feces | place: Germany | collected 2013/2015
CTGTGGGCGCGCATAGGCAAGCCCCACTGCCCCAAGTGCGGCAAGGAAATTAGACAGCAGACGATAGATCAGATAATCGACCAGCTCATGCTGCTTCCCGAGGGAACAAAGCTCATGATACTTGCGCCGGTCGTTCGTGCGCGCAAGGGCGAGTATGTCAAGGTGTTCGAGGATGCGCGCCGCTCGGGCTATGTCCGCGTGCGCGTTGACGGCAGCATGTACGAGCTTTCCGAGGAAATTAAGCTCGATAAGAACAAAAAGCACACCATCGAGGTCGTTGTCGATCGCGTTGTTATAAAGGATGGCATCATGCGCCGTCTTGCTGATTCCGTGGAAACGGCGGCCTCGCTTGCAAACGGCCTTGTCATTGCCGACGTTGTCAGCGAAAACCGGCAGATACTCTTCTCGCAGAACTATGCCTGCCCCGACTGCGGCATATCCATCGAAGAGCTGACTCCGCGCATGTTCTCGTTCAACACGCCTTACGGCGCATGCCCCAAGTGCGACGGACTGGGAATGCAGCTTCTTGTCGATCCGGATCTCATCATCCCCGATGACAGACTGAGCATCAACGGCGGAGCCATAAAAGCCACCGGTTGGGGCTCGGGCGCGGACTCCATTGCGGCAATGTATTATAACGCGCTTGCCGAAAAATACGGCTTTACGCTTGATACGCCCATATCCGAACTGCCCGATGGCGTGAAGGACATTCTCCTTTACGGCAGCAAGGGCGAAAAGCTTGACCTCAGCTACGAGCGTGAGCGGAAAAACAGCTCGTTTGCGGGCAAATTCTCGCGCCCGTTCGAGGGTATATGCAAAAACCTTGAGCGCCGGTATTTCGAGACGCAAAGCCCTGCCATGCGCGCCGAGATAGAAGAGTGCATGTCCGAGGTCACCTGCCCGGAATGCCATGGTCAGCGCCTGCGCAAGGAGGCGCTTGCCGTCACGGTCGGCGGCATTAACATCGCGCGCATGGGCGACATGTCCGTGACCGAAGCGATAGAATTTGTCGAGTCGCTCGAGCTTAGCGAAAAGGAGCATATAATTGCCGACAGGATCCTTAAAGAGATCAAGGCGCGGCTCGGCTTTCTCAAAAATGTCGGACTTCAGTATCTCAGCCTCTCGCGCGGCGCGGCGACGCTCTCGGGCGGCGAGAGCCAGCGCATAAGGCTTGCAACGCAGATCGGCGCTGCGCTCACGGGGGTGCTGTATATCCTCGATGAGCCAAGCATCGGCCTGCACCAGCGCGATAACGAGAAGCTTTTGAAAACGCTTGAGGATCTGCGCGATCTCGGCAATACGCTCATAGTTGTCGAGCATGATGAGGACACTATGCGCGCTGCCGACTATATCGTCGATATAGGCCCCGGAGCGGGCGTGCACGGCGGCAATGTCGTCGCGGCAGGAACGGTTGAGGATATCTGCGCCTGCCCGGACTCGCTCACCGGCCAATATCTGAGCGGAAAGCGGAAAATTCCCGTTCCGTCCGAGCGCCGCAAGACCGATAAGGGCTTTATACACATAAGCGGCGCTGCCGAGCACAATCTGAAAAACATTGATGTAGATATCCCCTTGGGCAAAATCGTCGGTATCGCAGGCGTGTCCGGCTCCGGCAAATCCTCGCTGGCGCTGGGAGTGCTGTATGCGGAGGGTTCGCGCCGCTATCTTGAGGCGCTGTCAACCTACACCCGCCGCAGGATGACGCAGGCCGCGAAAGCCAGCGTGGATGAGGTGCTGTATGTTCCCGCCGCGCTGGCGCTCCATCAGCGCCCCGGCGTGCCGGGCATACGAAGCACCTTCGGCACGGGAACGGAGCTGCTGAACAGTCTGCGGCTGATGTATTCCCGCCTTGCAAGCCACCGCTGCCCGAACGGACATTATCTGGCGCCGTCCTTGGCTGTAGCCGCGGGGAAGGAGCTTGTCTGCCCGGAATGCGGCGCGCGTTTTTACGCCCCGTCCGCGGAGGAGCTTGCGTTCAATTCCCAGGGCGCATGTCACAAGTGCGGCGGCACTGGCAGCGTCCGCACCGTGGATATGGCAAGCCTTGTACCGGACGACTCACTCAGCATCGACGAGGGCGCAGTCGCCCCGTGGAACAGCCTGATGTGGTCGCTTATGACCGATGTGTGCCGCGAAATGGGCGTGCGCACCGATGTGCCGTTCCGCGACCTGACCGCAGAGGAAAAAGAGACAGTCTATCACGGCCCGGCGGAGAAAAAGCACATCTTCTACCACGCGAAGAACTCCAATCAGGCGGGCGAGCTGGACTTCACCTATTTCAACGCCGTGTACACCGTGGAGAACGCGCTTGCCAAGGTCAAGGATGAAAAGGGCATGAAGCGGGTGGAGAAGTTCCTGAAGGAGGATATCTGCCCGGAATGCCGCGGCACACGCCTTTCCGCCGCCGCACGCGCGCCGAAGCTGCGGGGTATTTCGTTGGACGGGGCCTGCGCCATGACGCTTTCCGAGCTGGTGGACTGGGTGCGGGGCGTTCCCGGCAGTCTGCCGGAGGAAATGCGCCCCATGGCGGAAAGCATATGCGATGCTTTTCAGAGCACGGCAAGGCGGCTTATGGATCTGGGGCTGGGCTATCTGACGCTTGACCGTTCGGCGGCCACACTCTCCACCGGGGAGCGCCAGCGGATGCAGCTTGCCCGCGCCGTCCGCAACCGCACGACCGGCGTTCTGTACGTGCTGGATGAGCCGTCCATCGGTCTGCACCCGTCCAACATTGTGGGGCTGACCGGCGTGATGCACGACCTTGTCGCCGACGGCAACTCCGTTATTCTGGTCGATCACGACACGCAGATTTTGAAAGAAGCCGACTGGATAGTGGAGATGGGGCCGGAGGCCGGCGCAAACGGCGGGCACGTTATTGCGCAGGGAACGATCCCCGCCGTTGAGGAAAACCCGGCATCGCAGATTGGGCCGTTTCTCTCCGGCAAGGCAGAGACGAAGCTGCGCAACTGTGCCGCGAAGGATGAACTTTTTACGGACGGCGTCATTCACCTATCCACTTCTGAAATTCACACCGTCAAGCCGCTGGAGGTGGACATTCCCAAGGGGCGGCTCACCGTTGTCACAGGCGTGTCCGGCTCCGGCAAGACCACGATGGTGCTGGAAAGCCTTGTTCCCGCGCTGGAGGCAAGCATAAACGGCCGCACTTTGCCCGCGCACATCCGCGCGATAAACGCCGTGGGCATCGCGCATGTCAAGCTCATTGACGCCACGCCCATCGGCATCAACGTCCGTTCCACCGTCGCCACCTATGCGGGCGTGCATGACGAGCTGCGGAAGCTGTACGCAAGGTCTGCCGGTGCACGGGAAAAGGGCTATAAGGCAAGCGACTTTTCATACAACACCGGTTCCCTGCGCTGTCCCGGCTGCGACGGAACAGGCGTCGTCAGTCTGGACGTGCAATTCCTGCCGGACGTCAACATCCCCTGCCCGGACTGCCGCGGCTCCCGTTACGCGAGGGCGGCATACGACGTCAAGCTTGCAGGAACGACCGGCACGGGCGTTTCCCTGCCGGAGCTGATGGATATGGACGTAAACTCCGCCATCGAGTTTTGCAGGGATATGAAAACCGTTAGTCAGCGGCTGAATATTCTGAAGCAGCTTGGCCTTGGCTACCTCACGCTGGGCGAGGAGACGCCGAGCCTCTCCGGCGGCGAGGCGCAGCGTTTGAAGCTGGCAAGCGAGATCGGCAAAACGCAGGAGGACTCTGTTTTCGTGTTCGACGAGCCGTCCATCGGCCTGCATCCGCTGGACGTGCGGGTGCTGCTGGGCGTTTTTCAGGCGCTTCTGGACAATGGCGCGACCGTCATCGTCATTGAGCACGACCTTGATGTGATACGCAATGCCGACTATGTCATTGATATGGGGCCGGACGGCGGCGACGCGGGCGGCAGGATCGTTGCGTGCGGAACGCCGCAGGAGATACAAAGCAGCGAGGACAGTATTACCGGGAGGTATTTGTAAGGGCGATTCGGCGCCCCGCGAGGCGGGGTATGCCGGGCGCGGAGGCACATAAAAGCGCCTGCTGCGGGATATGCCCCGCGGCAGGCGTTTTGCATCTCAGCATTTTAATTATTCATCTCAGTTGTTCATGAGCCATTCGCGCAGGGCGGGCATGTCGTCCACTATGACGTCAGCGCCGGCGGCCTCAAGCTCACCGGGGGCGGCATAGCCGTAGCGCACGCCGACGGCCTTTATCCCGCACTCGTGCGCGCCATGGATATCATACTTCGTATCGCCGATGAGGACGGTCTCCTCCGGGCGCGCGCCGAGCATGTCCATCACGCGGGTTATTATCTCGCGCTTTGTCCCCTCGTGCCCCTCGGTGGAGCTGCCGCAGATGGCATCAAACATGCTGGTGATATCCGCGCGCTCAAGCAGCGTGGAGGCCAGATGCTGCGGCTTCAGCGTCGCAACGGCAGTCACGCGCCCAGCGGCGCGAAGCTCCGTCAGAAGCTCCGTTATTCCCGGAAAGATGCGGCACTCATAGAGGCCTATCGGCTGATAGCGCTCACGAAAATCGCGGACGAACTGATCCGCCTCCTCCGGCGTGCCGCCGAAATGCTCCATATACATATCCACAAGCGGAGGCCCGGCAAAACAGCGCAGTGAATCGAGCGGCGCATCCATGCCGCGTTTATTTATCGCGTAGCGCACAGACTTTGTTATCCCCTCCACCGTGTCAAACACGGTCCCGTCAAAATCGAAAAGAATATATTTATACATTTTTCGCCTTTCATCTTCTATATATTATCATTACCGAAAGATTATAAATGCTGGCTTAATTAATGTCAATCGGGGAAAAATGCACATATGATTACTATAGCAACTATCCCGCGGCGGACTGCGCACAGCGCGGCCTCGCGGCGCGGGAGCAAGCAAGGGGGAATCATATGTGAATTCAGCTTATTTTCTGGGCGCGAACTCCAAGGACGGCTTTTACTCGCTCTACGGCGGGTTCTGCTGTGCGCCGGGCGACTACCTGACCGTGATAAAGGGCGGGCCGGGAACCGGCAAATCCGGCTTCATGCGCAAGATCGGGCGCGCGGCGGAGTCGCGCGGGCTGGACGCGGAATACGTTTTATGCTCCGGCGATCCGGACTCTCTCGACGGGGTGTACATACCTGCGCTGCACCGCGGCTGGGTCGATGGGACCGCGCCGCATGTCATCGAGCCGAGACGCTTCGGCATCGATGGAGATTATGTAAACCTAGGCAGCTTTTACCGCTCTGGTCTGACCGGCAAGCAGCGCAATTATGTAAACCAGCTATATGACCGCTACCGCGGGGAATACGCCGCGGCATACGGCTATCTCGGCGCGTGCGAGAAGCTGCGCGGCGCATACATGCCGCGGCTATTCGGCGCGGAGGAATGCAGCAGTCTGCGCAGGCGGCTGCGCAATATTTTAAAGCGCTGCCGCCCCAGAGACGGGGCGGCGGAGACTGGCGCGATACATTGCAGGGAGCGCTTCCTGCACGCGCTGAGCTGCAAGGGGGAATTATATCTCAGCGACGAGGCCGCAAAGTTATGTAAACTTATCTATCAGCTTGACGACGGCCTCGGCGGGGCGGATGCGGCGCTGAAAATAGCCGCGGAGGAAGCGGAAGCCATGGGCGCGGCGGTCATAATATGCCGCTGTCCGGCCGCGCCGGAGCGTTACGACGCCGTGCTGATACCGGGATGGAGCGCGGGCTTCGTGTCCGACGGATACGGCATCCCCGGCGCACGGCACATCAGACTGGACGCCGCAGTGGATGCCGCCGCGCTTCAGCCGCACCGCGCAGCGATACGCGAGGGGCGGCTGATGGAGGAAAAGCTGCGTGCGCTTGCGCTGGAGCGGCTGGCGCAGGCAAAAGCCCTGCACGACACGCTGGAGGAATACAGCAAGGCGCAGATGGACTTCCCCGCGCTGACGGAATACACCGCGCGGTACATTGGGGAAATATTTGAATAGATATAGGGTATAAATATGGGCTGTGAAGTCCGGATGAGGTTTTCCTCGTCTTTTCTTCACAGCCCAACTTTTTTGTATAGGAGTATTACATCGGACAGGACTGCCGGTATATCATCACGGGGCGGATGGATATATCCTGCGGATAACTCGCGCGCCCTGTCGCAATGTCCATCGCAAGGTGCATCGCCATCTGGCAGGCATCCCTGAAGCGCAGATCCACCGCCGTTATCGGCGGGGTATAGTGCTCAAAAAGCTTCTCATTGCTTGAACACATCACGATTATCTGCACCTCGCGCCCGACGGCAATGCCGGCCTCCGTGAGTGCAGATGAGATGCCGAGCGCCGTCATATCATATGCGCACACAATCACCTTCGCCAGCTTCCCTGCCGCGATAAGGTGCTTGCCAAGCTCATAACCGGCGGTGATGTCGGTGTCGGCATAATATACGCGGTTTTCAAGGCTGACCCCGTTGCTGCGGCAGCAGTCAAGAAACGCGTTGCCGCGCCATGTCACGCCGAAGAGAGACTTGGACGAGACGAGGATAATGTCATCCCCGCCTTTTTTCATGGCGTGCTTTGCCGCCATGCGCCCAGATTCAAGCTGATCCACGCTGACGGAAGAGTAATATGGAAGGGTACGGTTGAGCAGGATCACAGGCACGGTAGCCGGCGTCTCCGTGAGGCTGGCAAGGTCAAGCCCGCCGGGGGAGATAACGAGCGCGGCAATGTTCTTCCCCTCACTCCACAGCTCGCGCTGCAGGTGCAGCTTGTTCTGTTCATACGGGCGCATGATGATGTCAATATGCGCCGTCTCAACATTGACGGCGTTGTTGAAACCATCCCAAAACGTCGGCAGGAGCATCTTCAGGTCGTTGAGAGGAAGGTAAACCGCCACGCGGTATTTCAGTGCACTGCGCATGCGCCCCTTGGGGGCATAGTCCATCGCCTCGGCGACCTCTTTTATCTGCGCCTGCATTTCAGGGGAAATACGCTTTTCCGTGCCGCGGCCGGAGAGCACGTAAGACACGGTCGCGGTGGAGGTGCCGCATTTTTCGGCAATATCTTTCAATGTAGTCATAGCAAAAATCCGTTATAGCTGCAAAAAATTGCACGATGTTAAGAATCGTGTTAAGGGGATTATACACCACGGGCGCAGAAATGGCAAGTGTGCTTAAAACTTTTCATTATAAGTTTGCTTAACACATCATTAAATTAAGCAAATATTAGAATAATGCGCCAAATTAAAGCGTACATAATTATTAAAATGCACGGTTTTTAGCTAGCCTAATTGACAAATCCGTAAATTTATATAAAATGCAAGTATAGTTTAACCATATAATTTAAGCAAATAATTAAGCAAAGGAGAATGGACAATGGCAAATAAGATCAATGTTTTGGAAGTCGGGCCGCGCGACGGTTGGCAGAACCTCAAGCAGATGCTCACCTTCGAGCAGAAGCTCGAGCTCATCGGCGAGATGTTTGACGCCGGTGTGCAGGAAATGGAAGTCACCTCCTTCGTCAGCCCCAAGGCGATCCCCCAGATGGCAGACGCGTCGGAGCTGGCAAAGGCATGCATTGAGAAGTACCCCAATCGCAAGCTGTACGCGCTCACGCCGAATTTCAGAGGTGTGGAGAACGCCGTAAACGCAGGGATAACCAATATCTCCTACGTTATTTCCGTCAGCGAGAGCCATAACAAAGCGAACATCAGACGCACTCATGAGGAATCCCTTGCAGAGCTGCAAAAGATAATGGACACCTTCCCGCAGGCGGATATCTGCGTATCACTCGCAACGGTGTTCGGCTGCCCGTTCGAGGGTATCCCCCCCATCCAGAAGCCGGTCGATTTCGCCAAGCGCGTTTACGACATGGGCATCCGCAGCATCTGCCTTGCAGACACCATAGGCATTGCCGACCCCAAGCAGGTGCGTGAGACTATCACCGCCATGCTTGCAGCGCTGCCCGGATGCGAGTTCCAGATCCACATCCACGACACGCGCGGCATGGGGCTTGTCAACACGCTTGCAGCGATCGAGTGCGGCATCACGACGGTGCAGAGCACGCTCGGCGGTCTCGGCGGCTGCCCGTTCGCTCCCGGCGCATCCGGTAACACCGCAACGGAGGATCTCGTCTACATGCTTGGGCGCATGGGCTATGACACCGGCATTGACTTTGAAAAGCTGCTGGCCGCAGCAAAGCACCAGAAGAGCTTCGTTGACGGCGTATACAGTGGCCACCAGCAGAATATCACCACCAAGCCCCCCTGCTGCTGAGGCAAACATACATATCCAACATAACGAAAAGAGAGGAACAAGCTAATGGCACATGATGTAATTTCCCTGCTTCTGTTTATCGGCGTTATCCTCCTTGCATTCTTCCGCAAGGTAAACGTCGGCGTGGTGGCGCTCGCCGTGGGCGCTATCGCAGTGAGAATATTCGGCCTGACTGACAAGCAGCTTATCGCCGGTATAAGCGCGTCAATGTTTGCCACACTCGTTGGCATCACGCTTCTCTTCGCCGCCGTCACGCAGACGGGCGCACTCGACCTTCTCGCGCGGAAGATAATCGCCCTTGCGGGCAACCGCATGTGGATAATCCCCATCGCGGTCTACTTCGCCGGATTCATCGTTGCGGGCGTCGGCCCCGGCGCTATCCCCGCGCTTGCCATCATCCCGGCTATCGCCGCCGTCATTGCGGTCGAGGTCGGTTTCGACCCGATAATGCTAGTGCTCATCGGTGAGGCGGGCCTTATGGCGGGCCGCATGACCCCGATAACCCCCGAGGCGGCAATAATCACCAAGGCCGCGGCCGACGCCGGCATTGACAACGTCATGGGCACCGTCCTTCTCTGCCAGACGCTCGTCACCATGATATACTCCGTCATCATGTGGGTGATCTTCAAGGGCTATAAGGTCAAGACTCCGCTCAACCCCATTGAGAAAAACAGCCTCCCCAAGTTCAATTCAAAGCAGATCATAGCCCTGTGCGGCGTGCTGCTGATGATGATCCTGCTGATATTCTGCAATGTCAACATCGGTATTGCCGCGTTCGGCGTGGCGGCCCTGCTGTTCCTGCTGGGCGTGGCGGACGACGCAAAGGCGATAAAGGCGCTTCCGTGGGGCACGATAGTCATGGTTCTCGCCGTCGGCGCGCTGCTTGACATCGTCAACGCAATGGGCGGCATCGACCTGATGAGTCAGGGCATGTCCGCAATAATGACGAAGTCCACCGCGACCCCGATAATGGGCATTTCCGCAGGACTGCTCAGCCTTGTCAGCTCCGCGCTGGGCGTTGTGTACCCGACGATGATGCCCATGTGCGCGGGTATAGCCGAGCAGGTCGGCGGGGTCAACCCCGTGGCGCTGATGGCGGCTGTCGGTGCGGGCGGCTCCCTCGCCGGTATCTCCCCGCTGTCCACCGGCGGCGCGCTCGCAATGGCAGCACTGGGCACGGCCATCCCCAACCTCAATAAGGAGGAGGAGAACCGCCGCTTCATCCAGCTGTTCATCATGGCCGGTATTGCCCTGCTGACGCTGGCCATCTGCTGCGCCGTGTTCTACAACCTCGTCGCCGCGCTTCTGCACGGCTGATAACACCGGTGATACCGGTATTCCCGGTATCACCGCCACACCTAGAGCTAAACAAGTAAATCTAAACGAAAAAGGAGATCAATAAAATGGATAAGGCATTAAGCAATATCACCGTTCTCGACCTCACCCGTGTTCTCGCCGGTCCGTACTGCACCATGATGCTCGCCGACTACGGCGCAAACGTGATAAAAATAGAGGTTCCCGGCAAGGGCGACGATACCCGCGCCATGGGGCCGAAGAAGAACGACTACAGCATGTACTACGCCTATGTCAACCGCGGCAAAAAGGGCATCACCCTCAACCTCAAGGAGGAAGAGGGTAAGAAGATGTTCATCGAAATGGTCAAGAAGGCCGACGTCGTCGTTGAGAACTACCGCCCCGGTGTTATGGACAAGCTCGGGCTTGGCTACGACGTGCTCAAGGAGGTCAACGACCAGATCATCTACGCCGCCGTTTCCGGCTTTGGCTGCTACGGCCCGAAGTACAAGCGTCCCGGCTATGACATCATTGCGCAGGCGACCTCCGGCCTGATGAGCATCACCGGCGAGGCGGGCGGCCAGCCGCTGCGCGTCGGCAATGCGATGGGCGACGTGCTGGGCGGCATGAACCTCACGATAGGCATACTTATGGCGCTCAACGCCCGCACCGTCACCGGCCGCGGCCAGCGCGTGGACGTGTCGCTCGTTGACTCCGTCGTGTCCAGCCTTGAGGTCGGCTGGCAGCGCTTCTTCGCCTCCGGCAAGCAGCCCGAGCTCATCGGCAACCGCTATGCCTCCGCGTTCCCCTATGACTCGTTCACAGCCAGCGACGGACGCTTCGTCATAGGCTGCGGCAACGACAAACTCTTCACGCTGCTGTGCACCAAGGTGCTTGGCCGCGAAGACCTGCTGACCGACCCGCGCTTTGACACCAACATCCACCGCTGCGAGAACTACGCCGCACTCAAGCCTGAGATAGAGAAGTGGAGCATTGAGCACACCATCGCGGAGTGCGTTTCCCTCATCGATGCGGCAGGCGTTCCCGTCGCCCCCATCAACATGCTCGCCGACGTTGTCAATGACGAGCACATCGCAGGCGCGCGCGAAATGTTCATCCATATGCATCACCCCGTTATCGGCGACATGACCGTTCCCGGCAACCCCGTCAAGCTTCTCGACACAAAGCCCGATATATCCAAGTGCGCACCCGATCTCGGGCAGGACAACAAGGCAGTTTACGGTGAAATGCTCGGCTTGACCGAAGGTGACCTTGAGACGCTGAAGGCACATAACGTGATCTGACCCTCCCCGCCGCAAAGCATCTCTCCTGTTACAAGATAAAGAGGCAACATCCCATGCAAACAAGGACGCAGTCAAGTGAAACAGCTTGGCTGCGTTCTTGTTTTTCTAAGGCATGAAAATGGACGTCAAAAATGGCGTCCATTTTATTTATCTGCATATTTTACGCAATTTCACGCAATGTACCGAAAACGGTACTCTAGTGAAAATTGCCGGTGTCGCCAAACACGTCATAGGACTTCCCGGCGGAGCCGTCCGTTCCGTTCCAGTCGAAGCACTCCATGTCCGTGCCGCTCCACCAGCGCGGGTCATAGCGGATGTGGTTGACCGGGGTCTTGTTCGTTGCAAAGGCCAGCTCATCATGCGACACGAGTATACGCTTCGCACCGGAGACGAGCTTCAGCCCGTTTGCGTGGTCGCAGTCGAGATGCGACAGAAGGACCATGTCCAGCGCCGATGGCGCAATGCCCATCGCCGCAAGCTGCTCGTTGATGGCCGCGCCTTTTTCTATGCGCCCCTGATTCGTCATGTACAGCGGCAGTGAGCCGAGAGAGCGTATCTGCGCCCGGCGTTCAAAGACGCCGTTCGGACTCATGTCGCGGTGCCAGCCGCAGTCGAAGAGTACTTTCCCATGCGGGCACTCTATGAGATACGCCGAGACCGGAAGCCACAGTCTCTCTGACTTCCTCGCAAAAATGCCGGAGGCTTTTATCGTGCTGCAATGCTCGCCGCCGAACGGCAGCTCCGGCGCAACGCAGACCTCGCCCGTGTGAAATATGTGTATCTTTATATCCGCCAATGTGATCCGCTCCTTGTCAACCGAAAGTATAAGTATAACGCGCACGCATGGCCCGTGAACGCCAGTTTTGATATTTGTTTTATCATATCACAGATGGCCGCAAGGGTAAAGCCTATCAAGCTGCCTGCCCCACGGCATGAAAATGCAGAGAGCGTGATGCTCTCTGCGAGGCGCTGCTATTCGGTTGGATGAATTTCCTGTGATGCATCCAAAATGAAGCGGTGGCTCAACCGCGATGGTCGCACTTCCGGCACTGTATCATGGGCGCGTCGCCCTCGTCCTTATAAAACACACCCGCCCATTTGCAGATGCTCTGCAAAATCGGAACAACAGATGCACCCTTCTCCGTAAGAGAGTATTCGACCCGCGGCGGTATCTCGTCATATGATTTGCGCGCAACAATGCCATTTGTGATAAGCCCTTTCAGCGTGGAGGCAAGCACCGCGTCGGTGATGTTGCCCATCTCGCGGCGCAGCTCACTGTACCGCAGCGTACCCAGCGCCGCCAGCACGCAGATGATGCGCGAGTTCCACTTCCCGCCGAACAGCTCCATGCCGTATTCCAGCGGACAGCGGATGTCCTTTTCCAGCTTTCTCTGATACATTGCCGCACCTCCTGTATAGTTTCTATTATAACGGGATATGCACCGTGAAGCAAGTAACTATGAAATTTATGAGTGGGCACATTTCTGCGCCCACTCGTATTTTACAGTTCTTTCTTGTTGTCCGTGCCGGGAGTGGTGACAATTACCTTCTCCGGCGTGATGATGAGCGCGCCCTTTGCGGTGGCAGCGCCATTGAACATCTTTTCCACCATGGCCTTGAAGGTGCTGACCACTTCACCCTCGGTGACGTACTGCGCCGTGCCCTTGACCTGATAACCCTCGAGATTCTGCGCATCGTAAATCGAAATTGCGATCCTGCCGCTGCTGGCGGCAAGGTTTTTCAGCGTCGTGTCCATGAACACATCGCCGACGACCAGCTTTCCGTCAGGCGTCACATCCTTGAACGCAACAGGCACCACATTGGGTTCTCCATCGGCGCAGGTGGCCAGATCCCACATCCCGCTCTTGAGCAGCTTCACAACGTTTTCATTCAGCATGATAAGTTCCTCCTTGTATTCTGAGCTCTCCGGGCTCATCTGTCGTGCTGATTATAGGGCGGATACAAGGAAAGCGAAAGA
>OLXG01000745.1_pt1 | contig 12799 bp, 8 predicted proteins | sample 1673861 | NCBI WGS metagenome assembly OLXG01 (sample SAMEA103958130, study PRJEB25191) | human gut metagenome | biome: human-associated habitat [ENVO:00009003]; feature: intestine environment [ENVO:2100002]; material: feces | place: Germany | collected 2013/2015
TCTCCAGTTCCTTCGACTTTCCAGCGGTAGCGATAATGAATGCACCTCCAAACAAAATCCATAGTGTTGCAATATTTGGCATAGAAAACGCGGCCGCCCATATTCTGGACAGCCGCGCGAAATTCCACACAAAGCCGCAGCATTTTCAAAGAAACATGCTGCTGTTTCGGGTATAGCCCGGGGACATTCTCCCGCAAGGCGAGCGCGGCACAGGCCGTAGCTGCTTTCTTTACCCGGCTATTCTACCACGCTTTATCTGCCCTGTCAAGCACTTTTTATGCGTTCTTTGGAAAAAATATGACTTTTCCCTTTTACGCTTCGATCAGTTTGCCCAGTGCAAAGGAGTAGATGCCCTTATAGGTCACCTTTTTAGGGGCAAAGCGCTTTTCGATGGCAATGGCGTAAAGGTTCAGCTGGGCGCGGTAGGCGCGCAAAAAGTCGCTCTCGGCCTTGCTGCGGTCGGTCTTATAGTCCAGCAGCTCCAGATGGTCGGGGTACACCAGCACAAGGTCGGCGATGCCCTGCACCAGCACCTGCGCGTCTGCGGCAGCGGGCAGTTCCTCGTGCCCCTGCGCCGCCAGCACGGCACCGGCGGGCAGCGCCGTGATGAAGGGCAACTCCCGCAGCACCTGCTCGGCGGCGCAGATCTTTGCAAAGGCTTCGCTTTCCACAAAACGGCGGATGCACACCGCATCCAGCTTTTCCGCGATCTCCGGGGCGGTCAGCTGCAATGCCACCTGACGGTCCCGCTCTGCCGGGATGGCCTCGCCTAGCGTACCCGCAGCCTTGGCCGCAGCCAGCCAGGCAAAGTCCGCATGCTCCAGAAAGGCGTGCAGCGCGGTGCCCATCTCGGCGGCGGTCAGGCCGTCCTTGGAAAGGAAGCCCGGGCGCTCCAGCGTGGTCTGTTCGGTCTTGTGCACGATGCTGGTCACGCTGACCTTGGCGGGCACCTGCGCAAGCGCTGCCGCCGGGTACTGCCACGCAAAGTTCTGCCGCAGTTTCTCCACCAGTGCCGGGTCGGTCTCCGGCGTTTCGTCCGGTGTATCTGTATCTATTTCCTCGGACAGCTGCACGGCATCGTCGCACACCCTGATAGCCATCACGCTTTCGGTCTGCACAAACAGCAGCTCCCGGTTGCCGGAAAGCTGCCGCAGCACCCCGCCGTCCGGGTGCACCAGCAGCGCCGCCCGCAGCCAGTCGGCAAAGCTGTTGGCCTGCTGGTGCAGCGTGGCCCCCGCCCCGGCAGCCAGAAAAGCCGCTGCCTTGGCAAAGGGCTTTGTGGTCTTGCCGCTGCTCAGGGGTACGGTGAGGATGAGCTTATCCTGTGCACGGGTGAGCGCCACATACAAAAGGCGCATCTGTTCGCTGCGCAGTTCCTTTGCGTGGACAGTGGCCAGCGCAGTGTAGGCAGCGGTCTTGTAAGCGCCCTCGCCGTTTTCCGGCCGCAGCCGCAGCCCTGCGCCGAAAGTGCGGTGCACCAGCACCGGCTGACGGATATCCGAGGCGTTGAACTTGCGGGCTGTATCCCCCACGAACACTACCGGGAACTGCAAGCCCTTGGAGCGGTGGATGGTCATGATGGACACACACCCCGGGTGCACCCCGCTGGGTACGGTGTCCTGTCCGGTACTGCCGGCCTGCGCGGCGGCATCAATGGCGCGCACCAGCGCCGAGATGCCCCCTGTACCGGAAGTGGCGCAGAAGTTGGCAAAGCGGCGGGCATCCTCCCGGCGGCGGGCACCGTTTTCCAAAACGCCCAGCGCCGCCAGATAGCCGGTGGAGGCAAAAATTTCTTCCAGCAGCTGCTCCGCCGGGGCGCTGCGTGCCATCTGCCGCAGGGCGGTGAGGTGGGCGTAGAAGTCCTTCACCTTCTCGGTAAAGGGATCGTCGGCCGGGTCCTCCAGCGCCAGCAGCAGCGCGCCGTACAGGCTGATGCGGGCGGGCTTTTTGTCCGGCTCGGCCTGTACCTGACGGCTGCGGGCGCGCAGCCGCACAAGATCATCCTCCGTAAAGCCGAACATGGGGCCCAGCATGGCGGCAGCCAGATAGATGTCCTGCGAGGGGTCGTCGATGACCTTGAGCAGGGCGATGAGGGGGCGGATGTGGGGCGCAAGCATCAGGTTCTCCCGGGCGTCGGCGTATACCGGGATGCCCCGGGCGGTCAGCGCCTCCACATAGGCCGGGAACTCGGTGCGCGCTGCCAGCAGGATGCAGCAGTCCTCGTACCGCACCGGGCGGGTGGTGCTGCCCTCCCGCACCGACTCTCCGGCAGAAACCAGCTGCGCGATGCGTTCGGCGATCCAACCTGCATCGGTCTCGGTCTCATCGTCCGGCAAAAACTGCACTTCCACGCTGCCCTGATATTCCCCGGGCGCGCCGCAGACCAGACGCTGCCCGTCACCGTAGGCGGTATCGCCCAGCTCCGGGGTCATGAGCTGCTCAAAGAGATAGTTGATGCCCGCCACCACCTGCGGTGCAGAGCGGAAGTTTGCATCCAGCGCCAGCAAAGCGTCTGTGCCCGGGGTGCCCTCCGGCGGGCGGGGACGGGCTTTTGCGCCCGGCAGCAGCGGCCAGCTGTCCAGCTTTTGCCGGAAGATGCCCGGCTCTGCCTGCCGGAAGCGGTAGATGCTCTGCTTTAAATCGCCCACAAGGAAAAGGTTATCTCCCGCCGGGGCGGCAAGGCAGCGGTAAAGCGCATCCTGCAAGGCGTTCGTGTCCTGATATTCGTCCACCATCACGGCGGCGTAGTCCTGCCGGATGTTCTCGCACAGGGGGGTGGGCGCGCCCTCCGGGGTACGCAGCAGCCGCAGGGCAAGGTGTTCAAAATCGCTGAATTCCAGCAGCTTGCGCTCCCGTTTTCTGGCCGTGAACCGGGCATCGAAGTCCCGCACAGCGGCAAACAGCGCCCGCAGCCGGGGCAGGGTGATCTGCCGGTCGGTCTCGGCTTCGGCCTCGGAGCAGCAGATGAGCTGGGTCATCTGCTCAAACAGGGCGGCGGCTTCGTCCGAGCGGGTCTTGATCTCCGCCTTGTGGTCGCCGCTCAGACGCTTTTTCATGCCCTTCAGGCCGGGCGCTTCCTCCATGCCCAGCACATAGGGGGTGAGCAGGTCGTACAGCGGGTCCCACTGTCCGGCAGCGGCCAGCTGCTCCGCCTGCGCAAAGAGGGCGGCAGCTTTTTCCAGCCTTGTGCCGGCTTCCTCGTATTTTTCTGCCACCGCAAGCTGTGCCTTTGCCCGGGCGGAGGGGGTCTTTTTTTCCTCGGCAGCTGCCTGCTCCTGTGCAAAATCCGCCCGGCAGTCGGCCAGTGCTGCCGTCAGCAGTTCCCGCGCTGCCTTGGCACAGCGGGCAGCTTCGGCCAGAAGCAGGTCGTGCCAGCAGGTATCGGCAAAGCCGTTTTCCTGCTCGTATGGCGCAAGAAATTCATCCAGCTTGCAGTCGTAATCCGGCAGTGCCCGCAAAAAGTCGTAGATCTGCAAAATGGCATCGCCTGCGGGTTTATCCGTGCGTCCCTTGCCGTACAGGTCTGCAAAGGCGCAGAAATCCGGGTCGCGGTAGGCGTTTTCCAGCGTTTCGGCCAGTGCCGCCCCCCGCAGCAGTTGCACGGTACCGGGGTCTGCCGGGGTAAAATCTGGCGGGATATCCAGCGCCTGAAAGTGCTTGTGCAGCAGGTTCAGACAAAAAGCATCAATGGTGCAGATGGGCGCGCGCTGCAACAGCATCCGCTGGCGGCGCAGCATGGCATTGCCCGGCTGCAGCTGGCTGCGGTGCAGCAGCGCCTGCCCGATGCGGGCGCGCAGCTCTGCCGCCGCCGCGTTGGTAAAGGTGACGATGAGCAGCCGGTCGGCGTTGACCGGGTGCTCCGGGTCGGTGATGAGCTGCACCGCCCGCTCGGTCAGCACAGCGGTCTTGCCGCTGCCTGCGGCTGCGCTTACCAGCAGCGCACCGCCCCGGTCGGCAATGGCGGCCTGCTGCGCCGGGGTCCATTTGGGTCCGCTCACGGCTGTTCCTCCTTTTCTTCAGGTTCTTCCTCGGGTTCAAAGGGCTTTGCGGGGGCTCCCAGCGCACGCTCGTGCAGCCCGGTCTCGTGGCAGCAGATAAAGCTGTAATCGCACCAAGTACAGGGGCTTTTGCTGCTGCTCACCACCAGCGGCTCGGCGTCGATCTGCCCGCCGTAAAGCTGTTCGCCCATCTGGGTCACAAGGTCGTCCAGATGCAGTCGGATGCGGCTGAGCTTAGCCGCGTCGGCCCGCTTGTCCTTCTGGTAGGGGCTGGGTGCGCCGTTGCGGTAGCCAAAGGGCAGGTATTTGCCCGTTTCGTCCGCATCCATGGCGTCGAAGATCTTCTGCTCGTCCCGCACAAGGCCGTCCAGCTGGTATTCCACCGCCCGGGCAGCCTGCCCGCGGGGCAGGGTCTGGGGGGCGGGGTCGGCCAGCAGATACAACACGCCCGCCGGCTGTGCGCCGGTAAAGCGCCCGCCGGAATCCCGGGTCAGGCTGAACAGATACAGCAGCATCTGACAGTCCAGCCCGCAGTAGACCTCTTTCAAGTCCAGCTTTTTGCTGCCGGTCTTGTAGTCCACCACCCGCACCCAGCGGGTGCCGTCGTCCTCGATCCACTCGTCTGCGCGGTCCACCGTGCCCACCAGCTGCACCGTGCGCCCGTCTGACAAGCGGTACACCTGCCCGGGCACGGCATCCTCGCCCCGGCCTATTTTCAGCTCACAGGCCACGGGCTTGAACTGGGACTGGTTCTGCTCGTCCCGCAGATAGCACAACAGGCTGGTCATGCTCTTTTTCAGCCGGGAGAGCAGGTAGGCAAAGCGTGCGGTATCCTCTGGCAGATAGCGCCGCGCGTACTCGTCCACCAGCGCAGCGGCAAGGTCAGCCATGGCGGCATCGTCCAACTCCAAAAAGGGACGCAATCCGGCACAGGGGTTGTCTGCCCCGGGGTGAGGGTCCAGCGCCATCTGCAAGACCCAGTGCATCAGCGTGCCGCTCTGGTCAGCCGAAAGCTCCGCACGGCGGCGGGGCTTGAGCCCCAGCACATACTGCAAAAAGTAACCGTAGCGGCAGGTATAGTATTTTTCCAGCTGGCTGGGCGAGATGTGCAGCCGCCTGCCCAGCAGCATTTCCAGCGTGGGCAGATCCTGCACCTGCCGGGGCGGGTCTTGCTCCATGCGCTGTAACAGTGCCAGCCCCCGGGGCGCCTGTACCCCCTCGCCGGGGGCGCGCAGCGCCTCGGTCAGGCTGGCACGTTCCAGCTCGGTCAGCGGCCAACCGCCGCCCAGCACGTCTAAGCCGTCTGCGGGGGTGGCGGCAAGGTCGATCAGTTCCAGCTGCGGCGCGGCGGGCTGCAACGCCTCCACGATGGGCTCCAGCGCAGCGCACAGGGTCTGTCCCTGCCCCTTCGGCCAGCTCATCCACAGCCCCTTTGCCGGGGCAGTAAGGGCCTTGTAAAAACAGACCTGCTCGCGCACCACGCGGTTCTCAAAGCAGTCCGGCAGGTCGATCTGTTTTGCCATCAGCAGGTCGCGGTCGGCGTGGGTCAGCAGGCCGCTTTCTGCGGGGGTACAGGGAAATTCCCCTTCTGCCAGCCCCAGCACGAATACATAGTCCGGTGCATCCAGACGCATTTTGCCGGCACTTGCCAGCACCACCGCATCCAGCGTCTGTGGGATGTGCCCAAGGTCAGAGGAGCGCAGCAACAGGCTGAAAAGATCCTCGTACTCCGGCACAGTGATGCCCTGACTGCCCAGCAGCCGCGCCATCTCGTCCAGCAGCTGCATCACCACGTTCCACTCGCGGGCGGCTTCCTCTGCCGCCGGGATGCCCCGGGCGGTGCGGATATCCTCCACCTGCGCGGCTTGCTGTCCCTCTGCGCCCAGTTCTTTCAGGCAGAAATACAGCGCCCGGCTGATCTGTTCCGCGTTGGCGCTGCGCACCTTGCTGCGCAGGGTATCCACCGCCGTCATCAGCTTTTTGCGGGCGTTTTCGGCGCGGGTCAGGTTCAACGTATCTTCCTCGGTCAGCTCAGCATCGCCGAAGCCCCGGGGACTTTTGGTAAATTCTGCCCGCCACGCCGCTGCATTGGGCGACCATGTGTAGGCGTAGTTTTCCAGCGCGCAGACTTCCGGCTCGGTCAGGTCGCACAGGCCGGTCTTGGCCAGCACGGTCAGCTGCTCGGTCATGTCCGCGCCCCGCAGCAGCGCCAGCAGTGCCCGCACTGCCGTGGCGGGAGCACTGAACTCCGGGGTGGTGGGCTCATCGCAGTACAGAGGAATCTCTGCCATGCGGAACTCGTACCGCACCGCAGCCCGGTACAGGCTGATATCGCGGCAGACCACCGCGATCTTTCCGCAGCGCACGCCCTGCCGCATCAGGCGGCGGATGGCGGCAGCAGCGCAGCGGGCTTCCTCCTCCCGGCTGGCGGCGGCAAACAGCCGCAGCTCCGGGGCGCTTTCCGGCGGGGTGCAGCTGCCGGTCTCCAGCAGCTCGGTCAAAGCAGCAAGGCCCGGGGCATCTTTATGGCGCAGATCCCGCCGCAGCAGCTCCGGCGCTGCCACCTGTGCGCCGTTTTTGCGCGCCAGCTGGCGCAGCTGCGCCGCCACCTGCTTTGCACCGGAGAACAGTTCCAGGTCCCCGGGCTGCATGGGTGCGCCGTCCTCGCACAGCGCCACCGTCACGGCGGGCAGAGCGGCCAGCATCGCGCCCATCAGCCGCTTTTTGGGCGCGTTGAAGGTGTCGAACTCATCAATGAACACCTCGCGCTCGCGCAAAAAGTCCGGCAATTCGTCCCGGGCAAGCGCAGCTTCCAGACGGTCTGCCGCCAGCTCCAGACGGTCGGCGGGGTCCATGCCGGTGCCCGCCAGCAGGCTCTCGTAGCCCTGAAAGATGAGCGCCAGCTCGCCCAGCTTTGCGCTCTCGGTGCCGCAGTCCCGGGCAAGCTCCTGCAATTGCTGCCCGGAAAGCCCGGCGCTTTTCAGCTCGTCTATCGTCTCGGCAGCCATCTGGCAAAAGGCCGCGCTGCGCCGATGGCGGTAGTAGTAATGCACGTTATCCTGCAATTCCTCCAGCGCACGGCGCACCAGCACCGCCCGCCCGGCATCGGTCAGGGTCTGCACCGCCGCGCCGCCAAGAGCCGCAAGGATATGCTCCGCCAGACTGGTGAAGGAATAGCTTTCCACCATGCCGGAAAGGGCATCTCCCAGCTCCCGGTAGATGCGTGCTTCGGTGCTGGAGGTAAACTGCTCCGGCACCAGCAGGATGCTGCGTTTCCCCGCCTCGGCGCGGGCGCGGATGCGGGCATACAGCAGAGTGGTTTTGCCGCTGCCGGAAGCGCCCAGAACCAGTTTCAGCATTTCGGTCTCCTCCCGCTCATTGATTTTTGCCTTTATTGTAACACGAAAGCAAAGATAAAACCACCGCTTTTCTTTGCAATCCCGCCGCCGCTGTGGTACACTGAAAAAAACATTCTGCACACCGGAAAGGGACTTTGTATGAAGATTTTAGCCGTTGACTACGGGGACAGCCGCACCGGCCTTGCCACCTGCGACCGCACCGAATTTCTGACCACCGCCATCACGCCCCAGATCACCTTAAAGGCGCGCAACAAGGTTGCCGCCCGGGTATGCGAGGTAGCCAAGGAGATCGAAGCCGAGATGATCCTGATCGGCCTGCCTCTGAATATGGACGGCACCGAGGGCGAGCGCGCCGCCAAGAGCCGCAAGCTGGCAAAGACCGTGGAACTTTGGAGCGGCCTGCCGGTGCGGATGTGGGACGAGCGTCAGACCACCTGCGCCGCCGCCGACCTTCTGGACGAAAGCGGCACCTACGGCAGTCGCCGCAAGGAGATTCTGGATTCGGTCAGCGCCACAGTGATTCTGGAGGACTACCTTGCATGGCGCAAGGAGCACCCCGGGGAGATATAAAAAATGATGCCTGTGCTCACGCACAGGCATCATTTTTTTGACTTTACTATTTATCCCTGATAGGTCTCGATGCTCACGCTGTTGATGGTGATCTCGGTGGTAGGCTTCTGGCTTTCGTCCACAGCGGTCTGGGCGATGGTGTCCACGATGTCCATTCCCTCGTACACCTGCCCGAACACGGTATCGGTGTAGTCCAGATAGGGCGCGCCGCCCGCCGTCTGGTAAGCGGATACCACCTCGGCGCGGTAACCGGCGGCGTTCATCTGGTCCACCAGTTCCTGCGTTACCGACTGGTCTCCCGGCAGCGATTCCACCACATAGAACACGCTGGCGCACGCGCCGGAGGCGTCCACGCCCATGCACAGCGCCCCGGCGTAATGGTGCAGGCTGTCCGATGCTTCCACCGGGTAGCGGCTGCCCTTCCAGATGGTAGAGCCCTTGCCGTCTGCGCCCTGCCCGGCTTCCACCACGAACTGGTTCTCCACCCGGCTCACGGTAAGGCCGTTGTAGTAGCCCTGCTGCACAAGGCCGATAAAGTTGTCGCAGGCCTGCGGAGCCTTTTCCGGGAAGAGCACCGCCCGGAAAACACCCGCAGAGGTATCGAACACCGCAACCGTGTCCCCCGCTGCCGGGTGGGTGAACTGCAGCTCGGCGGATTCCACCGCCGGGCGGCTGATGCTCTGGACCTTGCTGCCGTTTTCCTGCGGCCGCAGACTGCAGCCCGTAAGCAGCAGCACCGCCGCAAGACAGACTGCCCCTAATTTTTTCAACATACTCCCGCTCCCTGTTCCATATACTGTACTACAACGCCGCACAGCGCAGCGCAAAAGCTTTAACCAGTAGTATACCATATTCTGCGCGGCAGTGCGAGAGGAAATTGCGTGAAAATTTATCCAATGATTTCTGTGCGAAAAAGCATCTTGACGAACTGCGCAAAACACGCTACACTATAAGCAGACCAAGCGGGATACAGCCCGCAGCATCAACTGCTTTTTGTGATGAAGCAATACAGGAGCGTATTATGTCTGACGAGATCAAGAATCCCAATACCGAAGAGGAAGAATATCAGCCCGACCTGATGACCCTTGAGGACGAGGACGGCAACGAGGTCACCTTTGAGGTGATCGACGCACTGGACCACAAGGGCGTGCATTATCTGGCTGTGGTGGAATACACCGAAAATGAAGAGGACGCAGAGGATGCCCAGCTGGTGATCCTGAGCGTTGGCGAGGACGACGAAGGCGAATATCTGGACGTGGTAGAGGACGACGAGACTCTGCTGGAAGTCAGCAAGCTGTTTGAGCAGCGCCTGAGCGACGATTACGAGATCGACTGATCGTTTTCCTTCCCCAAAATTACCAGGCAAGACTTCCTGCCCGGCTCGATTTGTTGCGGTTTATATGATCCTACTAATCATTCAACGGGAGCCCGGAGTTCTCCGGTGGAATGCAGACCTCCCCGCCATGGGTCGACCATGGAGGCTCGATGAGGAAGCGTGAAACCGGCGACAGGGCACCCACCTGTCCGCAAGGGTAGGTTTGATTGGCCGCAGACGACCGGGCGGGATCTTTTATAGGTTTTGATCCACCGCTGCCCCCTGCCGGGACAGTGTGTGGATTTTTTTATATCGGAACATTTGCACCGGGCACTGTGCGCTCCGGTGCGCGGCAAGCCGGAAAGGATGTGCAATTGTGGCATGAGTTCTGAGCACTTGGTGGGCACTTCGATTCCCCGTTTTACCTTTGACACCCCTACGAGACCCGGCAACGATTTCTACGCCCTGTGTGAGGGGGAACAGCCTCTGGTCATGATCTTTCTGCCCGCTTTTGACCACCCGGTCACGCGGGAATATCTGACCCATTACCTCAAGACCTGCGCCCGCCTGCGGGGCGTCCGGCTGGCCTGCGTAGTGCGCTCCTCGGCCCGGACGGTGGCGCAGGCCACCCAGGGGGCTGAATTTCCGTTTCCCATCATCTGCGACGCACCGGGCGTGCTGTACAGCTATCTGGGCGTGGAGCAGGCCCGCGGCCTGCGGAGCTGGAGTTTTGCCGCCCAGCGCATCTACAAGACTGCAAAGGAGCAGGGCTACCGCTATGACAGCTCTGCCCCGCAGATTTTACCGCTGACGCTGGTGGTGGGGCACCTGGGCAAGATCTTGTTCATCCACTCCGGCCGCAGCCAGACCGACCTGCCGGAGGACTGCATCGCCATCCGGGAGATCGCCCGGGAAGTCGCCTCCACCCTGGCCGCCGGGCCGGAAGGTCCCCGGACCCGCTGCTCGGACGAGACCCTCACCCTGCCGGACCTGGTGGGGTGGGACGATGTGGATAACGACCGGTAAAACAGACCGATGCTTACACAAAAGCAGGACACCCCCACCACGGGAGTGCCCTGCTTACTGCCAGTAATATAGCATAGTGAAAAATGCTTGTCAAGGCTGTTTTTTAAGATTTGCACATCTGTACGCTATAAAACGGCTGCTGCACGCTATTGTGCAGCAGCCGTTCTGTTATTCCTCGGTTTCCTCGGTGAACAGCCCCGGGATGCCGCACAGGGCCGCCAGACCTACCAGCGTGAACACGATACGGGACCAGATGGAGGCGCTGCCGCCCAGCAGCCAGCCCACAAAGTCGAATTGGAACAAGCCCACAAGGCCCCAGTTGATGCCGCCCACGATCATCAGGATCAGGCAGATTTTATAAAAGGTCTGCACAAAAAAGACCTCCTTCCCTTGGAGCCATTCTGCCCCGTGGGAAGGAGGTTTATTCATGGACAGATCAGACGACCCGCGCGCCGCCCTTGTCCGGCTGCGCGGTGTACACCTGCTTCCAGCGGTGCTTTGCCGCCGCTGCTGCGGCGCGGGCGGATGTCTCATCCCGGAAGATGCCAAACACCGCCGACCCACTGCCGGTCATCAGAGCCGTCACAGCGCCCTTTTCACGCAGCAGAGCCTTGATGGCCCCGGTGTCCTTGGCACCGCTGCACTCTTCCAGGGCGTTGCCGGCAGCGGCGCACACCGCGTCCAGATCTCCGGCGCGGACGGCGGCTTCCTGGGTCTCACAGTCCGGGTGCACCGTGCTGCCCACCTTGTCGTAGGCGGCAAAGGCCTCCGGGGTGGAAACGCCGTAATCCGGCATCACCACCGTGAACCAGCAGTCCGGCACCGGCGGCAGGGGCTTGAGCAGGTCGCCCACGCCCTGCACCCGGCAGGTGCCGCCCATGAGGGCAAAGGGCACATCTGCGCCAATGGACGCGCCCAGTGCGCACAGCTCGCTCATGGAGAGCCGGGCACCGTACAGCTCGTTCAGGCCCACCAGCACGGCGGCGGCATCGGCGCTGCCGCCGGCCATGCCTGCCCGCACCGGGGTATTCTTATAAATAGTGATGTCCACCCCCGCCAGCAGGCCGGTGTAGTGGAAAAACGCCAGCGCCGCCTTGATGGCGGTATTTTTGTTGTTGGGAGCCACCAGACTGCCCGGCAGCCGCAGATTCAGGTAAGGGCTGCGGCGCAGCACCACCCGCTCGTACAGGGTGATGGCCTGCATGGTCATGTCCAGATCATGGTAGCCATTGGGCAGCAGGCCCACCACGTCCAGCGCCAGATTGAGCTTTGCCGGGGCCAGAACGGTCACCACATTCTGCTTTCGCATGGAGCATTCCCTCCTCAGTTGCCCTGAACCAGGCCGTTTTCCTGCAGGAACTCCCGGATGCGCTTGAGCGCCTCGGTCAGGTGCTCCACGCTGTAGGCGTAGGACACGCGGCAGTAGCCCTCGCCGGATGCGCCAAAGGCATCGCCGGGGATGATGGCCACATGCTTCTGCTCCAGCAGCCGGGTGCAGAACTCCTGGCTGGTAAGGCCGGTGCTCTTGATGCATGGGAAGGCGTAGAACGCGCCCCGCGGCTCAAAGCAGGTCAGGCCCATGTCGTTGAAGGAGCGCACCACCAGACGGCGGCGCATGTTGTACTCGTCGCGCATGCGGTCGATCTCGCCGTCGCAGTCCCGCAGGGCCGTGATGGCGGCATACTGGCTGGTGGTGGGGGCGCTCATGATGGCGCTCTGGTGGATCTTGGTCATAATTTTGATGATGGGAGCCGGGCCGCAGGCATAGCCCAAGCGCCAGCCGGTCATGGCATAACTCTTGGAAAAACCATTCACCACAATGGTCCGCTCGGCCATGCCGGGCAGGGTGGCAATGGAGACATGGGGCCGCAGGCCGTAGTTCAGCTCGGCGTAGATCTCATCCGAAAGCACCATGACGTTGGTATCCCGCAGGACCTCCGCAATGGCTTCCAGATCCTCCCGCTCCATCACCGCACCGGTGGGGTTGTTTGGGAACGGCATGATAAGGAGCTTGGTCTTGGGGGTGATGGCGGCTTTCAGGGCCTCGGGCCTGAGGCGGAACTCATCCTCCTGGCGGCAGGGCACATGCACCGGCACACCGCCGGACAGGGTGGTGATGGGCTCATAGCAGACAAAGCAGGGCTCCGGGATGATCACCTCATCCCCGGGCTGCACGATGGCGCGGATGCACATATCAATGGCTTCGCTGCCGCCCACGGTCACCAGCACCTCCCGCAGGGGGTCGTAGTGCAGGTGCATCCGGCGCTCCAGATATCTGCAGATCTCCGCCCGCAGCTCTTTCAGGCCTGCGTTGGCGGTGTAGCGGGTGCGGCCATGCTCCAGGCTCTCGATGCCTGCTTCCCGCACAGCCCACGGTGTTTTGAAATCCGGCTCGCCCACGCCCAGGCTGATGCACTCGGGCATCTCAGCGGCCAGATCAAAGAATTTGCGGATGCCGGAGGGGCGCATCTCCCGTGCGGCAGGCGCGATCAGTTTATCATAATCCATCACAGCACCGTGCACTCTCTTTC
>OLXG01000747.1_pt1 | contig 12794 bp, 8 predicted proteins | sample 1673861 | NCBI WGS metagenome assembly OLXG01 (sample SAMEA103958130, study PRJEB25191) | human gut metagenome | biome: human-associated habitat [ENVO:00009003]; feature: intestine environment [ENVO:2100002]; material: feces | place: Germany | collected 2013/2015
AAAGTAAGTAATTATGAAATACAATAAATATATATTGTCTATGCTTTTCGCTGCTACAGTTGGTACCACAATGGTAAGCTGTAGCGACGATGACAACTTGGGCGATGCACCTCGTTTGTTCCGTCCAATTGCAAGCGCAACGGTCAACTCAAATAACTTGAAGGTAGAATGGGATAAAATCCAGGGTGCCACCAGTTATGAGTTGGAATTGGGTCTTGTGACATCTACAGATGAGGATGGCACAAATCACCTGAAAGTAATCAAGAAAGCCACAACAGAGGATGATACCTATACTTTCGATGACTTAGGATGGGACGAGAAGTATGGTGTAAGAATCAAGTGTATTGGCAACAACAAGGAATCTGAGTATTATGAGGTAAAGGCTCAGAGCATCAACTACCCAACAAAGGTTTCTGGTGCCAAGGCTATTGATAACGCTGCTCGTGTATCCTGGGCTGAAGGTGGTCAGAAAATCAAGTATGTAATGGCTTGCCCTGCTGAAGACGCAGAAAACCAAGATATAATCTCAGTTAAAGTAAGCGATGCTGACTATGCTCAGGGATATGTAGATATTTACGGCTTGCAGCCAGAAACATCATACACATTCAAGACATACGACAGTTCTACAGACTTCAATAATACTACCTATGCAGGTAAAACAACAGCTACAACCAAGGCTAGCGTCAACTTCGACGAGAAGTATGGAGAAGGCATGTGGCTGGATACCCGCAACTGGGATGCTAAGGAAGCTAAGGATACATTGAAGACTGCTGAGTTCTGGAATATGGTAAAGGACGGTATGACTATCATCCTCCGTGGTGAACAGGAATACAAAATCAGCAACGCTATCAATCTCGACCGCAATGTAACCTTCATTACCGGTATGACATTGGGCGGTAACGCTCAGTTCACCTTCTCCGGCGGTATGAACGTCAAGAAGGGTGTTAATATCGATAAGGTGAAGTTTGAAAGCATCGATATGATTAGCGATAAGCAAGCCGATAAGGATGCGTTCCTCGCTGGTACAGATAAGGGCTTCGGTGGCCGTCAGGTTATCAATGTCAGCGGTACTGGTTCTACCATCAGTGAACTCATCTTCAACGATTGCTACATCCGCGGTTTCCGTGGTGTAGTAAGAGGTCAGAAGAACAACGACAGCTTCTTGAACGTTACCTTCAAGGGTTGTACAATTGATGGTGTCGGTGATCAGGGTGTTGTAACTATCGCAGATAAGGGTGGAGATTTCCGCAACGTAACATTCGATGATTGTACTATTACAAACATTGTTATGCTTTGCGACTTACGTAAGACAGCCCAGACTCCTACTGTAAATGTAAACAACTGTACATTCTGCTATGCTCCAATAGAGACTACAGCAAATGCTAACACACCATTGTTCCGTTTTGCTACAAATGCAGCAAACTTGAACATCACCAACAGCATCTTTGGTCCTTCTATGGCTACAGACGGAAGTGCAGGAGCAAAACTTCAGCTTTACACACCAGGCGCTAAGGGAAGTGTTCTTCTGAACGGTGCTAGCGCAGTGCTTTCTGTAGCAGGTTCATACAAGACTAACTTTGCCTACACACCTATCGGTGCTGACGCTGTTACATACGGCATAGATGGTCTCATCGACTTCAAGGGTTCTGAGACTGATCTTTGGACAAATCCAGCAAATGGAGAATTCAAGTTCAACGCAAGTCTTGACAGTGAAGCAGGTGCTTCCAAGTGGAAGTAATCCTATTATCAATCATATTAAAGTGCAATGCCCACACCGGGTGTTGCACTTTTTTTGTTATCTCTCCCTCTCCCCCACCACTCACAAAAACTTTTTTAGTTAATTTCTTGGAAGTTACGAAAGAAAAGCGTATCTTTGCAGCGTAAGTACATAAGGAAGAGTGTACTACGTTTTTAGATTGTTGGATTTATAATTTGAAGCATATGGAGACTTTAGAAAAAATGCCTTTCGAGGCTCAGCATAAGATATTCAAGAGACTGGCAGAAATCGCCGACTCCAAGACTCTGACCAAAGAGGAACAGGAGAAATACGACAACAGCATGATGGTCATGTGGGACAATTATGCAGTATATAAGCATGCAGAAGAGAAAGGAATAAAAAAGATTGCTTTAAAGTTGTTGGCACACAACTTTCCATTAGATGAAATTGCTGATCTCACCGACTTATCTATCGAAGAGATTAAGAAATTGGAACAATAATACTATACGAATAATAGAGAGGGTGTGTCATAAGTGCGATGACATGCCCTCTTTTTTTTTTCGCTACTTCAGCCACTTCTGTCAGCTAACTCAGCCACTTCATTCTGCAAACTCAGCCATTTCATTCTGCAAACAAATCCGTCTCATTCTGCTTACGAATTCGAATCTTCGAGCCAACGAAGTCATATCTTCAAGCCAGCGCAATCGAATCTTCAAGCCAGCGCAGTCGGATCTTTAAGCCAGCGCAGTCGGATGTATCGGCTCAATGAAACGTATGAACTTGCGCAATGAAGAACATGGTTTCATCAGCTTACTTCAAAGGCCGAATTTATTGAAAGAAAAATTATTTTTCTCAAATCTAATGCCACTAATATCACACTTAGACTTAACCATCTGATTATAAGCGAATAACACGTGGCAACAAGGTGCGTTTTTATTGTCACCTTATTGCCACCTGTTACCACGCCCCTGGTAAGCTGCTCCGCTTGCCGATGTTCCCGAAATTACGTCACGACGTAGCATCTGAGGCGTCACGACGTAGCAATCGGCGCGTCACGACGTAGCGACAGATACGTCGCGACGTAATTCCGGCTACATCCTGTTTCCATCAAATGATACTATTCTGCATGGTATGAAACAGATGCCGAGCAAGGTATACGTAATCGTTTTCGTAGTTTTTCGCTCACTATCTGCATGTGATAAGCAAAAATGTCGTAACTTTGCAGAAAATCTTATAGAATACAAAAATAATAAAATAAATAAACCTAAGAAAAAATGAAGAAATCAATCATTAAGACAGCCGTGCTGGCTGCGCTCATGGCTCTGCCAATGTTCGCTAAAGCACAAACTTTCGCTGGTATCACAGCCGAGCAGAACGCACAGAACACTCCTGAAGGATGGACTGCCGTAGAACTGCCAAAGTTGCCTACCATCACTTCGGCAAACACATTTAATATCAAGGATTATGGTGCCTCGACATCTGCTGCAGACAACACCAAGGCTATCCAAAAAGCACTTGATGCTGTGCCTTCTACCGGTGGTATGGTCGTGATTCCTGCCGGTACATGGATGTTTGGTAGTACAGACCAGATGACAAGCACTACCGAGGTACTCAGCATCAAGTCTAAGACTGTGCTCCACCTTTGCGCAGGAGCGACTCTGAAACTCGTTGAATATGGTAAGGCACCTAACAACAAAACGCTCTTTATCGGTTGCAAGAACAAGAACCAGAGCGACATTGTTATAGAGGGCGAAGGTGAAACTTCTATCATCGATGGACAGGGTACCCGCTGGTGGAAGGCTCGCGACAACAAGGAGACTTTCAATCCTGGAGCCATGATCCGATTCGAGAAAGGCAGCCGATTCCTGATTCGCAATCTCAAGGTACAGAATACTCCTGGTGTCAACATCACCTTGAGTAACAGCAATGGTGCCAGCAATGGTACTGTTCATGATGTAACCATCTATAACCCTTCTTCTGAAACCAAGACTGAACAGCCTTCTCATAACACAGACGGTATCTCTATTTGGGGACACCACATGAACATCTATAACTGCAACATCAGTACAGGTGATGATAACGTAGTTTGCGATGACAATGCACAGTATATCCATGTTTGGAACTGCGACTTTGGTACAGGACATGGTGCTTCTATCGGTAGCTACACCAAGAACATCAAGCATGTTTGGTTCGACAATATCACCATGAACGGAACAACAGCAGGTATCCGCATGAAGACGGGTATCAACAGTGACGGTACTCTGCGTGGCGGTGGCGAGGAGGACTGGAAGTTCACCAACTTCACCATGACCAAGGTGAAGAACCCATTCTCTATCGACTGCTTCTACGACAAAAATTACAACAGCGATCCAGCCGTAGATAAGGCAAATGCAAGAGCGGTGGACAGCACAACTCCAACCTACAACGGCATTCTGCTTCAGAACGTGAAGACAACAGATGTATGCGATGGTAACGCTATCTTCCTGATTGGTCGCCCTGAGAGCCATATCAAGAACGTGACACTCGACAATGTACAGATTTCTGCCAAGAAGGGTATCGATATCCGCTTCGTAGATAATCTCGTGTTCAAGAATAATTCTAAGATTACATGCCAGTCTGGCAAACTCTGGATTCGCCAGTACGATTCTACAGTAGACGACCAGTGTGATGCTACAGGGGCAGGTACAAATCCAAATCCCACTCCCAATCCAGGTGAGACAACAGAAGTAAGCTATATTCTGGATGCATCAACCAGCACTTCTTCAAGCACAGCTCCATCTCCATGGACGTTCAATAATGGTTGCAGCATAGAGAGCAGCAAAGGTTATGCTACAGCTAAAAGCAATACCATCAAGTATAGCAAGGGCGTACAGTTTACCATCAACCTGCCTGAGAATATTACCATTACATCGGCTATATTTGCAGGATATGCCAATGAAGACAACAAAACCTGCTATCTCGGCGAACTGAACGGAGCAACCTTTGCCAGCGACAAATACGTATTCCCTAGCCGTTCAACCCAAACGGATACGAGCACAAAGTTTGATATTACACTTGACACTCCTGTTACTGGCGTTCTTACCTTCACACCACAAGGGGCACAAGCCGCTTGGGTTATCACACTGAAAGGTGTAAAGGTAACAAGTTCAGGTATCAACAATGTTGTTTTAACCGCCAAGGTAAACAATAACAACATTTACGACCTCAGCGGTCGCATGGTAAAGCTCAATGCCAAGGCAGAAGACCTGCAAGGTCTCAAAAAAGGTATCTATATCTACAACAACAAGAAATACGTAGCTAAATAATTCATTTTAACATCGGTAACAATGAAAATAAAATCGCATTCACTCCTGTGCATTCTCGCCACCATCGCATTGAGTTCTCCGCTCTCTGCACTGAGCGTGAATGCTCAGAAGGCGGTATCCAAGACATGGAATCCGAACCTGAAGAACGGAATGTACCGCAACCCGGTTATTGACGCCGACTACTCAGACCCTGACGTATGCCGTGTGGGCAATGACTACTATATGACCTCCTCTTCCTTCCAGTGTTTCCCAGGCTTGCAGATTCTGCACAGCACCGACCTGGTAAACTGGGAGATTATCGGTGCAGCCCTACTCGATGACTATCCGGTTTTGCCTGAATACCAGGGCACCGAACTGGATTGGCGCAAGAAGGTTCAGCATGGTAACTACGTGTGGGCACCCTCTATCCGCTACCATGACGGATGGTTCTATATCTACTGTGGCGATCCTGACCAGGGTCTCTTCATGACCAAGACACAAGATCCACGCGGTCCTTGGGAGCCTATCACCTGGGTGATGAAGGGAAAAGGTCTTATCGACTGCTGCCCTCTCTGGGATGAAGACGGCAAGGCTTATCTTTCGCATGGATGCGCCGGTTCAAGAGCCGGTATCAAGTCAGTACTCTTCGTAGCTCCGATGTCACCTGACGGCACCAAGGTTATCGGTCCTTCACGAATCGTATATGACGGTCATGAAGACCAGCCAACCATCGAGGGAACCAAATTCTACAAGCGCAACGGATATTATTATATCATGAGTCCTGCGGGCGGAGTAAAGTATGGCTGGCAGGTAGAACTGCGTTCCAATAATCCATACGGTCCTTACGAGGAGTATGTGGGTATGGCACAGGGAAAGAACAAGAAGGTGAATGGTCCTCACCAGGGTGCATGGGTAGATACCCAGAACGGCGAAGACTGGTTCCTCCACTTCCAGGATAAGCACGCCTACGGACGTGTAGTTCATCTGCAACCAGCCAAATGGGTGAACGACTGGCTTGTCATCGGTGACGACAAGGATGGCGATGACTGCGGTGACCCTGTTCAGCAATGGAAGAAGCCAAACCTGCCATCAAGCGGTAACTTCCAGCCTAAGGAATCGGATGATTTCAACAGCGTAGATTTAGGTCTGCAATGGCAGTGGAACGGTCCTTACAGTCAGTACTGGTACTTCTGTGATGCCAAGAACTCCAAGTTGCGTCTCTATGGTGTGCAGCAGGCTGAAGATGTAAAGAACCTGTATGATTTGCCCAACCTCCTGCTCCAGAAACTCCCTACCGAGAACTTTACTGCTACTGCCAAGGTGAAGTTCATACCTAACCGCACCGAGGCTTACAAGGAAAATGATAAGGTACTGGGCGAAAGCGCCGGCATGATCATGCAAGGCATGGACTATGCGGCACTCAAGTTTGTTGATACCAAGGAAGAGGGGGTTGTATTGCAATATGTAACCTGCGAGAAGGCAGAGAAGGGAAAGGCTGAGAAGGTGGTAAAGCAAGTGGCCATCAAGACCAGCAAGCTGCCTCAACCTTACACCGTGAAGTATGCCGTAGATGATATTCCTTCTTCCCGCATCGCTACCCAGGATGTATGGCTCCGCGTGAAGGTTCATAGCGAAGGCATCGCCAACCAGATACAGGCTATCGCTGAATGGAGCTACAGTCTGGATGGTAAGAAATTCACCAAGATAGGCAATCCTTTCACTGTGCGTGAAGGCAAGTGGATTGGTGCCAAGCTCGGTTTCTTCAACACCCGCACAGCCAAGAAGAACGATGCTGCCTTCTTCGACGTAGACTGGATTCATTTCGAAAAATAACGCTTTCCAACTAACGTATTATTTCAGAGAATATTTTGGGAAACAAAAAAATCCCCCTCATTGCAAATCAATGCAGCGAGGGGGATTAATCTTTATGAGTAATCTAAAAATTCTAATCTTTCTTTTCTTCTGCAGGCTCTGCCTTTGTAGTTTTCTTGGCAGGAGCTTTCTTGGCAGAAGCCTTCTTGGCTGCAGGCTTAGCTGCGGTCTTCTTGCCAGGAGCAGCCTTAGCAGGCTTCTCGCCATGTTGCTTCTCAGCCTCCTTCTCTATCTTTTCAATCTTAGCCTGAAGACGGACAATCTCCTTGTCCTTCATCTCAATCTCTTCATCCTGATTCTTGATGGTAGTAAGCAGGCTCTCAAGCTGATCGTTATCAACATCAGTTGGATAGAGGTCGTTTACTCGGGTGATGAAGTCGCCAAGAATGTTCATATAGTTAGTGAAAGCATCGAAAGGACTTGAATAGATACCTCTGTCAAGACCCACATTGCTTGGCTTGGTAGTCATGAAGCGGAAGTTGTTACTTGCCTGCAGGTAATCCCAGTCCTGATTGATACGTGGATCGTTGGCGATACGTACACGGTCTGCCACACTGTAAAGCTTGTTGAAAGCCTCACGCTGCATCGGGTTACCCAACCATGAACTTACATCACGCTCCTCGTCTACCCAACTCAAGGTATCAGGCACATTCACCTCGCCTACCGACTTGATTTTCTTGCAGATTTCACTAGGTGTAGAGAAGGTGATGCCACGGTCCTTGGCACACTGAGGCAAAGCCTTCATAAACTCGAGGATGTTACTTGACAGAGGCTGGGCAATACCAAGAGCAGAAAGCTCCATGAAGATATTGATAACCTGCTCCTCCTCTGGGAAGGCAGCAATCTGGTTCATATAGTTGTCGGCAAAGAGCGGATAACCGTCCCAATCACTGTTGCTGAAGCGCAGAGAGATATCATCGCTCAGGTTCACATCGCGCAAAAGGAGCTTCAACTTAGGGTTCAGGGCGCAATGGTAAACATAGTGAGGAGATTTCCAGCCGAGCACGTGCTTGGCACCCTCGGTGAGCATACCAATGAAACCCATGTTGGCAACATCGTTACCGATATCATCGCTGTAGATGAGCGAAGAGTTGCGCAATACGGTAGGTTTCTTTCCGAAATATTCCTCAATCTTAGTACACTGGCGCATCACCTCATCCTTGAAACTTGCCTCATTAACCAGAGAAGCAAGTCCGTGAGAGTAAGGCTCAGCCAGGAACTCTACACACCCCGTATTGTTGAGCTGCTGAAGCTTCTCCAGTACCTGAGGAGCATGAAGTTCCAACTGCTCCATACCCACACCCGAAAGCGAGAAAGCTACCTTGAAATACTTGCCGTTCTTTTCAATCATCTCCTGAAGGGCATTCAAGGCTGGCATATAAGAGCGCTCAGCAATCTCGTTGATGCTACGGTCGTTCTCGTAGTCATCATAGTAATAATGGTCGGTACCGATGTCAAAGAAGCGGTAGCGTTTCAGATGGGTAATCTGATGTATCTCGAAATATAAACAAATTGTTTTCATAAAATTTGAAATTTGAACGTTTAACTTGTAAGATGAGTAAAGCCTCAAAATTATTCATTCTTCGTTCTTCACTCTTCACTTAACCTACTTCCACCCTAAGGTTTTGAGGTACAGGTCTTTGATGCGGGCTCCCACTTTCTCCCAGGTAATCTGGTCTACTTCTTTCTTGCCTTCCTCTGAGAGATAATCGAAAAGACTCTCGTTGTGACAGATGCTGTAGATGGCATCAGCAAGGGCATGGATATCCCAGTAGTCTACCTTGATACAGTTGGACAGAATTTCTCCACATCCACTCTGCTTGGAGATAATGGTTGGTGTGCCGCACTGCATAGCTTCCAAAGGTGAGATACCGAACGGCTCGCTCACAGATGGCATCACGTAGACATCACTGTCTTTCAGACATTCATAAACCTGTTTGCCGCGCATAAAGCCAGGGAAGTGGAACCGGTCGGCAATGCCTCTTTCGGCAGCGAGATAAATCATCTGGTCCATCATATCGCCCGAACCTGCCATACAGAAACGCACATTACGGGTACGGTGCAATACCATGTTGGCAGCCTCTACGAAATATTCAGGTCCCTTCTGCATGGTAAGACGTCCCAGGAAGGTTACTACCTTCTCCTTGCCCTTATGATTTGGGCGTGGAATATCCTGCCACTCCTGCTTCAATGGGTATACGGCATTGTGCATGGCGAAACACTTGCGTGGATCCTGGTGATACTGGTGAATCACCGTCTGACGGGTCAGCTCGGATACACACATGATGCAGTCGGCATTATCCATACCGTCTTTCTCGATAGCGTAAACGGTAGGGTTCACCTTTCCACGGCTACGGTCGAAATCAGTAGCATGAACGTGGATGCACAATGGTTTGCCACTCACGCGCTTGGCATGAATTCCGGCAGGGAATGTAAGCCAGTCGTGAGCATGGATAATATCAAATTCTTCAGAACGGGCTACAACTCCGGCAATGATGCTATAGTTGTTGATCTCGTCATGAAGATTTGACGGATAACCACCAGCAAAGTCCATACAGCCGAGGTCATTTACATGCATATAGTTAAAATCGGCATAGATGTGGTCACGGTAGCGGAAATAATCGTCCGGATTCATGATATTGCCTACGCGCTGCTGCACATAGTCGTGATTTACATCTCGCCAGGCGATAGGCACACTGTTCATTGCCACAATCTTGCAGGCACTGCGGTCCTCATCACCGAAAGGATGAGGCAGACACAATGTGATATCAACATCGCCCTGGGCATGAAGTCCCTGGGAGATACCAAAGTTGGCAGTTGCCAAACCACCAAATACGTGAGGAGGATACTCCCATCCAAACATTAAAACTTTCATATAGCAGTCCTCCTATTATTAATATTGATATTTTTCAAGTAACTCGAGCGCACGCAGAATCTCAGCCACATTCATGGCGAAAGAGATGGCACCACGACCTGCGAATGGAGGGTTTCCATCGAAGAGTTCGCTGATGGTACCGAGACAGTGGGAAGACATTTCGCCCTCATAACCTACCATCTGGCGTTCGATAAAGCTCAAACGGGTACGCTTATAGAGTTTCAGACTTGCCTCCATATAGAAGCCACCGAGCCATGGCCATGCCGTACCCTGATGGTAAGCATAGTCGCGCTGGGGCTGCGGACCTACATAAACAGGATTATATCCACCGCTCTTTGGCGAGAGTGAACGCAATCCCTTAGGAGTAAGGAGTTCGCGTGTACAAATATCAAGAACCTGCTTCTTCTGGTCTTGCGACAATGGAGAATAATCGAAAGCCACTGCAAATATCATGTTCGGGCGAACGCTCCAGTCCATCATATTTCCATCAACATAATCGTAGAGATAGCCATATTCATTGAGGAAGGTATCGAGGAATGCCTGCTTGGTCTGCTCAGCCAGAGTCAGGAGTTTCTGCTGGCTGTTTTCTTCGCCAACTATTCCAGCGAGAGAAGCACAGAAGCACAAAGCGTTATACCACAAAGCATTAAACTCTACGATATATCCGGTACGTGGAACTACTGGTCTGCCGTTGGCAGTAGAGTTCATCCAGGTAACAGCCTTGTCCTTACCATCGGTATAGAGCAATCCGTTCTCTTCGAGCTTCAGGTTCGGATGCTTGTTACCCTGGATAAAGCTGATAACATCCTTGATAAACTGTCCATACTTCTTGAAGCATTCTTCCTTGCTGGTTTCCTTGGCATACTGCTGCAAAGCCCAGATAGCCCACAATGGCACGTCAGGCTGCTCTATCTCAGCAATATGAACGCTGACCGGCTTGCCTTCCATAAACTCGTAGTATCCCTTCATAGCAGTCTTCATCACCAGTTCGAAGTAGTCATCTTCCTCGATAGAGAGGGTGAGACCCGGAAGAGCGATGAATGTATCGCGTGCTCTGCACTTGAACCAAGGGTAACCTGCCAGGATATAACGGTCACCGTTCTTTTCACGACGATGGAACTGATGAGCCGCATTGACCAGACAGTGGAAGAAATTGTCACGAGGCGAACGCTCATCCACTTCCTTGTCGAAGAGCTTCTTCAGGCTGACCGCCTTGATTTCTGATGTAGAAGCAGCAAAGACGATGGTTTCGCCTTTCTTGATATCCATTTCAAAATAGCCAGGAACATAGAGGTCTTCGTTAGAAGCATAACCTCTCTCTTGCTCCTTTGGATATTCCACGCCACGATACCAATCTGGACAGAATTTAAACTCGTTCTTCTTGGAGAACTGCATGTAGAGATCAGGATAACCTGCATACATACAGGTCTTGATGCCATGATCTACCTCAGCATAATCACGAGACGCGGTAGCATTCTCATGAGTAAACTGACGGACACTGCGGAAAGCCAGAAAAGGACGGAAACGAAGGGTTGTAGCCGAATGGCCGTCTACTAGAGTATAGCGAATTAGAATGCGATTCTCATAATGCTGGAATACAACTTCCTTTTTCAGGATAACACCACCTACGCGATAAAGGGTAGTTGGCACTTTATCACAATCAAACTCACGAATGTACTTGTGGCCCATCGGACTGTAGTTGTTGCCCTGGTACTTGTGCAAGCCGAGGTTAAACTCTGCTCCATGCTGAATCACCGTAACATCCAGCGAACTCAAGAGCACATGATTCTCATCGTCCAGTTCAGGAACCGGCACGACAAGTAATCCGTGATACTTGCGGGTATTACAGTCTACAATCGTTGAGCACGAATATGCACCCGAGCGATTTGTCCTCAACAACTCCTTAGGCAACGACTCTTGAAGATTCGTCATAAGGGCCTTTTCGAATTTTAGATAACTCATAGATCTATATTAAGGTTCTATATTTTTGTTGACTAAATTAATTGCTTTCAAAGGTAACACTTTTTTGTGGTATAACAAAGCTTTTTGTATGCCATTTTTAGAAAAAATTGCCTTTTTATGTTTTAAAACATATTTTTAGACAAAAATGCTTGATTATTTCGAGAAAAAGCATTACTTTTGCACTCAGTTTTCAGTTTAAAAGATTTGTACACATGGCAGCTAGAGGAAAATACGATAAAGAAAATATAGCAATGCTGATTGCTAAGCTATGGGGAGGCATCACTGATGACCAGTTCGATTTACTGAAAGAACATCTGGAAATCAAGAAGTATAAGAAGAACGAAATCATCTACAAGAACGAGGGTACTCCCGAATATGCACTATGTCTCATAGCGGGAAAAGTGAAGATATACAAAGAAGGTATCGGTGGCAAGAGCCAGATTATCCGTGTTATCAAACCGATTGAATTTTTTGGTTTCAGAGCCTATTTTGCAGATGAGATATACAAGACGGCAGCCATGTCGCTGGAAAACTGCGTCGTTGCCCAGTTCCCGCTGGCAGTTCTCATGAAACTGATCTCCAAGAGTTTCAACATCGGCTTCTTCTTTATCAAATATCTCAGTGTGGAAATAGGTAAATCGGACGACCGTACCGTGAACCTCACCCAGAAACATATCCGTGCCCGACTTGCCGAGGGACTGATAGTTCTGAAAGACTCTTATGGGTTAGAAAAAGACGGAAAAACTCTTGACATCCGATTGAGTCGTGAAGATCTGGCAAATCTCTGTAATATGACAACGAGCAATGCCATCCGTACGCTCTCAGCATTTACGGCAGAAGAACTCATCAATACTGAAGGAAGGAAAATCAAAATCTTAAAGGAAGAAGAAATCATAAAAATAGCAGAACTCGGATAAAGTTCTGCTATTTTTTATTTATATGTTTTACATTATACATTTTTCTTGATACATTTCATTTATTACGGGCATATTGGTTATACGGGTATCAGGAAGTTGATAACCTCCTGAATTACAGTAATCTGGAATGAACCTACCGGTGTATTCATCAATCTGCCATCAATACC
>OLXG01000749.1_pt1 | contig 12785 bp, 9 predicted proteins | sample 1673861 | NCBI WGS metagenome assembly OLXG01 (sample SAMEA103958130, study PRJEB25191) | human gut metagenome | biome: human-associated habitat [ENVO:00009003]; feature: intestine environment [ENVO:2100002]; material: feces | place: Germany | collected 2013/2015
CAGGATTCTGCTGGCTGGGGGCATCGGCACAGCAGGTTGCCGTGAAAACCAACCTGCTTTATTGGGCTGCAACGACACCGAACATAGGGATCGACATCGCCGTCGGCAAGCATTCGACCATCGGCATGACGGCCAACTACAACCCGTGGACTCTGGGCACGGACAACAAGATCCAGCACTGGTTCCTCCGCCCCGAATACCGCTACTGGGTCACCGAAAAATACACGCGGCTCTACTTCGGCGTGCATGCCATCGGCGGCGAGTTCGAGGTCGGCGGATTCAAGCTTCCGTTTATCGGCAACCGCATCCTCACCGGGCTGCCCACACATTATTATAAAGGGTCGTTCGTCGGGGCAGGCATCAGCATCGGCTACCAGTTCTACGTCAGCCCCCACTGGAACATCGAGCTCTCGGCCGGTGCCGGACTGGCCCGTCTGAGCTACCATGCCGAACCCGTAAACGGGCCGAAGGCCGCCTCCTACACGAACCGCAAACGGATCCTGCCGATTCCCACGGAACTCGGCGTCTCGTTCGTCTACCTGTTCAACTCCAAGAAATAAAACCGAACCACGCGATGAAAAGATACTGCATTCTGATCCTGTTTCTTCTGACCGCAGCATCGCTGCGCGCACAGATCGTCGGCGACGTGGCCGTAACACGCAAGGTGCTGGCCGAACGCAACGGCGAACTGCACCTGGTGCTCGAGGTCTCCGTATCACGCAACGCCGTGACCCGCTCGCAGAGCTGGGCGATCCTTCCCGAACTGAGTACCCCCGACCGCCGCTCGGTGAAGCTCTTCCCGCATATCCTCATCAACGGCCGCTACCAGCAGCACATGATGGAGCGCCGCCGCCGTCTCTCGGGCGCCTACTGGGCCGAGCGGCAGCCCTACCTGACCATCAATGCCGACGGGAAAACCGACCGCACGTTCCGCTACGAGATGAAGGTTCCCTACGAAAGCTGGATGGCCGACGCGACGCTCGTCCTGCGGCAGGTGCAGACCTCGCCCGGCGGCAAACGGCGCGTCTTCACGGTCGATGTGAACGGCGCAGTGGATACGCAGCACGAATAAACCCTACCCGACCCAGATGAGAAAACGTGAATGGATGGAATATGCGGCTGCGGTCCTTCTGACCGGAGCCCTGCTCTCCGGCTGCGGCAACATCCGCAAGCTGAGCAAGAGCGACCCCGAGGCAGAGGTGCATCTCCCTGCCCGGACCAAACGGGAGAGGGCCTACCGCGCGGCGGACACGGTCCGTCCGCCGCGGATCATCACCTTCCGCAAACAGGACGGGACCGAACTCTTCCTGACCCCCGTGGCCCTCGATTCGGCCTCGGGCGAAAAGATCATGTCGGTGAACATCGATGAAGTGGTCATCTCGGCAGCGAATCGCCGCAACCTCGTCGAGCGCAACGGCAAGATCAACGTCGAGTTCATCGTCACCGTCCCGCAGGAGCTGCAGGACCGGAGCTGGCAGCTGGTCATCGGGCCGCAGCTGCTCAAGGGAGGCGACACACTCTCCTTCGACCCGCTGGTATACAGCGGCGAGCGCTACCGCGCCATGCAGCAGCGCGAATACGGCCGCTATGACGACTACCTTGCCCGGATCGTGGACAGCGCCGACTACTTCGACCGCTTCGCCGACAAGGGGGCCTATCGCCGCTACATGAACGGCGTGGCGGCCGAACGGGCGGAATATGCCGATGCGGCGGAGCGGCTCGGAAGCCTCGCACCCGACGAGGCGATGTTCGACCCGAAGGTGGGATGGGCCACCGAGGGGGAGAGCCGACGCCGCTACAAACGGCTGCGCCGGTATGTCTACGCCACCGACCGGATCGTACAGGCCAACACGACCTACACGTCCGACCCGAACGACAAGTTCGACCACCTGAACGACTACTTCGCCCCGCGCTACCGCTACGAAGGGATCGACGTGCTACCCGGAGGCGAGATCTTCACCCGCATCGAGGGCGACTACGCCGCAGCGGGCGACCGCGAGCGGGAGGCCTACATCCGCTCGCTGAGCAAACAGCCCGCGAAGGTCTACGCCGAAGTATACACGGCCGGCGAACGGAAGCTGCGCGACCTGGCGGCCGACCGCCTCGCCTACACGGGACGCCGGCGTCCCGCCATCAAGGGGCTGCTGGAGCAGACGAGCGACAGCACGATGCTCGCCAACTACCGCTCGCGCAAGGAGGCGGCGAACGACCGTCTGGCCGAATTGAATGACCTCGATACGGCCGCCGTACGGCAAAGCGTGCTGCGTCAGGGGGCGATTGCCCGCAACCGGCGGCTGGAAGAGGGCAAGCCCGAGGCTTTCGGGCGGATGGTCCGCCACCCCTACCTGCCCAACGCCCGGCTCGACACGGTGGTCGTCCGCCCCGACGGAAAGATCGACTATTATTACTCGCAGCCGGTGCAGGCCGACGAGAACACCGCCAAGCTGCGTCTCTACCTGACCGGCGAGGTCGAGGACCGCAGCGGACGCACCTACCGACTCACCCGGTCGGATACGCTGACCTACGACGTAGCCTCGATGACCTCGTTCCTCGACGAGCGGACCCGCTACATGCAGCGGATCGTGCTGCGAGATGCCGAGGCCAACGCCCGCTTCTTCTTCACCTTCCCTGTCGGCAAGGCCCGGCTGGTCGATACGCTGACGGAGAACCGGCGACAGATTGCGGCCGTGCGCTCGCTGACCCACGGGCTGATGACCGACCCGGTCTACATCATCGACAGCATCACGCTCCGCGCAACGGCATCGCCCGAAGGCACCTGGGTGCTCAACGACCGTCTGGCCCGCGACCGCGCCGAGGCCCTGCGGCAGGTGCTCGTATCGGAGTTCCGCACACTCTATGACTCGCTCCGCGTTGCGGGCAGCTACACGCTCGACGACGAGGGCCGTCAGGTGCTGGCCGACAGCGACGACCGGCTGCCCGACCTGCCGAACCTGCTCCGCACGACGTGGCTGGCCGAAGACTGGGACGAACTCTTCCGTCTGGTGGAGGCCGACACGCTGCTCACGCACAGGGAGGAGATCCTGGAGATGATCCGCTGGGAGGGCAACCCCGACACCCGTGAATGGCGCATCCGGATGAAGTATCCCAAGGAGTATGCCCGCATGCGCAGCGTGATCTACCCGCAAATGCGTGCCGTGGACTTCCGCTTCAACCTCCACCGCCGGGGCATGAAGCAGGACACGGTATACACCACCGAGGTCGATTCGAACTACATGCACGCCGTGGATCTGCTCCGCAAGCGCCGCTACGAGGAGGCTCTGGAGATCCTGCGCCCCTACGAGGACCGCAACACCGCGCTGGCCTACATGTCGCTCGGCTACGATGCCGCGGCCTACCGGATCCTGCGCGCCGAGCCCGAGGCCGGATCGACGGCCGACCTGCAGTACATGCTTGCGATCCTGGCGGCCCGTCTGGGCGACGAGGAGCAGGCCGTCAAGTACTTCCTGCGTGCGGTCGAGCTGCGCGAGAACCTCAAGTTCCGCGGCAACCTCGATCCCGAGATCTCCCGCCTGATCCGTCACTACGGACTCTTCCGCGAAGACTTCGAATAAGACGCAAGAAATGTCTTCCGTCTGAAACGAATCGCCCCTGCCGCCAGGATGCGGCAGGGGCGATTTTCATTCGGGAGCATTCGGGACAGGAGACGGGGAAAACCGTCGGTCACAGGCCGGCAGGTCCCGCAGCTTCGGGCCGCTTCATCCGCAGCAACCGCCGGTAGACGAAGGCAAAAGCCGGAATGAGGAAGAGGTCGGCGAAGATCCACGCCGTCGAATCGCCAAAGCAGACGGCGATATAGCCGAAGGCCGGTACGGCGAGGAGGCTGACCAGAATCCGGGCAATCATCTCCGAGACGCCCGAAAGCATGGCCAGATTGGTATAACCCACCCCCTGGATCGTATAACGCAGGATGCAGAGCAGCCCCAGCACGGGGAAGAACGAGACCGATACATGAAGGAAGAGCGCCGTGTCGTTCAGGATCTCGGTCTCGGAGGCATCGACGAAGAGCCGGGCGATAGTCCGCGAAGCGGTCATCAGCACCGCGAAGGTGAAGACCCAGTAGACCATCATCAACAGCGAGCTGGCCCGCACGCCCTGCCAGACGCGCTCGGGACGACCCGCACCGTAGTTCTGGCCGCTGTAGGTGGCCATGGCGATGCCGAGGCTCTCAAGCGGACACATGAAGAACATCTTGATGCGCATGGCTGCCGTAAAGGCCGCCACGCAGGCCGTACCCAGAGCATTGTTGGCGCTCTGCAGCATGATGCTGCCGATCGCCGTAATGGAGAACTGCAGGCCCATCGGCACCCCGATGCCGAGCAGTTGTCGCGCCAGACGCCCGTTGAAGCGCCGCTCGCCGGGCTGCGCCCGGAGAATCTCGAAGCGGCTCATCATGTAGCGGTAGCAGAGCCACGCCGAAAGTCCCTGCGAGACGACCGTAGCGATGCCGGCTCCGGCCACGCCCCACTTCAGCACCAGGATGCAGAAGAGGTCGAGTATGATGTTGAGCACCGTCGAGAAGAGCAGGAACCAGAAAGGTGTCCGGCTGTCACCCAAAGCCCGGATGATGCAGGCCAGCAGGTTGTAGAAGAAGGTACACGGAACGCCGATGAAGGTAATCAGCAGGTAGGCATAGGCCCCGGGGAAGATGTTGTCGGGAGTCCGCATGATCCGCAGGATATCGCCGCACAGCAGGCTCGTAACCAGAGCAATGGCCACCGACATCACCGCAGAGAGTTTCAGGCTGACGAAGACCAGACGCCGCATGGTCACATAGTCTCGGGCGCCGAACTTCTGGGCTACGGGGATGCCGAATCCGCCGCAGCAACCGTTGCAGAAGCCCAGGATCAGGAAGACGACCGAAGTGCTGGCTCCGACCGAGGCCAGGGCATTGATTCCCAGGAAGCGGCCCACGATCACGGCATCGACCAGCGAGTAGGTCTGCTGCAGCAGGTTGCCCAGCAGCAGCGGCAGGGTGAAGTTCAGAATCAACGTCAGCGGACGCCCCGCCGTGAGTTCCTTTGTCGTAGTCGCCATAATATCCGATCCTCGATAACGGCGCAAAGATAACGGATATTCGCCCTCATTGGAGCGCTCCCGGGTCATTTTGTCGCCAGGCCCCGGCCGGAGCGGCATGCCGGGTTGGCACACGAATTGCGCTGACGAAGGCAAAATCCGTTTGCTATGGACCGAATCAACGTATTGCTTGAAAATTCGAAGCGGGCCGTCCGCTACTGGTGGCTGCTCGCCGTCGTCGGGGTCGCCCTGCTGGCCGCCGGCATCCTGATCTTCGCCTACCCGAACCGGGGCTATCTGGCACTGGCCACCCTGTTCGGATGGCTGATGTTCCTCTCGGGCATGCTCGAGGCCGCACTCTCGGCCATGAACCGCCACTTCGTCACCGGCCGCGGCTGGATGGCCGTCGGCGGGCTGATCGAGATCATCCTGGGACTCATCCTGATCTTCAACGTCTCGCTCTCGGAGATCACTCTCCCGATCGTACTGGGTTTCTGGCTGCTGATGCGCGCCTTCGCGACCATCGGGCTGGGCGGCGACATGAACGCGCTGGAGATCCCGGGGGCCGGATGGACTGTCTTCACCGGCATCCTCCTGCTGCTCTGTGCGGTATGGATCCTGCTCCAACCGCTTGTGTTCGGCCGGACGGCCGTGCTGGTATGGGTCTCGATCTCGCTGCTCTTCGCCGGCACGGGAGCCTGCTCGCTGGCCTTCCAGCTGCGCTGCTCCCACCCGAACGACGGGGGACGGGAGCACTGACCCCGCGCCCTGCCCCAAGGTTGAAAACAAGCGAAGCGGCGGCCGGTAATCCGGCCGCCGCTTCGCGTACACCCTGCCGTCCGAAGCCGGCGCCAAACAATGAAGGGGACCTCACGGCCCCCTTCTCCCATCAAAAATTAACCCTTAAAAATTATCCCCTTTTCGGAAAACTTCCGAGAGGTAATGATGCAAATAACACAAATCCGCATCACCCTGTATTACCTCCCGCATGATCAAGTCTTCGTCCTCGGAGATGCCGTTGTTTGAAACATCGTTCTTGTCCATGTCCTCCATAGGCACTTCGTTTTAACTGCTGCAACTATAAAACGCATGGCAGGGAGGAATATTGTGCGAAGATCAACTTAAAATCAGATTTTTTTCCTTGATCATCCGGCGCAGGTTGATCAGCGCATAGCGCATGCGCCCGAGCGCCGTATTGATGCTCACATCGGTCTGTTCGGCAATGTCCTTGAAACTCAGCCCCGAGAAGTAACGCAACATCACCACTTCGCGCTGCTCGGCCGGAAGATGATCGACCAGAGCGCGGACGTCGCGCTCGATCTGGTCGCTGACCATCGAGTCCTCGACCGTACGCTCGGCGAAACGCAGCGTGCCGAGCATGTCGTATCCGGCATCCGATTCGGAGACCGACTTGTCCTGCCGCATGGCACGGAAGTGGTCGATCACCTGGTTGTGGGCGATGCGCAGGATCCACGACAGAAACTTGCCGTTATCCGTATAACGGCCTTCGTCGATCACCCGAACGGCCTTGATGAAGGTCTCCTGAAAGATATCATCGGCGACATCGCGGTCCTTGACCATCATGCCGATGTAATCGCGTACGCGGCGACTGTGACGTTCGATCAAAGTGGATATGGCGCTCCGGTCCCCCGAAAGGTAGTGATTAAGCAATACTTGGTCACTTAATACTTGCACGTTCATACTCTTTTCCCCCTAATAGTTACTAAGAGTAGAATTCTGTTCCGATAGGCAATCCCTGTTTTTTAAATTTAATCGTGTCGCTCGTGTATTGAACTCATCCGGGGCAGATCACACCGCTTCCGGAGATTTTACGTTCGCAAGATAAACACTTTTTCCGAAAAATCCAAATTTTTCTACTCCCCCCGGTTCAGCGACCGGCATCCGTGCGTCATACAAAAATCGCGCCGCGAGGAGGGTCCGGGCGGGTTATTTCTCAGGCTCGACGTGGATGGCGATCATCGTTCCCCGGCCGAAGCGATCGCGGAGCCGGCGTTCGATATCGACCGTATGGTCGTGCGACTCCCTGACGGTCATCTCCCCATCGACCCGAATGTGCACCTCGATGGCGATCGAGGCCCCGATGCGGCGCGTGCGGAGGTTGTGGGGCTCCTTGACGGCCGGATCGGCGGAGACGATGCGCAGGATCTCCTCCTCGGTCTCGGCGGGAAGCGACTGTTCGAGCAACTCGCCGAGACCCGAACGGATCAGGTCGAGGGCGATCTTGAAGATGAAGACGGCGACGACGAGCGCCGCAATCGGGTCGGCGATACGCCACTTCTCGCCGAGAAAGAAGGCACAGCCGATGCCGACCAGCGTCCCGAGCGACGAGAGCGCATCGCTGCGGTGGTGCCAGGCGTTGGCCACAACGCTGGGGCTGTCGATCGCACGTCCGACACGGACCGTATAGCGGTAGAGAATCTCCTTGGCCACGATCGAAAGCACGGCGGCGATGAGCGCCACACCGCCCGGACGGGGCAGCACCCCGCCTTCGATGACCGTGCGGATGGAGCGCATGCTCGACAGGAGGATGCCGACACCCACGGCAACCAGCGCCAGGCTGATGATGATCGTGGCGAGCGTCTCGTATTTCCCGTGCCCGTAGTCGTGCCCGTCGTCCTTGGGTTTGGCCGAAATCCGGGCAAAGGCGATCACCACGACGTCGGTGGCCATGTCCGAGAATGAGTGTACGGCATCGGCCGTCATGGCGGCACTGCGGCCGAGGACGCCCGCAGCCAGTTTGAAACACGAGAGCGCGAGGTTCACGACAAAGCCGATGAAGGTCACGCGATAGATTTTCCGTTTCCGGATTTCAGCTTCGTTGTCCATGGCATTCGGAGAATAACGGCGATAAAGGTACGAAAAAAAGCGTTCGTCGCATCGATTTTTTTACCTGTCCCCCATTTTGCCGCCTGCAGCGGATCGGCCGGGGATAAAAAAAGCCGGGACGGACGGATGCGGCGTCCGAAAGCCGCTCCGTCCGTCCCGACCCTGTGTCGGAGCCGGGCCGATCAATAGCTGCGGGCGAAGAGCACGCGGCGGTGCGACGGCTTGCCGGAGTAGATGCAGACGCCCTCCTCGTCGGGTGCGTCGATCGGAATGCAGCGGATCGTGGCCTTCGTGGCATCCTTGATCGCCACCTCGGTCTCGACCGTGCCGTCCCAGTGTGCCGAAATGAAGCCGCCCTTCGTCTCGAGCACCTCCTTGAACTCCTCCCACGTATCAACCCGCGTAATCATCGAGTCGCGGTAGGCAAGCGCCTTGCGGTAGATGTTTTCCTGAATCTCGGTCATCAGGCCCTCGATCCGGTCCGCAAGACCCTCCTGCGGGACGGTCTCCTTTTCGAGCGTGTCGCGGCGCACCAGCTCGATCGTGCCGTTCTCCAGGTCACGCGGTCCCATGGCCAGACGCACCGGAACGCCCTTGAGCTCGTACTCGGCGAACTTGAAGCCCGAACGGACGTTGTCGCGGTCGTCGATCTTCACCGAGATGCCCCTGGTCTTCAGTTCGGCGGCAATCGCCTCGAAGCGGGTGCGGATCTCGGCGAGCTGCTCCTCTCCCTTGTAGATGGGGATCATCACCACCTGGATCGGCGCCAGTTTCGGAGGCAGCACCAGACCGTTGTTGTCCGAGTGGGCCATGATCAGGGCACCCATCAGGCGGGTAGAAACGCCCCATGACGTAGCCCAGACATACTCGAGTTTGCCCTCCTTATTGACATACTGCACGTCGAAGGCCTTGGCGAAGTTCTGCCCGAGGAAGTGCGACGTACCGCTCTGCAGCGCCTTGCCGTCCTGCATCAGCGCCTCGATCGTCAGCGTATCCTCCGCGCCGGCAAAACGCTCGTTGGGCGACTTGTGCCCCACGATCACCGGCAGCGACATCCATTCCGTGGCGAACTTTTCGTAGACGTGGATCATCTTCGTGGCCTCCTCGACGGCCTCCTCGCGCGTGGCGTGAGCCGTATGCCCCTCCTGCCAGAGGAACTCCGCGGTACGCAGGAACAGGCGCGTGCGCATCTCCCAGCGCACGACGTTGGCCCACTGGTTGCAGAGGATCGGCAGGTCGCGGTAGGACTGGATCCAGTTCTTGTAGGTGTTCCAGATGATCGTCTCGGAGGTCGGGCGCACGATGAGCTCCTCCTCGAGTTTCGCATCGGGATCGACAACGACCCCCTTGCCCTCGGGATCGTTCTTCAGGCGATAGTGCGTCACCACGGCGCACTCCTTAGCGAAGCCCTCGACGTGGTGGGCCTCCTTCGAGAAGAACGACTTGGGAATGAAGAGCGGGAAATAGGCGTTCTGATGTCCCGTCTCCTTGAACATCCGATCCAGCGCATCGTGCATCTTCTCCCAGATGGCATAGCCGTAGGGTTTGATGACCATGCACCCGCGGACGGCCGAATTTTCCGCCAGTCCGGCCTTGACCACCAGATCGTTGTACCACTGCGAGTAGTTCTCGTCGGATTTGGTGAGGTCTTTGAGTTCCTTAGCCATAACTTATCTTGGTTTTACGTTTGTTCCGGAGCGCAAATATACAAAAAAATAAAGGTCTGCCTATCATGGAGCAGACCTTTATGCGGTATATTTCCCCGTTGCGGGCGACGGGCCACCGTCCGGAGGCGCAGAATCGTATCCCGCGCCGCCCGCAGCGGCCCGGCGGATCAGAAGCGGAAGCCGAGCGTCAGGGCGATGTAGTGACGCGTGATTGAAGTATCGTAAAAACCGCTCCAGGTCACGGGCTGCCCGGCATCGGCATCCATGCTGAAGAAGAGCTGGTACTTCGAGTAGTTGTCCACGGCGTACTGGTAGGCCAGGTCGAGCACCGTCGTGCGCGAAAGCGTGAAGCCGATACCGGCCGTCAGGTAGTGGCTTTCGGTAGCCACCGGGCGGTTGAAGTAGAGGCTCTTGTCCTTGAGCATCGAGGAGGTGTACCCCCCGCCGACACGGAGGGCCAGCACGGGCAGCGGCTTGAGTTCGAGGCCCGCACGTACGGCGTTGGTCGCACAGAAGTTGTTCTTGAACTCGAGTTTGTACTCTTCGGGCTGGATGATGAACCCGGGCTGTCCGTCAGGCACGTTCTTCACCCGGATGCCGTTGTACCAGTCGCGTTCGTAGTCCACGGAGACAATGGCAAAGGTGCCGAACGTATAGGAGGCGCCGAACAGCAGGCGCGACGGCGAGACGAACTCCCAGCTGTTGGGTCCGTCGTCGGAGAGCACCGGCGTGCGGTCGGTGTTGATCTCGCGGCTCGTGTTCGCGGCGTTGGAGATCGACGACTCGATGTCGGCCGCATAGGTGCGGTCGAGCGAATAGAAGGTCGGCGTATGGTAGGCTACGCCCAGACGCAGTCCCGCCACGGGGCGCACGATGGCGCCGATCTTGAAATTCAGTCCGCTGCCGTCGAGCACCGTCTGCTGGTAGAGCGAGGCATAGTCGAGTTTCGAGGCGAGCGGCGTCCCGTCGCGGTCCACGGGGGCACCGTCGTAGAGATACTGCTCCTGGTAGGTGATCCCCGTCTTCTTGTGGACGCTCTGGATGCCGAGCGTGGCGCCGACGTAGAGGATGTTGTTGATGTTGGCGCCCAGGGCGATCTGGAACTCGTTGATCGATCCCGAATTGACCACATCGACCGAATGGATGGCCGATGCGTTGTGGCCGATCATGTCGGGCACCATCTGGTCACCGGCCTGGCTCGTCATGAAGCCGTTGTAGCCCAGGATCGCCGGCCAGAAATAGGGTACGTAGTCATAGCCGAGTGCCCCGTCCTGGTTCGGGAAGATCCCGTGGTAGGTCAGCTGCTGGCTGAAGACATCGGCCAGCGTGGGCACGGTCTGTCCCGATGCGGCGTCGTAGACCGACTCCGAGGAGTAGGAGTAGCGCGTATTGAAGTCGGCGACCCGGTTGAGTCCGACGCCAAGCGTCATGCTCACCAGCGAACCCGAGGAGCTCTCGAAGATGTTGAGCGCCGCACCGACGTTGGCGAACGAGAAGCGGGTTCGGTTGTTGCCCTGCCACGGCAGGGTATTCGCGGTCTCGCCCTGCGCCACCGAGAGCATCGGCGTCAGCGAGATCTCGCTGCGGCGGTACATGCCCAGACCGGCCGGGTTGATCGACATGGCCGACATGTCGGCGCCGAGCGAAGTGAAGGCCCCGCCGAGCGCCATGGCACGAGCCGTCCCGAAATTCGCGGGACGCGACAGCGAGGCGAAATCCTCGGCCAGCATCAGGTCGTGACTGAACATCAACCCGCCAAACTGCATCGACGACTGCTGTGCGGCGGCCGGCACGGCCACCAGGCCGGAGACGGCTCCCAGCAAACAGATTATGATTCGTTTCATGTTCCGATTCTTCTTTAAGGTTTAACGTCCTCTGTAGGAGTTGCCGCCGCGCGAACCGCCCGAGCCCCCTCCGGTGAATCCGCCGCGCGAGCCGCCCGAGCTGCCGCCCGTAAATCCGCCGCGCGAACCGCCGAAGCTGCTGCCGCTGTTGAAGCTGCTGCCGCGGGATCCGGAGTTCTCGGTCCGGCCGGGCGTATAGCGGCTGCCCGACGAACCGCGGTTGCTGTTCCACGAGTCGTTGCGCGAATTGTTGTTGTTGCGGTAGATCCGGCTGCTGTTGTTCGTACGCCCGCCGCTGTTATAGTAGACCCGCGAGGAGCCGCTGCCGGTCGCACCGCCGCGCGTTCCGGAGAGTGCCGGACGATAGCGGCTGCCGCCCGACGAGAAGGCCGGCAGGTAGCGCGATCCGCCTGCGGTGCCGGTATGTCCGAAGCGATAGTTCGGACGCGGCGCCCAATGGTGCCCATGCCCCCAGCCGGGCCCCCAGGCCGGGCCCCAGTAGGGATGGTGATGCCAACCGGGCCCCCAGCCCCAGCCGGGTCCCCACCAGGGATCGTACCACGGGCTGTACCACCCTGCGTACCAGGGCCGGTACCAGGCGTTCCAGCCGAAGCTCCAGCCCCAGCTGCCGATCGAGAACGACGGCCCCCACGGCCAGCTCCAGCCGTAATACCACGGATCGAGCAGCACGACCGAAGTCCCCCACGATCCGAACATCGAAGTGATGTACTTGGGCTCGACCCACACCTCGTCACCCATGACGATGACGTTGTAGAAAGCCGGATCGTAGGCCGAGGCATAGGTGAAGGCCGAACTGTAGCGGGCATTGATGTAGCTCGAAGGCATCCGGTAGGTCGGCGACTCGAAGCCCCGCAGGCGGCGCGCATAGGCGCTCTCGTAGTCATCGGCCAGGATGCTCTGGTAAGGATTCGAATCGGCACTCCGGTATTCGTAGTAGTCATTTTCTGCCGCAGCGGCCTGGGCCTCGGCGATCCGGGCCTCCCACTCGGCTCTGCGCGCCTCGGCTTCAGCCTTCTTGGCTTCGGCCTCGGCCTGCTGTTTGCGTGCGATCTGCGCGCGGTCGTGCTGAACATACAGGTCGTCGCCGGCATACCCCGACGCGGCGTAATATGCCGACGAGCAGCTTGCGAGACCCGCAGCCGCGACGACGGCGGCAATCCATAATCTCAACTCTTTCATGGCTCACTCGTTGTTTGCGTTAGCTCTGTTCATGAACAGAACGAAAACCGTACCGGTTTTAGTATCGGCTCTCACCCATATAAACGGGTGCGGAGGGGAAATACTGCGCCGCACCGGCAAGCGGCCAAAACCCCGGATACAAAGATAGGAATTAAATCAGGCAAAGAGCGGAAAACGGAGCTGTCCGAAGAAA
>OLXG01000758.1_pt1 | contig 12711 bp, 7 predicted proteins | sample 1673861 | NCBI WGS metagenome assembly OLXG01 (sample SAMEA103958130, study PRJEB25191) | human gut metagenome | biome: human-associated habitat [ENVO:00009003]; feature: intestine environment [ENVO:2100002]; material: feces | place: Germany | collected 2013/2015
GGCCAAAGCCCAAAAATGGCTCGACGGCGATTACGATGAAGCTACAAAGAAACAGGTCAAGTATCTGATTGACAACGACAAAAAGGAGCTGACCGAGAGTTTCTACAAAGACCTCGAATTCGGTACGGGCGGCCTGCGCGGCATTATGGGCGTGGGTACGAACCGCATGAACGAGTACACGGTAGGCATGGCTACGCAGGGCCTGGCAAACTACCTTAAAAAGTGTTTTGCGGGCGAGGAGATAAGCGTTGCCGTGGCTCACGACAGCCGTAACAATTCGCGCTTTTTCGCCGAACGGACGGCCGATATTTTCGCCTCGAACGGGTTCCGCGTATACCTGTTCGATGCGCTCCGCCCGACGCCCGAACTGAGCTTTGCAATACGGCAGCTGAAGTGCAAGAGCGGTGTTGTCATAACCGCCTCGCACAACCCCAAGGAGTATAACGGTTACAAGGCCTACTGGTCGGACGGAGCCCAGGTTACCCCGCCCCACGACAAGAACATTATCGACGAGGTGGGCAAGATCACCTCGGTCGACCAGATCGTGAAGGGGCTCAACAAGGAGAATATCGTGACGCTGGGCGAGGATTTCGACAAGATTTACCTGGAGCGGATCAAACAGCTTTCGCTGTCGCCCGAGGCGGTAGCCAAGTACCACGACATGAAGATCGTCTACTCGCCCATGCATGGTGCGGGTGTACGGCTTGTTCCGGCATCGCTGCACAACTTCGGGTTCACGAACATCGTGATGGTCAAGGAGCAGTGCGTCATCGACGGCAACTTCCCCACTGTCGCTTCGCCGAATCCCGAGGAGCGTGCCACGATGAGCATGGCCATCGAGCTGGCCCGCAAGGAGGGTGCCGAACTGGTTCTGGCCACCGACCCCGATTCCGACCGTATCGGCATTGCGGTTCTGGACGACCGCGGAGAGTATGTCCTGCTCAATGGTAACCAAACTTTGGTACTGATACTCAGTTATATGCTTACACGCTGGAGCGAGCTGGGCAAACTCGACGGCAAACAGTTCGTGGTCAAGACCATCGTTACGTCGGAGATGGCAAAAGCGGTTGCCGACGCCTTTGGGGTTAAGTGCTACGACTGCTTGACGGGCTTCAAGTATATCGCCAAGATCATCCGTGAGAACGAGGGCAAGATGCAGTATATCGGCGGCGGCGAGGAGAGTTTCGGCTTCCTGGCTGGCGACTTCGTACGCGACAAGGATGCGGTGAGTGCCTGCTCGATGGCGGCCGAGGCGATGGCATGGGCCAAGGAGAAGGGTCTGACGCTCTACGATTGGCTGAAGGAGCTCTACGTGAAGTACGGCTTCTACCGTGAAGGTTTGGTTTCGGTGGTCCGCAAGGGCAAGGAGGGGGCCGAGGAGATACAGCGCATGATGGTTGAATACCGTGAGAATCCTCCCAAGTCGATACTCGGTTCGCCGGTGGTAGTGATCAAGGATTACCTTTCGCTCGAGCAGACCGACCTGCGGACGGGCAAGAAGAGTCCGATCGTTCAGGATCGCAGCAATGTTCTTCAGTTCTTCACGGAGGATGGCACGAAGGTGTCGGTACGTCCGTCGGGAACGGAACCGAAGATCAAGTTCTACTTCGGAGTATGTGCGCCACTGTGCTGCGTGGACAAGTTCTACGAGGTTCAGGAGCAGCTTGACGCCAAGATCGAGGCCATCAAGAAGGAGATGGGTCTGGCGTGACGGCACGCGGCCCCTTGAAGATGGCTTCGTGATGTACTGCGGGGATACGTGATCGTGTCTGCGACGCATTTTGAAGGTTGTGGCCGCAGGAGATTTTGAAGATCGTAGCCGCAGTGCATTTTGAAGGTTGTGGCTGCATGGCATTTTGATGATCGTAGCTGCGATGCATTGTGCAGCGGTGCATATTGAAAACACTTATCCAAGATCCGGAATCGGCACAGTCTCCCAATACGGGAAGCGGCCGGTTCCGGATTTTTCATTTCCGAGACCCTCGGGACGTCGGAATATACCCCTGCTGGCACCATGCGCCAGGTCTCACTAAAGGCCGTTCCGTTGCCCGGAGAGGTTGCGGTGTGGTATTGTTGCGTGAAGTGCGGCAACGCAGATTGTTTTTCCGGCGGATAATATTTAAATTTGTCCAGTTTCTAACCCACACACACGTTTTTTGTCATGAAGAGACTCTTATTTGCATTTTTTGCGCTGGCGGCGGCACTGCAGGCGTCGGTGTCACATGCGCAGGATATCGGGCGGTTCCGGTTTGCATGGCTGTCGGATGTCCATCTCGACTCGTTCGCCTATGCCGAGGATGACCTGCGGCAGGCCATCGAGGATATCAATGCCGATACCACTATCGCTTTTACGATTATGAGCGGTGACCTGACCGAGTTCGGTGCCACCCAAGAGTTCGAACACCTGAAGCGGATGATCGACTCGCTCGACCGGCCGTGCCTGTTCGTTCCCGGAAACCACGATGTCAACTGGAGCGAGAACGGCTGTACGGTTTTCGAGAGGATTTTCGGGGACCAGCACTTTGTGTATGACATTTCGGGAGTTCGGTTCATCGGGTGCGGCGCAGGGCCGATGCTGCGCATGGGGCCTCCGTACATCCCGCGCGAGGAGATCGTATGGCTCGATTCGACGGTACGGGCCACGCCGGCGGATATGCCGGTGGTATTTGTCAACCACTTCCCGCTCGACGGTTCGCTGTCGAACAGCGGCGAGGTGATCGACATCCTCAAACGCTGCAACATACAGGCTGCATTGTGCGGCCACCTGCATGTCAACCGTGCGTACGATGCCGAGGGGATACCGGGTGTTATCGGGCGTTCGTCGCTCCGGCGCAGCGATCCGATCGGCGGATACAACATTGTCGACGTCACGCCGGAGGAGATGGTGTTCCACGAGCGCATAATCAAGGATCGCACCCTGCCGGCCTGGCATCGGGTGCGCCTGGGTAAAGCTCGGTTCGAGAGTACGGATACGGCTTCGCGTTACGACTACTCGATGAACGAGGCGGCCGAAAAGGAGGGTGTCACTACCCTGTGGCAGCTTCGCGATGTTGCGGATATAGCGGCACAGGGTGCCAGTGACGGCCGTCGGGTCGTATATGCCAATACCGAGGGGTATGTCTATGCACTGGATTGGCGCAACGGCCGCGAGTTGTGGCACTTCCGCACCGGAAACAAGATTTTCGGGGCGCCGCTTATTGTTGGCCGGCATGTGCTTGTGGCCTCGACCGACGGAAAACTCTACCGGTTGAACCTGCGTAACGGCGCGTGTGACTGGACATATGACGGCGGTTATCCGTTTGTTTCGTGTCCGGCCGAGAGCGACGGCGTTGTCTATTTCGGCGGCTCGAACGGCAGGTTCCATGCGGTGTCGTTCGAAACGGGACAGCCGATTTGGGTGACCGACGGTTTGCGTGGATATATCGAGGCCCGTGCGGCGGTCGATGACAAACATGTGTACATAGGAACGTGGGGCGCGATGTTCTATGCGCTGGACCGTACCGACGGGCATATCGTTTGGCAGTTCGATACCGAACGGGGGCGTTATTTCTCGCCCGGGGCATGCTGGCCTACGGTTGTGGGCGATCGGGTCATAGAGCTCAGCTCGGACTATTTTGTACGGGCGTTCGACTGCGCTACGGGAGAGATCCTATGGGCGAGCGACGAGGCGAAAGGCCGTGAGTCGATCGGTTTTTCGGACGATCTGAAGACGATGTACATCAAGGCGATCGATAACCGTATTACGGCCGTTGACATCTCCGACGGCGATTATACGCCGTTGTGGGTAGTCCGCATGCCATACGAGGGCAACTTCATCCCGACGCGTATGGTATGTGCCGACGGGCTGTTGTTCGTGCCGACCGAGTTCGGAGTCGTTCATGCCGTGCGGTGCGACGGCAGCGGTCTGGCCTGGTCGTACAAGGTTTCGAACGCAGCCGTGACCTCGTTCAACAGCGTTGCCCAGGGACGGCTGGTGGTGATGACGATGGACGGAACAATAACATGCATCGGGTATTGATCTGGCACGCCGAAAACAATAATGGCCAGATCGCAACCGATATGGCCATTATTGTTTTGTCTGCGGGAGTGGTTATGCTACCCGGCAGACGGGTCAGTGCTTGATTATTTCACAACAACACCTTCGCTCTCGTTGTGGCAGCGGTCTACGGCCGTCACAACATACGTAGCATCGGGATCGTCGATCTCGACCGAAGTGTTGCGGGTCGTGGTCAGGATGTGGTTGCCCTTTTCGATGTCAACCTTCTCACCCTTGTCGAAGCGGTAAACCACGAAATAGATCTGCTCCTGCAGCGGATCCTTTGTTTTTGCGCGCTTCCACTCGAGTTTTCCGTCAACCATCTTGGCACCCTTTACCTTTGCCGGAGCTATGTCGTCGATAAACTCGTAGGCCGGAATCAGTGCCGGTTTCGAATGCTCGTTCTGTATCAGTTGATCTGCAGCCCCCTTGTAGTTGCGGACGATCGTATATCCGGGCCACATGCATGTTCCGTTTACATTGTCCAGATAACGGCTCAGTTCGATCTTGCGGGTCAACTGGTTGCTGCCCTCGGCCAGGTCGGGCTCCTCGACCGAAGCGCCAAGGCTGATGCCGATATAGAGATGACGCCCGTAAGCATTGTCGTTCCACCAACGGATCAGCGGATCGTAGCCTGCACGGGGATGTTCGATCTTCCAGTAGAGCTGCGGAACCATGTAGTCCACCCAGCCTTTTTCGGTCCAGAGAATCACGTCGGCATAGAGGTCGTCGTAGTTCTGAAGGGCAGCCGAGCGGCTTCCGCGCGGGTCGCTTGTTATGTTTCGCCATATGCCGAAGGGGCTGATTCCGAGACGTACCCACGGTTTTGTGGCGCGCATGTCGGCATGGAGGTCTTCGATAAGCATGTTGACATTCTCACGGCGCCAGTCACCGAGCGACATGCCGTTACCATAGCGTGCATAGCTTGCCGAATCGGGGAACTCCTCGTTTGCAACGGGATAGGGATAGAAATAGTCATCCATGTGGATAGCGTCAACGTCGTAACGCGAGATGATGTCATGCACCACCCGCACGATGAAGTCGCGGCATTCGGGCAGTCCCGGGTCGAAGAGAATCTGACCGCCGTAGCGGACGAACCATTCGGGGTGTTTGTCATAGATATGACCCTTGCCGACAGGAAGTTGCTCCTCCTTGTTTGTGGTTACGCGGTAAGGGTTGAGCCAGGCATGGAGTTCCATGTTCCGCTCGTGGCAGAGGTCGATCATGAACTGGAGGGGATCCCACATCGGGTCGGGAGCGACGCCCGGCTCACCGGTGAGGTAACGGCTCCAGGGTTCGAGTTCGGATGGGTAGAGGGCATCGGCGGACGGGCGTACCTGAAAGATAACGGCATTGATACCCGCCAGTTGGAGCGAATCGACGATGTTTGTCAGATACGCCTGAGTCTCCTGCGGGGTCATCTGTGCATATTGGCGCTGATGTACCGTGTGGATCCAGGCACCGCGGAATTCGCGCTTGGGATGCTGTTGCGCCGTCACGGCCGAAACCATGAACAGGGCTGCGATAGCAAGAAGCAGTTTTGTGGTCTTCATAATTAGTTAGTATTAAGGTTAATATTAAGGGGTCTATTTTACTCTGATTATGTTTATGCCGTCGCGCAGGGGCAGGATCATGTTTTCGACGCGCGGATCGTCGCGCACCATACGGTTGAACTCCAGGATAGCCTGCGTATGTCGGTCATTGTGCGCTACGGGCTGGACGACTTTGCCGTACCAGAGGATGTTGTCGGCAAGCAGCACTGAACTGCTTCCTACCAGTGCCGGCCCGCCGTCGTCCCCCATCAGCATGCGGTAGTATTGCGGGTATTCGCGTTTGTCGCCGTCGATGTATACCAGATCGAACCGCTTGCCGAGTTTCGGGGCGATGTCGAGTGCCGAGCCGATATGCAGCCTGATGCGGCTGCCCCACTCCGACCGGTCGAAGAACTCCTGGGCTTCGCGCTGGAGCTCGTCGTCGACCTCGATCGTGTCGACCGTTCCCGCGCCTTCGAGTCCCGAGGCGAGGCAGAGGGCCGAATATCCGGTGAAGGTCCCGATTTCGAGAACGGCCTGCGGGCGCAGCATCCGGACGATCATCCGCAGCAGCAGCCCCTGTATGTGGCCCGAGATCATGCGCGGCTGTATGGCGTGCAGATTTGTCTGGCGGTCGAGTTCGTGCAGCAGTGCGTCTTCCGGTTCGGAGAGTTCGTGTATGTATCGTTCGAGGGCGTCCATTTTCTGCTATTTGTATATCAGTGTCGAGGTGTGGCTGAAGATATCTTCGGCGATTTCGGCGATCTGGCTGCGCGAAATCGACTCGATGTGTTCGTAGATCCGGTCGAGACTCTCGACGTCATCGTATATGAGGTAGCTTTTCCCGGCGCTGAGCATGTAGCTTTCGCGGTTTTCCATCGATATGGCCAGCTGGCCCATGTACTGTTTCTTGGCGATGGAGAGCTGCCGCGCCGAGAGCGAGTTTTTTCGGATGTCGTCTATCTGGCGGTCGATCAGCTCAATGCAGCGGTCGATACGGTCGCGGTCGGAACTGAAATATATGTATGCGGCGCCCGAATCGGTAAACGGGACGTATGAAGCTTCGATATTGTATGTCAAGCCGTTGCGTTCGCGCACGGCAAGGTTCAGCAGGGAGTTTGCCGACGGGCCGCCGAGGGTGTTGATAAGCAGCGACAGGGCTATTCGCCGTTTGTCGTCGAGCGAGTATGCGCGGCCCCCGATTATGCAGTGGGCCTGGTGCAGGTGCTTGTTCAGGCTCTTCTCGAAGCGTTCGGTCTGTGGCGGGGCGATGCGTTCGAACGTACGGTGCGATTCGGGCTGTTCGGCGAAATAGCGGTGTGCGATCTGTTCGGCGCGGCTGTCCGAAATGCCTCCCATCGTTGCGAAGACCATCTGGTCGGTGGTGTGCGTGCGGGAGATGAAACGGCGGATGCGGTCACCGTCGTAACGTTGCAGGTTGACCTTGCGGCCGAGAATGTTGTGTCCGAGCTGCGACGATTCGAAGAGCATGTCCTCGAACGAGTCGTAGATCATGTCGGCCGGCGAATCCTTGTACGAGTTGATCTCGTCGACCACTACCTCGCGCTCTTTGGCCAGCTCCCGCTCCGGAAATGTCGACCGGAAGGCGATGTCGGCAATCAGTTCGGCCGCCTTTGCCAGGTCGCGCCTGAGCACCGTCGCATGGATCGCCGTCTCCTCTTTTGTGGTGTAGGCATTGAGTTCGCCGCCGAGGTTTTCCAGCCGGCAGTTGATCTGGTATGCGCGGCGGCGCTCCGTCCCCTTGAATATGGCATGTTCGGTGAAGTGTGCCAGACCATATTCATCGGCCAGCTCGTCGCGCGCGCCGGCATTGACGATCAGTGCGCAGTAGGCCACCTCCGAGCGTATCTGCTTGTGGATACACCGGATTCCGTTCGGGAGGCGGTATGTATGGAACTCTTTCATCGGTTTGGTTTCTGTTTGCTTTTCCGAGCGGACGGCTCTTGCGGTGCCGGAACGTCCACCGGAGCATCGTGACTGCCGGCCGTCCTGTGCGTACGTGTCAGGAATTGGCCCGTATAGCTCTGAAGACACCTCTCAAGATCGTGCGGCGTGCCCTCGAAGACGATCTGTCCGCCCTTGTCACCGGCTTCGGGACCGAGGTCGATCACCCAGTCGGCGCACTTTATGACATCCATGTTGTGTTCGACCACTACGATCGTGTGGCCGCGCTTGATCAGGGCATCGAAGGCGGCGAGCAGTTTCGAGATATCGTGCATGTGCAGGCCGGTCGTCGGTTCGTCGAATATGAACATCACCTTTCCCGAGGTGCTCTCCTTGAGCAGGTACGAAGCCAGTTTTATGCGCTGGCTTTCGCCGCCCGAGAGTGTCGATGAGGGTTGGCCCAGCTTGACATATCCCAGCCCGACATCCTGCAGCGGCTGCAGCCGTTCGATGATGCGTTTTGTAGTCGGGTTGCTGTCCTGCGAGAAGAACTCGATCGCCTGATCGACGGTCATCTCCAGAACGTCGTAAATCGAGCAGCCGCGGTATTTGACCTCCAGGATCTCCTCCTTGAATCGCTTGCCGCCGCAGGCCTCGCACTTGATTTCGATATCGGCCATGAACTGCATCGAGATCTTGATCACACCGTCGCCCTGACACTCCTCGCATCGCCCGCCGGCGATATTGAACGAGAAGTGCGACGGCTGCAGTCCGTTGTGTTTTGCATATGGCTGGTCGGCGAAGAGCTTTCGTATCTCGTCGTAGGCCTTTATGTATGTTACGGGGTTCGAGCGCGACGACTTGCCGATCGGGTTCTGGTCAACCATCTCGACCGATTGCAGGAGTTTGATGTCGCCCTCGAGCGATTCGAAATCCCCTGGTTTCAGCCCCGTTTCGAAGAGCATTCGCCGCAGGGCCGGATAGAGAATTCCCTTTACGAGCGACGACTTTCCGCTGCCGCTGACACCCGTTATGCATGTCATTACGCCGAGCGGGATCCTGACGTCTATTCCCTTAAGGTTGTTTTCGCGGGCCCCCTTTATCTCGATGAACCCGCTGCGGCTGCGGTATGACGATGGCGGTTCGATCCTGCGGCGGCCGGTAAGATAGTCGGCCGTGAGGCTTCCGTTTCCTCCGCCGGCGAGCAGTTCGTCGATCGGGCCGCTGAAGACTACCCTTCCACCCTGTTCGCCCGCCTCGGGACCTATGTCGACGATGTAGTCGGCCGCGCGGATAATCTCCTCCTCGTGCTCGACGACGATCACCGTATTGCCCATGTCGCGGAGCCGCTTCAGGACTCCTATCAGACGGTGCGTATCTCGCGGATGCAGGCCGATGCTCGGTTCGTCGAGGATGTACAGCGACCCGACAAGGCTGCTGCCGAGCGATGTCGCGAGGTTGATACGCTGGCTTTCACCTCCGGAGAGGGTCGACGACAGCCGGTCGAGGGTCAGGTATCCCAATCCGACATCGGCCATGTATTGCAGGCGGTTGCGGATCTCGACCAGAATCCGTGCGGCGGTTTTTGAGTCGTAGTCGTCGAGCTGGAGCGATCCGAAAAATCCGGTCAGTTCGTCGACGGTCATCGAGACCAGTTCGGCGATGTTGCGGCCGCCGACACGAACATACAGTGCCTCTTTTCGCAGACGGCTTCCGCCGCACTCGGGACAGAGCGTCTTGCCCGTATAACGCGCCTTCATGACGCGGAACTGTATCTTGTAACGCTCGCCGTCGATGTATTCGAAGAACTCGTTCAGGCCGTGGAAATATTGGTTTCCGCGCCACAGCAGCTGTTTCTGCTCGCGCGTAAGGTCGTGATACGGCGTGTGGATCGGGAAACCGAATTTGTGGGCATTCTCGATGAGCTGCTCCTTCCACCACTTCATTGTTTCGCCGCGCCAGCAGGCAATGGCATCCTCGTATATGCTGCGGCTTTTGTCGGGCACCACCAGATCTTCGTCTATTCCGATCACCTTGCCGTAGCCTTCGCAGCGCGGGCAGGCCCCGATCGGGTTGTTGAAGCTGAACAAATGTTCGGTCGGCTCCTCGAACTCCATTCCGTCGGCCTCGAAACGCGATGAGAAGGGCAATATCCGATCCTCCTCGCCGCTCTCGGCCGCCAGAACTATTATCCGGCAGCGGCCGTCACCGAGTTCGTAGGCCCGCGCTATGGCATCGCGCAGGTTGCCGGCCGTCTCCTCGTCATCCCGGAGGCGGGTACGGGTGATCACGGCCGAGATATCGTCGGGGTTCTCGTCGTTCGAAATCTCACCGATCACATCCTCGATCATCTGGGTCTCGCCGTTGCGGTAGATGCGCAGGATGCCTTCGCCCAGCAGTATTGTCAGCCGTTCGATGATCGTTTCGTTGTCGGCGACCCGCAACGGCGCCGCCACCATGATCCGCCGGTCGTTCCACTCGGGAAGTATCTCCGCGAGAACCTGTTCGGGTTGGCGGTAGCAGCGTACCTCACGTCCCGATACGGGTGAAAAGGTGTGTCCGATACGTGCGAAGAGCAGTTTGAGGTAGTCGTAAATTTCGGTTGTGGTGCCAACCGTCGAGCGGGGGTTGCGCGTCGAGACCTTCTGTTCAATGGCGATAGCCGGTGCGATACCGGTTATGAGGTCGACATCCGGTTTCTCGATACGTCCCAGAAACTGACGCGCATAAGCCGACAGGCTCTCGACATAACGCCGCTGCCCTTCGGCAAATATCGTGTCGAAGGCGAGCGTCGACTTGCCCGAACCCGAGAGCCCCGTAATGACTACCAGCCGGTTGTGAGGGATCGAGAGGGTTATGTTCTTGAGGTTGTGCACCCTCGCCCCCTTGATATATATCTGTTTCTGTTCTTCGCTCATGATACGGTTCATGTGGTTTGATCGCGGCAGGCGGGCATATCCTCTTCAACAGGCATGCCCGCTGCGTACGGCGATCACTTTGTCAGCTCCATCTGCGACTGGAGGGTCACCTTCTCGCAGTAACGGCACCGGAGTGCGATCTGCCCGTCGCGCTGGATGACGTCGAAGGCCGTGCGGACAGGTTCGTTGTTGGTTATGCACTTGGGGTTTACGCACTTGACGAAGCCCTCGATATGCTCCGGAACGGTCACCTGACGCTTTTCGATCACGTTGAAATCCTTGATCGTGTTGACGATCGCCATCGGGGCCACCAGCGCTATGCGGTTGATCTCCTTGTCCTGGCAGTAACGGTCGTTGATCTTGATGATGGCCTTGCTGCCCATGCGTTTGCTTTCGAGGTTCATGCCGAAGGTGATGCGTTGCGGCGCCTTGTCGAGCTGCATGATGTTGATGATCTTGAAGAGCGCATCCGACGGGATGTGATCTATCACCGTGCCGTTCTCGATGGCACGTACTTCCATGATTTTATTGTCGTGTCCCATGATTCTGCTATTTTTTTACGCCTAACAGGTAACTGATTATGGCCATACGGGTATAGACGCCGTTTTCGGTCTGGTTGAAGTAGTAAGCCTTGGGGTTGTCGTCGACGTCGTAGGCAATCTCGTTGACACGGGGCAGCGGGTGCAAGATGCACAGATCCTGCTTCGCGTTTTTGAGCTTTTCCGGCGTCAGGATATAGCTGTCTTTCAGACGCAGATAGTCTTCCTCGTTGAAGAAGCGCTCGCGCTGCACGCGGGTCATGTAGAGAATGTCGAGCTCGGGCATGACGGCTTCGAGGTCGGTCGTCTGCTCGTAGGGGATGTTGTTCTTCTTGAGCGCCTCGCTCTTCACGTAGCTGGGGAGCTTGAGCTCCTCGGGGGAAATGAGGACGATCTTGATGCCGGTGTAGCGGCTCAGGGCGCTGATGAGGGAGTGGACGGTACGGCCGAACTTGAGGTCGCCGCAGAAGCCCACGGTCAGGTCGTTGAAGCGGCCCTTTTCACGGTTGATGGTGAGAAGGTCGGTCAGCGTCTGCGTCGGGTGGTTGTGTCCGCCGTCTCCGGCGTTGACGACCGGAAGCTGCCCTTCTGCGCGCATCCGGCGCAAAAGCACCTTTCCCGTTTCATCGAACGCCAGTGCGCGCACGTGGGAAACCGGCAGCTGCAAAGCCTCCTGCGAAATTTTCAGAAACGCACACAGAAGCAGTCTCTGGATTCTTGTTCTGGGGTAGCGCCGGGACTTGACAGCGCCGATCACTTCCTCGAGGCTCCCCTTTTCCCGCGCCGCTTTCATTGCCTTGTTCCAGAGCCCCTCCGAACCATGCGCCGTCTGCTGCCACGCTTCGTCGGACAAAAGCCGCAGCCCCGCCAGCATTGCCCGCTCACCGGACGAAAGCGCGTACTGCCGCGCACTGCGGTAAACTTCCATTGCCGTCTGCGGCACGAAGGGCGAAAGATCTTCGCCGGAAAGAAGCCTTGCGCGAAGACTCGTCGCCGACGGATTGTCCGGGTCCGCGTTCTGCGCATGATAGTCTCCCTCGCGCAGAAGCGCCAGCGGCTGTATCCTGCTTTCCATCTGCAAAAGCGCTTTGCAGTACTCCAGCGCCAGAATGTCGTTCGGTTTTTCCAGAATCTTCCCATCCAGTCCGATCGCTTCCAGCGCCCGCTGCCTTGCCGCCGGATAGCTTGCACCGGTATCCAGAATCTCGCGCAGCGCCCGGTCATAGCTTGCTGCGCACATCGCCTGCGCCGCGGTGAAAATTGCTTGTCCGTCTCCGCTCTCGCAGCCGAAGGCAAGCGTATCGACAATGCCGAGCTTCGTGAAAATCTCCACACCCCCGCGCGCAAAGCCCTCCGCCGAGCAGAGTGCCTTTGTCACCGGCAGCTCCAGCACAAGATTCGCGCCTGCCAGAACTGCAGACTGCGCGCGCACACGCTTTTCAAAAATCGCCGGTTCTCCGCGCTGGACAAAGTTTCCGCTCATCAGGCACACGACGGCAGCATCTGCCCCCAGCGCCTGCCGGACCTGCCGCAGCTGCTTTTCGTGCCCCCGGTGAAAGGGATTGTATTCGCAAATAATGCCGCAGATGTGCATGCAATTGCCTCCGGTTTCAAAAAAATCGTCAAAAGCCCTTGTTTCCCGCTGGTCTTTATTGTATGATATGCAATAGTGATTGCGTCAGCCGACGCGGAAGCTATTTTATCACGGTTTGAAAAATAATGAAAGATACAGGAGTGAATCTACCATGAACATTCTGGTCATCAACGCAGGCAGCTCTTCC
>OLXG01000764.1_pt1 | contig 12692 bp, 6 predicted proteins | sample 1673861 | NCBI WGS metagenome assembly OLXG01 (sample SAMEA103958130, study PRJEB25191) | human gut metagenome | biome: human-associated habitat [ENVO:00009003]; feature: intestine environment [ENVO:2100002]; material: feces | place: Germany | collected 2013/2015
TTTTATTTTTAGGCATTTGTTGAATGCCTCTTCTTTATAAACATAGAATTTGTTTAAGCTGTATGAAACGAAAATTACACCTTATTATATATGTAGCGATCATCGTGTTGCTGACCGGTTGTGCTCAGAAGCCTAGGAAGTTTGTCATTGGCGTATCCCAGTGTTCGGAAGATGTCTGGCGCGATAAACTGAATGATGAACTGAAGATGGGCGAGTATCTCAACGATTCGCTTATCGTGAAACTGGCTTCTTCCAACGATGATAATGTGTTGCAGAATAAGCAAGTTAACCAGTTTATCGATGAGGGCGTAGATCTGCTTATCGTATCTCCTAATCAGCTGAGTGCTATATCCAAGTCGGTAGAGCGTGCTTACGATAAAGGTATTCCTGTGATTCTCTATGACAGGAAGACCAATTCTGATAAGTATACGGCATTTATCGGCTGCGATAACTATACTATAGGTAAATCGATGGGAACTTTTATCGCCCAGCAGCTTCAGGGAAAGGGCCGCATCGTTGAAATCAGTGGTTTGGAGGGCTCTTCGCCTGCTTTGGAGCGTCATCGTGGTTTTATGGATGCTATCAAGCCTTATCCGGGGTTACAGGTTGTAGCCTCGGAGGAAGGAAACTGGAAAGAAGAGGGTGGAATCCAGGCGATGAAACGCATATTGAAACAGACACAGGACTTTGATTATGTCTTTGCCCATAATGACTGTCTTGCCTGGGGAGCTTATGTGGCTGCCCGCCAGATGAGGGTAAAGCGTAACTATAAGTATACCGGAGTAGACGGCATGGCTACCGAAGGTGGTGGTTTGGAACTTGTGCGCGATGGTATTTTCGAAGCCTCTTATCTTTATCCTACCAAGGGTGACGAGGTCATAGCGCTTGCCATGAAGATATTGAAGCATCAGCCTTATGAACGCGACAATTATCTGAGCACTTCTATCATAACCCAGGCAAATGCTGCCCTTACATTGATGGAGGCTAGAGATGCCGAGCGTCAGACGCACAATCTGAAGACTTTGCATAAGCAGGTAGACCAGTATCTGTCTGATTATAATTCACAGAAAGTCATGCTCATAGGTCTGTGTCTGTTCCTGCTTGTTTGCCTCGCAGCTGCGGCTTTAATTTTCAGAGGTTATCTGATAAAGGTGAGGCTGAACGAAACATTGGCTAAGACAAATGGCGAACTGAAGCGACTGAATGTAGAATTGGGTGAAAAGAATGAAGAATTGAAACGATTGAATGAGGAGGTCTTGGAACTCACTCATTCCCGTCTGGTATTCTTTACCAATATCAGCCATGAACTTCGCACGCCTTTAACCCTGATAGCCGACCCGGTAGAGATGCTGCTCGAAGATACCGGCATCAAGGGCAAGAGCCGCGAACTCTTGAAAATGGTGCAGCGTAACGCCCTTGCTCTCCAACAGTTAGTAAGTAACATACTTGATTTTCGTAAGATTCAGAATGGCAAGATGGAGTTGAAACTCTATCGCTTCGACATTGTGAAGACCTTGACGATGTGGGTGGGCGACTTCCAGCTTACTGCCGAGCGCAAGCAGATCAGACTGCATCTGGATGTTGATGACTTGAAAGGCAGCCATGAAATGATTGCCGATCAGGAGAAGATTTCCCGTATCGTGTTCAATCTGTTGAGCAATGCCTTGAAATATACGCCTGCTGGTGGCGAAATCTTTGTTTCGCTGAAAGATGAAGGTGCCAATCTCCGTCTTGATGTGAAAGATACGGGCAAGGGTATCTCGCAGGATGAGGCTGATAAGATCTTTGAACGCTTCTTCCAGGCCAAGGGTGCTGCCAGCGGTACGGGTATCGGTCTGGCTCTGGTGAAATCATTTGTAGAGTTGCATCATGGTGAGGCTAGGGTAGAAAGTGAACTGGGAAAGGGCTCTGATTTTATCGTTGTCATTCCTCGTGAGCAGGAGGGTGATTCACAAGTTATCCACAATGATGTGGATATTGTGGATAACTCTGTAAATGCTTCTGCGTCAACTGGTAAGAATGTTGTAGATGAATCTGTTTTGCAATATATTGACGATGGAGACAGAAGTCGTGGAAAAGTTCAGCAGCTGGTAAGTGAGAATACCAATCGTCCTACTGTTCTGGTTATTGATGATAATACCGATATCCGTCAGTATGAGCGTACACTTTTGCAGGATGAGTATATTGTTCTTGAGGCTGCTGATGGTAAAGAGGGTCTGGCTGTCGCCTTGAAAGAGGTGCCTGACCTGGTGATTTGCGATGTGATGATGCCTGTTATGGACGGATTGGAGTTGACAGAACAGCTGAAGACGTATACGGCTACCTCTCATATCCCTGTTATTATGCTTACGGCGAAGAACCTGGAGGAGCATCGCGCAGAGGGTTATGAGCATGGAGCTGATTCCTATATTACCAAACCATTCCACAGCAAGGTGCTTCTCGCCCGTATCGAGAATCTCTTGCGACAGCGTCAGCTCCTGAAGAATCTTTATCAAGGTACTAAAGAGGCTGAGAAGGAGATTTCTGAGGCTCATCTGGAAGACCGTGACAAGCAGTTCCTCAAGCAGCTTCAAGCCATTATCCAACAGAATCTTTCTGATAGCGAGTTTGGAGTTGAGGATATGGGACAGCAGATTGGTTTAAGCCGTGTGCAGCTCTATCGCAAGGTGAAGGCTATGACAGGAAAAACGCCTGCCGAGCTCTTGAAAGAGATACGCCTGCAGAGAGCCTATACGCTCCTGATGCAGACTGATAAGACTATAGCTGAAGTCTCGGCAGAAGTAGGCTTTGCGTTACCGGGCTATTTCTCTTCCTGTTTCAAGAAACAATATGGCGTTCTTCCAACAGATTTACGACATAAACCGGTGTAAGATGTATAATATGGTTCTAACTGCTTCTGATATAAAACTTTAAAATCTTAGCAAAAGATAAGAAAATCGTTTCATGTAACATAATTATTGTTACAGGAACGATTTTTTCTATTTATATAACAGTCTTTTCCCTAATTTTGCGGCAGAAATCAAGCAATAACAATTTTTGAAACTTAAAACGTTATATTAGTATGAACAATCTTTCAAAATTACTAATGAGCTCTGCGCTCTGTACTGTTTGCACCGTAGCTAGTGCACAACAGGTAAATGTAAATGGCATCGTAAAGGATGCTGCCGGTGAGACAGTCATTGGCGCATCTATTATGGTGAAAGGCACAAAGACTGGTACTGTTACCGACTTTGATGGTAACTTTCATGTAGAATGTGCTCCTGGTTCCACACTTGTTATATCTTATATTGGATATAAGACGCAAGAAGTAAAGGCTTCAGATAATATGGAGGTAACACTTCAGGAAGATGCCAACGACTTGCAGGAAGTAGTTGTAACAGGTTATACCACTCAGAAGAAGGCAGACTTGACCGGTTCCGTGGCTGTGGTTTCAACCAAGAACCTGAAGACAAGTTCAGAGACAGACCCGATGCGTGCTTTGCAGGGTCGTGTTCCTGGTATGACTGTTACTACCGATGGTTCTCCTATTGGTTCAGGAACCGTGCGTATTCGTGGTATCGGTTCTTTCAACTCTTCTCAGGACCCTCTTTATATCATAGATGGTGTGCCTACCAATATGGCATTGAATACTCTCAATACAAATGATATAGAGAGTATGCAGGTTTTGAAGGATGCCGCTTCGGCTTCTATCTATGGTTCACGTGCATCGAATGGTGTCATCATCATCACCACCAAGAAAGGTAAGAAGGGTAGCAAGGTTGCTGTTGACTTCTCTGCCAACCTCACTGCACAGTTCTATTCCAACCAGTCGAAGATGAAGCTGATGAACTCCAGCCAGTATGCCACAGCGATGGCTCAGGCAGCCCTGAACGATGGACTCGATCCTGTGGCTTATGCAGCCAACTACGGCATCGACTTGAATGCGGCCTCTGGAACTCCAATCACCGTTTGGAATCCTGCTACCAACCAGTATCAGAACTATACTATCAATGGTCGATATGACGGCTACATCAATGCCAAGAAGACCATGCGATTCTCAGATACCGACTGGCTCGATGAAATCTCTCGCACTGGTTTCTCGCAGAACTACGACCTCTCTGTATCTCATGCCAATGACAAGCATAGCGCTATGTTCTCCTTGGGATACAAGAACAATCAGGGTGTCTTGAAATATACCGACTTCGAGAATATCTCAGCTCGTTTGAATACTTCTTGGAATTTAAACAAGATCGTAACCGTAGGTGAGAATTTGACTTTGACTTATACCTCTCAGGTAGATTGCCATCCGATGGAGAATGCCTTGAAGATGCCTTCCATCGTTCCGGTTTACGAAGAAGATGGCAAGACCTTCGCTGGTCCTGTGGGTAGTATGGCCGACCGTCAGAACCCTTGTCGTGAGCAGTATCAGAACCGCAACAACCACCTCGACTACTGGCGCATCTTCGGTAATGCTTTCGTAGAATTGAAGCCTGTCAAGGGATTGACCCTGCGTTCTAACTTCGGTTTGGATTTCAAGACATCGTTTATCAATGCGATGACGAATACTTATCATTCCGATATTGTCAACAATGACATAGCCAAAACAACGCTCTCGAATAACAATGAGACCAACTGGACATGGTCTAACACAGCCCAGTACGTTACCCAGATTGGCAAGCACAACATCGATGTACTCGGTGGTATGGAATTTTCCAAGCAGTCGGTTATCGATTTCTCTGCCTATTCAGAAGGCTATGCGCTGGAAGATAAAGATTATATGTGGCCAAATGCTGCAACAGGAACGATGCGTAACTCGGGTGCAAAGTTTGGTTATCGCCTGGCTTCTTTCTTTGGAAAGGTGAACTACAACTGGGATGATCTCCTCCTGGCTTCCTTCACCATCCGTCATGATGGTTCATCCCGATTTGGTAAGGCACATCGCTGGGGTACTTTCCCTGCTGCATCACTCGGTTTCAGATTCTCTAATCTCCTGAAGAAGGATTGGTTGGATGATGCCAAGTTGCGACTCTCTTGGGGTCAGACAGGTAACCAGGCTATCGACAACAATGCACAGTTTGGTCTTTATGTAGTAGATTACGGCTTAGACCGTGTAACCTCTACTGCATACGACCTCTTCCTGCAAGGTTCAGGTACCTTCCCTTCTGGTTATCGTGCCACACAGTTGGCTAACCCTAACTTGAAATGGGAGGCAGCTACCCAGTATAACGTAGGTTTGGATTACACCCTGTTTGGCAACACCCTCTATGGTACAGTGGATGCCTATATTAAGAATGTGAAGGATATGTTGATTAATCCTGCTTATCTGGGTGCAACTGGTGAAGGTGGAAATTCATGGCAGAATGGTCCTTCGCTCCGCAACTGGGGTATGGAGTTCACCGTGGGTTATCGCAAGACCTTGGCTAATGGACTTGGCATCGACGTGAACGGCAATCTGGATTTCTTCCGCAACAAGGTTACTTATTTGCCAGCAACAACAACAGGTGCTTACGCTCACACATCTAAGGAGAACCTGGTGCAGAGTGGCAAGTCATATGGTTCTATCGTAGGTTATGTAGCCGATGGAATTTTCCAGAATCAGGAAGAAGTAGATAAGTCTGGACAGCCAAACGCACGTGTCGGTGGATTGAAATACAAGGACTTAGATGGTAAAAATGGAATTACTTCAGATGACCAGACTTGGATTTTCGACCCTGTGCCAGCCTTCTCTTATGGTTTGAATATTGCTCTCAACTACAAGGGCTTTGATTTCAGTATGTTCTGGCAGGGTGTCTATGACCAGGATGTGTATAACAACCAAAAGTTCCAGACCGACTTCTGGGCTATTACTGATGGTGGTTCTAACAAGGGAACCCGTTTGCTCGATGCTTGGAATACCAACAATACCGGTTCTTCCATCCCACGCTTGAGCACCATGAACACAGCCGATGAGGGTCGTGCTTCTACTTACTACGTAGAGAATGGATCTTACTTGAAGTTGCGCACCTTGCAGGTGGGTTACACCATCCCAAGCAGCATCCTCTCTAAGTTGAAGATGACCAGTGCCCGTGTCTATCTCTCAGGTCAGAATCTTTTGACCATCAAGAGCAATAGCCTGACCTGTTCAGACCCAGAGAATCCAAACTGGAACTATCCACTTTCAACATCCGTATCATTCGGACTTCAGGTAGGTTTCTAAAATGTTTCATATTTTTAAAGAGAATTTTAAGATGAAAAAGTTATATACAATGGTGCTTGCAGCAGCACTGGTAGGAACATTCACCAGTTGTGATGATTTCCTGGATTACACCCCAACAGCTGTGGTTGATGAAGACAAGGCTTTCAGCGAGCCAGACAAGATGGTAAACAGTGCCTATGCGATGTTGGGCGATTGCTGGTATTCTTACCCATTCAACCTTTGGCCATATGGTGACCTTTCTTCAGACGATTGCTTGAAGGGTGGCGGTGGCACCGGTGACACCGGTTATCACGATGTGGAGATCTGGACAACCTTGACCTCTACTAAGGGCGAACTTGACGAGTTATGGTATCGTCTCTATTGTGCCGTTTCCCGTTGCAACCGTGCCTTGGTTTCTTTGCAACAGAATGGTGAGAGCACACTGGGTGCTGAGGTAACCAAGCAGCGTGAGGCTGAGGTTCGCTTTCTCCGTGCTCATTTCTATTTCAAGTTACTTAGCATGTATCGTCAGATTCCTTGGATAGATGAGAAGGTTTATGAGGATAAAACAACAGAGAGCACATCAAATACTCAGTTTACTTACGAGGAATTGTGGCAGAAGGTGATAGCCGACTTCCAGACTGCATACGATGTACTTCCTGCTAAGCAGAAGGATGGCGGTCGTGTCAACAAGATTGCTGCCGCAGGTTATCTGGCTAAGTGTTATCTTACCATTGCCTGGGGTGATGGTTATGAGGCAACCAATGGCGTTGACCATATTAATAAGGAGTATATGCAGAAGGTAGTAGATTACACCGATGTTGTAAAGAATTCAGACTATGGTTACATGGCAGACTTCGGCGACATCTTCCTGCCAGACAATAAGAACAACAAGGAGTCTGTCTTTGCCGTACAGGCTTCCGACTATAGCGAGGACCATACCGCCTTCGGACGTGCCAACTGGTCTAATATGCTGAATGGCTGTTGGGGTATTTGGTCTTGCGGATGGGATTTCCACAAGCCTTCACAGAACCTGGTGAATGCCTTCAAGACCAAGAACGGACTTCCTGAGTTTGATGACTACAACAAGACTTGTGATTATCCTGTAAACGGTAAGCCTAATAGTCAGAAATGGGATCCACGTTTGTTCCATACAGTAGGAATGCCTACCTTCCCATATAAATATGAGTCAGAATACACGATGACTACAGCCAACTCTCGTACGCCAAACGTTTATGGTTACTATACCTCTCTGAAGGAAGTACCACAGCGTTCTAAGGGTGAAACATTCAATGGCTCTTGGCAGGCGTTTGCGATGAACGACTATGTGCTCCGTTATAGCGACATCATGTTGATGCGCGCTGAGGCTTTGATAGAGTTGGGCCATCTGGCTGAGGCTCGTACCATCATCAACGATATCCGTCAGAGAGCCAAGAATTCTGTGGATAAGCATATCGATTATGCCAAGGCTCAGTGTGATATTGCCCTTTATCCGGAGTCTTATTTCCAGGATAAGGAGACGGCAAGAAAGTGCCTGCGCTGGGAACGTCGTCTGGAGATGGCGATGGAGAACGGTCGTTTCTTCGACCTGCGCCGCTGGGGCGTTGCTTCTGAGACATTGAACAAGTATTTTGCATCAGAGCAGAATGATAAGTATGGAGAGCAGACATACGCTCAATACCTGAAGGATGCCAAGTTTACTCCAGGCAAGAACGAGTTCTATCCGGTTCCATATAACCAGCTGTATTACGTTCCTGGTCTGTATAAGCAGAATAAGGGATACGAGTAATTACCTATCGGTATTTTTAGATAATAATTTCAGACACTTAGACAATGAAAAAGATATTTATTTCGGCGCTTGTTGCTCTTTGCGGTTTCACCGCCAGTTATGCCCAGCAGGCTTCCTTCTTGAGCAATAACCACTGTCTCTACCGCATCAGCCAGGAGAGTCAGAACCAGAAGTGTCTCTTGCTTCCTGTGCAGGAAAATGCAGAGATAGCCAATATTAAGGTGATTGCCGACAACAAGCAGGTGAAAGCCTTCAATGTGAAGTTGGCTAAAGATCACGTAGATTATTACGTGCCTCTCTATATGGATGAGTTTGCCGGTTTGAAGGGCCTGGCTCTCGATATCCATGTAAACGGCGATTATAGCAAGGAGGGTTTGAACGCCCTCACTTGCTGGGAGAACATGAAGTTCTCTGATTCTTTCGATATGAAGAATCGTGAACAGTATCGCCCAGTTTTCCATCACACTCCTGTTTACGGATGGATGAACGACCCAAATGGTATGTTCTATAAGGATGGCGTATGGAATCTCTATTTCCAGTATAATCCTTACGGATCACAGTGGGAGAATATGACCTGGGGACATTCTACATCTACCGACTTGGTACATTGGAAGTTCCAGGGTGCCCCTATCCAGCCAGATGCAATTGGTACCATTTTCAGCGGTTCTGCCGTTGTGGATAAGAATAATACCGCTGGTTTGGGCAAGGGTGCTGTTGTGGCTCTCTACACTTCGGCTGGTGAGAACCAGACACAGAGCATGGCTTACAGTACAGATAACGGCAAGATCTTTACAAAATATGCAGGAAATCCGATCATCACCAGTACTGTGCCAGACTTCCGTGACCCACACATGTTCTGGAACGAGGACATCAAGAAATGGAATATGATCATGGCGGTTGGTCAGCACATGGAAATCTATTCTTCAGATAACTTGAAGGACTGGAAACTTGAAAGCTCTTTCGGTGAGAAGTATGGCAACCATGGCGGTGTCTGGGAATGCCCAGACCTGATGAAGTTGAAGGTTCGTGGCACCGATAAGGAGAAGTGGATGCTCATCTGCAACATCAATCCTGGTGGTCCGTTCGGAGGTTCTGCTACCCAGTATTTCATCGGTGATTTCGACGGTCATAAGTTTACTTGCGAGAGCAAGCCTGAGGTAACCAAGTGGATGGATTACGGAAAGGATCATTATGCTACAGTTACTTTTGATAACGCACCAGAAGGTCGCCGCGTGGCTATCGCCTGGATGAGCAACTGGCAGTATGCCAACCAGGTTCCTACCCAGCAGTACCGTTCAGGCAACTCTATTCCTCGCGACTTAGGTCTCTTCGAGTATAAGGGTGAAACTTATTGCAGTGTGGTTCCATCTCCAGAGATGACAGCAGCAAGAAGCAAGAAGGCTGGCAAGAAACTTACAGAGTCTTGCGAGATGGTAGTGAATCTGAAGGGAAATGCTACTATCACTTTGAGCAACGACAAGGGCGAGAAGGTAGTGATGAACTACGATGCCAAGGCAGAGACTTTCTCAATGGATAGAACCAAGAGCGGTAAGGTGGATTTCAGTAAGGACTTCGCTGCAGTCACCAAGGCTCCAACCTATGGAAATATCAGCCAGCTGCGCATCTTCATCGACAAGAGCAGCATCGAGGCACTGGATGCTGACGGCAAGATGTCCATGACCAATCTCGTGTTCCCAAGCAAGCCTTACAACGAGGTTACTGTAAAGGGAAAGGGTAAGTATCAGGTTTACGACATCAAGTAACCTCATCTGTTAAGAACAGAATCTATAAGATAATTGTTTCTTAGCGTGTTACTGATGTAACAATGCAACAAAAATGGTAGCCGATGAACGATATTTTATGATATATTGTATCGTTTATCGCTACCTTTGCACCAGCAAAATAGAAACAATAACGCTAACAATTATGAATAAATCATCAAAGTTATCAATCATCCCGGTGATGCTCTGTTTCTTCGCCATGGGATTTGTAGATTTGGTAGGTATTGCCTCCAACTACGTAAAGGAAGATCTCAACCTCAATGATGCAACAGCCAATCTGTTCCCATCGCTGGTATTCTTCTGGTTTCTCATCTTCTCGGTTCCTACGGGAATCCTGATGAATAAGATAGGTAGAAAGAAGACAGTACTCCTGTCTTTGCTCGTTACCGTTATCTCCCTCCTTTTGCCCATCTTTGGCGAAAACTTTGAGCTGATGCTCGTGTCGTTCTCATTGCTCGGCATCGGAAATGCCTTGATGCAGACCTCCCTGAACCCTCTGGTTTCGGTGGTGACATCAGGTCGGAACCTGGCATCCACATTGACCTTCGGTCAGTTTGTCAAGGCGATAGCTTCCTTCCTGGCTCCATACATCGCTATGTGGGGCGCCATGGCAAGCATTCCTACCTTCGGTTTGGGCTGGAGAATCCTCTTCCCAATCTATATGGTTATCGGAATCGCAGCTACCTTCTTCCTGGCTGGTACACCTATCGAGGAGGAGAAGAACGAGGGTAAGGCGTCTGGTTTCGGTGAGTGCTTCAAGTTGCTCGGCAAACCTATCGTGCTGCTTTCCTTCATCGGTATCATGTGCCATGTAGGCATTGATGTAGGTACCAATACCACAGCTCCTAAAATTCTGATGGAGCGTCTGGGATGGACGCTGAACGAGGCTGCCTTCGCTACATCGCTCTACTTCATCTTCCGTACCATCGGATGCTTCACCGGTACCGTTTTCCTCCGCATGATGAAGACCCGCACTTTCTTCGTTATCAGCGTAGTGATGATGGCTCTGAGTATGATAGGCATGTGGGTAGGCGAGAGCAAGACGATGCTTTATATCGCCATCGCCCTGGTGGGATATGGCAACTCTAACGTGTTCTCCATGATTTTCTCTCAGGCACTTCTAGCTATGCCTGATAAGAAGAACGAGGTGAGTGGACTGATGATCATGGGACTCTTCGGTGGTACCGTCTTCCCTTTGATTATGGGCTTTGCCAGCGATGCTATCGGTCAGGCTGGTGCTGTGGCTGTCATGGCAGTTGGTGTAGTTTATCTCTTCACTTATATCCGCAAGTTATAATATAAATCATCCGCAATCGTTTATATCGTATATAATAAAGTGTAATTATGGAAACAAAGAATTTAAATACAAAATATTGTGTAGGTTTGGGCGAAATTCTCTTTGACGTTCTCCCTAGTGGTTCTCAACTCGGCGGTGCTCCTGCCAACTTCGCTTACCACGCAGGTCAGCATGGTTTGCATTCTGTAGCCGTGAGTGCTGTGGGTAAGGATGCCTTGGGCGATACAGCCCTTCGTATTCTCGATGAGAAGAAGTTGAAGTATGTGATGCCAGTGGTAGATTATCCTACCGGTACCGTTCAGGTGCAGCTCGACAAGGAGGGCGTTCCTACTTACGATATCAAGCAGGGTGTAGCTTGGGATAATATCCCGTTCACCAGTGATATCAGGGAGATTGCTGTCAATGCTGGAGCTGTATGCTGGGGCTCTCTGGCTCAGCGCAGTGAGGTTAGCCGTAAGACCATCTATACGTTCCTCGATCATACTCCAGAGGATTGTCTGAAGATCTTCGACATCAATCTTCGTCAGAACTTCTATACTCCTGAGGTGATTACCGAGAGCTTGAAGCGCTGCAATGTGTTGAAGATCAACGATGAGGAGTTGATTACCATCGGCCGTCTCTTTGGTTATCCAGGTTTGGATATCGAGAATAAGTGCTGGCTGATTCTCGGCAAGTATAATCTCGATATGCTCGTGCTGACCTGCGGCGTGAACGGCAGCTATGTCTTTGCTCCGGGTGTGAAGTCATTCCAGGAGACTCCAAAGGTTGAGGTGGCTGATACAGTAGGTGCAGGCGACAGCTTTACCGGTACATTCTGTGCCAGCATTCTGAAGGGCAAGAGCATTCAGGAGGCTCACGAACTTGCCGTAAAGGTAAGTGCCTACGTTTGTACCCAGAATGGAGCGATGCCTCAGATTCCTGAGGAATACACCCATTAACCCCCGCTTCCCCTATTGGTTATATAGCAATATAAGATGATAGGTTTAAAGAATTGTTGATTTTAAAGTTAATGTTAGTTAGTAAGCTGCATCCTGTTCGCGAAGAATGGGTGCAGCTTTTTCATTTTCAGAAATACCATCTCTCAATTAGAATAAAAGAACCCCCTAAAATGGTAAAATGATGCCCCAAAATCGCAGAAATGAATAAAAAGATAACGTTTTCATTAAAAATATTATAAAAGAGTTGCAGATTAATAGATTATTTTGTACTTTTGCATCTAAAATATTAGTAGAACATTAAAAATATAGATGTTATGAAAGACTTAGATTGGTCTAATTTGTCATTTGGCTATCGCCAGACTGACTACAATGTTCGCTGTTACTATCGCGACGGCAAATGGGGCGAAATAGAAGTTTGCTCTGATGAGTATTTGAAATTGCACATGGCTGCAACCTGTCTGCACTATGGTCAGGAGGCATTCGAGGGCTTGAAGGCTTATCGTTGCCCAGACGGTAAGGTGCGCGTGTTCCGTATGGATGAGAACGCTAAGCGCTTGCAGAGCACATGTCGCGGCATTCTGATGCCAGAGGTGCCTACAGAAATGTTCGAGGAAATGGTGAAGAAGGTGGTTCGCCTCAATCAGGAGTGGATTCCTACTTACGAGAGTGGTGCTACGCTCTATATCCGTCCGCTGCTCATCGGTACAAGTGCTCAGGTGGGTGTTCATCCTTC
>OLXG01000775.1_pt1 | contig 12561 bp, 12 predicted proteins | sample 1673861 | NCBI WGS metagenome assembly OLXG01 (sample SAMEA103958130, study PRJEB25191) | human gut metagenome | biome: human-associated habitat [ENVO:00009003]; feature: intestine environment [ENVO:2100002]; material: feces | place: Germany | collected 2013/2015
CGGGGTTGTTCCTATGTGTGAGAGTGGAAGGAATATCCTAGCTAAGCATAAGAAAAAGCTGAGACTGAATTGAGACTTTGTTAGGAAAGTGCTATACTAAACAAGAAACAACATATTTATTTGCATATTGAGAAATTCGAACGCATGCTAGAAAGAGTATATTATGGAAAATAAATTGGTTTCGTTAATTCAGCTTACAAATTTAAAAGATGATTCTAAATTATCTGAAGATTTTGTGTGTTATTATGCCGGTTTAGCTTCTACGCGTGAATATAAGCATCAAGAAATTCTGGATTTAGATGAATTATTGAAAAATCTTAATTTATCACCCAACGATTCTTCTGGTTTTATTTTTGGATATTTAATTCCTCAGCTAAATAAAGAGTTCGACTTAATAAAGATAACAAAGGATTATGTATTAAATATTGAATTAAAAAGCCAACAAAAGGATGAAATACAACTTGCAAAGCAATTGATTCAAAATATCCATTATTTAAAACTTTTGAAGAAACAAATTTATTGTTTTACATTTGTTTCTTCTACCAAGAAATTATATAAATTGGTGAACGATGATGAACTTCAAACTGCTGAATTTGAAGAACTTAAAGAGCTTTGTTCTGCTGAATGTGTTGCTGAAGTTGATTTAGATGAAATCTTTGCCCCTAAGCACATTCTCGTTTCGCCATTAAATAATACTCAAAGATTTTTGAATAGCGATTATTTGTTGACTGAAAACCAAGAAAGCATAAAGAAAAAGATTTTGACAAAATTAGATTGTTTAGAAACTGCTTATTTTTTTGGGTTAACTGGGGGACCTGGCACAGGAAAGACATTGCTTCTTTATGATGTTGCAAAGCAGCTTTCTCTTAATAAAAAAGTATTGATAATTCATAGCGGACTTCTTTGCGATGGTCATTTCAATTTACAAAATAGGATTAAGAATTTGAGAATCAGCGATGCCAAAGCTCTGCGTTGGCGGGAAATCAATAATGTTGATTATGTACTTGTTGATGAGGCACAAAGGCTTTACGAATCAGCATTAGATAAAATAGAAAAATGGGTAATAAAAGCCAAAACTATTTGTGTCTTCTCTTATGATCCGAATCAAAGAGTTTCTTATAGTGAAAATAGCAGGAAAACCGTGGATAGAATTAACTCCCTTTGTGGCGAAAATAAAGAAAAATTAACAACAAAAATAAGAACCAATAAAGAGATGGCTCAATTTATCAATTGCTTGACCAATTTGAAAAATTATAAGTCAAATTATCGTTTCAGTCATGTCAAGATTTTTTATGAACCGGATAAAACAAAAGCGATGGAATTGGCTAATCATTTAGGCGATGAAGATTATAAATATATTTCATTTACTCCATCCTTTTATGATCATTCTCTGGACTATCAAAAGGGAAAAGAAAATACCCATACTGTGATTGGACAAGAATTCGATAAAGTGTGCATGATAATGGATTCCAATTTTTATTATAAAGACGGTAAATTAGAAGCAAGACAACATCCAAATCCAGATTATATTTTTACTAAGCTGCTCAACCAAGGCATCACACGTGCAAGAAGCGATCTTGCACTTATTATTACTGACAAAGAGCTTTTGCGAAATATTTTGATACTGTTTAATAATAGATGAAAATATTAGCTAAATTGAGACATTGTTTTGAAAGTGCTATACTCGCATCATTGAAATAAAAAAGGACTCAGGCTATGGATTATGATTACCAGAAGATGATTGTCTCGCTGAGAAACAAGCTCATCTTGTCTCAAGAAGACTTTGCAAAACTTTTAGGCGTGTCTTTTGCCTCGGTGAACAGATGGGAAAGAGGACATCACGAACCTACTATCAAAGTCAAAAGGAAGATAGTTGAACTTTGTGAAAAACAAGGAATTCAACTAATGATGAAAGGGGAAAAATAGAATGGCGTCAATTTTTTCTAAAAAAGAGATGTCAGAAGAGGACATCAAGTTAAATTTTATAACGCCTAGCATTATAAAGGATGGCTCTGGTTGGAAAGATAAAATCACGATGGAAACCAAAGTCAAATTTACTGATGGGAAAATTAATCTTCAAGGTAACGTTACATCTAGACAGGCTCCTAAGAAAGCCGATTATATACTTTATATAAATCCTAATAATCCTATTGCAATCGTTGAAGCCAAGGACAACAAACACTCAGTCTCTTTCGGACTTCAACAGGCAATGGAATATGCAAAGATGCTCGATATTCCTTTTGCCTTTTCGTCAAATGGAGATGGTTTTTGTGAGCATGATTTCTTAACTGGTTCTGAAAGGGAATTTGGAATGGATGAATTTCCAGCCTTTGAAGAACTTATAAATCGATTCAAAAAAGAAATTAATGGTGGTAAAGGGTTGAGCGACACGGAAGAGAAACTGATTCATCAGCCATATTATTCTTCCCAAAACACCTACCCACCTCGTTATTATCAAAGAATTGCTGTAAATAAAGCTTTGGATGCTATAGCAAAAGGGCAAAATAGACTTCTTTTAGTAATGGCGACCGGTACTGGAAAAACGTATACTGCTTTTCAACTTTGCTATAGACTTCTTAAAAGTGGATTGAAAAAGAAGATTTTGTATTTGGCTGATAGGAATATTTTGGTAGATCAATCCATCCAACAGGATTTTTCCCCTTTGGAAAAGGTCATACATAAGATTAATTTCTCTAAAGATAGCAAAGACACTATCTCATCATATGAAGTTTATTTTTCTTTGTATCAACAGTTATCCGACAAAGATGATGACGAACAAGAAAACGATGAAACAGTGTCTAGGCTTGCGTCCTTATTTTCGCCTGATTTCTTTGATTTCATTGTTGTTGATGAATGCCATAGGGGATCTGCTAAAAAAGACAGCAGCTGGAGAAAAATACTAGATTATTTCAGTTTTGCAACGCAATTAGGTATGACTGCCACTCCAAAGGAGACTAAATACATTTCTAACATTGACTATTTTGGAGAGCCTATTTACACCTATAGCCTAAGAGAAGGGATTGAGGATGGGTTTTTAGCACCATTCAGGGTTATATCTATACAAACTGATATCAGCGACGGGTGGAGACCATATTTAGGTCAAACTGATTATTATGGAAATCTTATAGAAGACCGCATTTATAACAATTGTGATTATGATTACAAGATTATTTTGGAAGATAGAATTTATCAAGTGGCTTCTGAGATAACGGAGTATTTAAAGCAAACGGATCGAATGCAGAAGACCATCGTTTTTTGTGCTACCGAAGATGCAGCAGAAAGAATGAGACAAGCTTTAGTCAAATTGAATAAAGACATGGTTAAAGAAAAACCTGATTATGTCGTCAGGATAACTGGAAGTGACGAATATGGGAAAAGCAAATTAAGTTACTTCATTTCGGTTGCTTCTCCTTATCCTGTAATTGCAACAACTTCAAAACTGCTTTCCACTGGAGCAGATTGCAAAATGACAAAATTAATCGTAATTGATCAAATGATTAATTCAATGACCGAGTTTAAACAAATAATTGGTAGAGGAACACGAATTAGGGAAAAAGATGGAAAAACTTATTTCACCATCATGGACTTTAGAGGGGTGACACGTTTGTTCGCGGATCCTGATTGGGATGGCCCTATACAAATGGTTGATGACTATAAACCGAAGGAGTTTAGAAAAATCAAAGTTCCTCCATTAACCCCACTAACCAGGGAGGATAAACCTTTTGTTACCTCAGATGGCTGCAAAGTAACGATTACGAATAAAATCGTCTCCATATACGATACAAATGGCAAATTGCTAAGACATGAAAACATTATCGATTACACCAAAATGAATATTTTGAATGAGTATGCATCCCTAAAAGACTTCATTAACAAGTGGTCGTTAGAAGCAAAAAAAGCGACTATTAAAGAACTTCTTTATGAACAAGGAATCGACTTGGATGAGATGAAGAAAGATCAAGGCATGGATGATGTTGATGATTTTGATTTTATCTGTCACGTTGCATATGATCAGAAACCACTTACCAGGGAAGAACGGGCAAAGAAAGTTAGGGCGACCGATTTCTTCAGTAAATATTCAGGTGCTGCCAAGCAGGTCCTTGAAATACTTTTGGATAAATACAAGAATTCTGGAATTTATGAAATTGAAAGTACTGATGTCTTGAAACTCGATCCTCTAAAACAATTTGGAACACCTTCTAAGATCGTTGGACTGTTTGGCGGAAAGAATGAATACTTTGCTGCGATTCATGCGTTAGAAAATCAAATATACAGAAGCATAGGGGCATAAAATAAATGGAAAACGTATCAGGCTTTGTCAAAAGAATTAGAGATATAATGCGAAACGATCCTGGCATCAATGGCGATGCTCAGAGAATTGAACAAATCGTATGGATGCTGTTTTTGAAGGTATATGACACCAAAGAAAAGGATTGGGAAATTGATGATGACAACTATGTATCAATCATTCCTGATGAGTGTAAGTGGGGTAATTGGGCTCATAGCGATGATCCTAAAAATGCTTTAACGGGAGATAAGTTATTGGATTTCGTCAATAACAAGCTTTTTCCTACTTTGAAGCAATTAAACGTTACTCCGGAGACGCCAATTAAAAAATCTATCGTAAAAACGATGTTCGAAGATGCCAATCAATATATGAAGGACGGCGTTATCCTAAGGCAGGTTATTAACGTCATCGATGGACTGGATTTATCTGATTACCACGAAATCCACGCTTTTGGTGATATCTATGAATCAATATTAAAAGAACTCCAAAGCGCTGGCAGTGCAGGTGAATTTTATACCCCACGTGCTGTGACTGATTTCATGGCAATGATGATAAATCCGCAAATTGGAGAGAAAATGGCCGACTTAGCTTGCGGTACTGGAGGCTTTATTATTAGTTGGTTGAAAGAACTTGAAAAGAAAGTCAAAACCACAGAAGACCAGAAAGAATTTGATAATTCGATTTATGGCATAGAAAAAAAGCAGTTTCCTTACATGCTTTGCATAACCAACATGCTTTTGCATGGTGTTGATAATCCAGAAATATATCACTCGAATTCATTGCTAAAAGATGTCTTAGACTATACGGAAAGCGACAAATTTGACGTCATTCTCATGAATCCGCCTTATGGTGGTAGCGAGAAGAGTAATGTAAAGGATCATTTTCCTGCTGATTTGGCAAGTTCTGAGACTGCCGACTTATTCATGGCGGTAATCATGTTCAGATTGAAGAAAAATGGAAGAGCTGCCGTAATATTGCCAGATGGTTTTTTGTTTGGGCAGGACAATGCGAAGATTGCTTTGAAAAAGAAACTTTTAAATGAGTTTAATTTACATACAATTGTAAGACTTCCAGGTAGCGTTTTTGCTCCATACACGTCCATTACGACAAACATTCTTTTCTTTGATAATACTCACAAGACCGATAACCTTTGGATTTATAGACTCGATATGCCTGAGGGCTATAAGCATTTCAGCAAAACCAAGCCAATGAAACTAGAGCATTTTAATCCAATTCTTGAGTGGTGGAATGATCGAAAGGAAATTACATTAGACGATTCGCCAAAGGCAAGGAAATTCACTAGAGAAGAGATTGAGACCTTGAATTACAATCTTGATTAATGCGGATTCCCACACGAAGAAGAAGAGATATTGGAACCTAAAGATCTCATCAACAAGTTTAGGGAATTACGAGCATCCTATAATGCTGAGATGGAGAAGACACTGGACAAGATATTGGAGCTTTTAGATGAAGACAATTAAAAATTTAACTGCCGATCAACTTCGAAAGTCCATTCTTCAATTAGCCATAGAAGGAAAATTAGTAAAACAAGATCCTAATGATGAGCCTGCCAGTGAACTCGTCAAAAAAATAATGGCGGAGAAAAAGAAATTGATTCAAGAAGGTAAAATTAAAAAAGATAAGAATGAATCCTATATCTATAAAGGTGACGATAACTGCTATTATGAGAAGATAGGCAAAAACGAGCCTGTCAAACTCGAGGATTTGCCTTTTGATATACCGGACAGTTGGACATGGATTAGACTAAAAGATTTAATTTCAATTCAAACGGGAGCATCTTTTAAAAAAGAGCAATCAACCAACGAATCTAAAGACAATTATATTAGAGTTTTAAGAGGTGGTAATATTCTTCCTTTTAGATACTTACTAAAACAAGATGATTTATATATTCCTTCAAAATTGGTATCAGAAAATATTTTGCTCAAAAAAAACGATCTGATTACTCCTGCCGTAACCAGTTTAGAAAATATTGGGAAAATAGCTGTTATCGATAAGGATTTAAATTCAGTGACGACCGGTGGTTTTGTCTATATATTTAGACCATATATTAACAATACTACTTTATCACTCGTGATTAGCGATTTTATTTCAAGTAGTTTATATCAGTCGTTGATGAAAAAAATAACTAAGAAATCTGGTCAAGCGTTTTATAACATGAATAAAGAGAAACTTCTTCAATTATATTACCCATTGGCACCATTAACTGAGCAAGTACGAATCGTAGATAAAATTGGTTTTATCGAGCCTCTGCTTGAAAAGTACGATTTAGTTGAGAAGAAGCTGTCAGCGCTTGAAGCCGAGTTCCCCGAAAAGCTTAAAAAATCGATTCTCCAGTATGCGATTGAGGGAAAACTCGTGAAGCAGGATCCAAACGATGAGCCAGCCTCGGTCCTTTTGGAACGTATAAAATCCGAGAAGGAAAGGCTCATCAAGGAAGGCAAAATCAAGCGCGATAAGAACGAATCGTACATCTATCAAGGTGACGATAAAAACTATTATGAGAACTTGCTATCTTATTATCGTGACTTCAAAACACCAAATAATTGGGTGTGTAATTCTTTAATAAATGTTTGCGATTTTATTCGTAGAGGAAAAACGCCTATTTATTCTGACAAAAAAGAAATACCGGTTATTGCTCAAAAATGCAACCAAAAAAATGGCGTTTTGTCTTTGAATAAAGCCCTTTTTATCAATCCAGCCACTATTTCGAAATATGATGATGACAAAATTATTAAAGTTAACGATATAATCGTGAATTCAACTGGCGGCGGAACTGTGGGACGAGTTGCATTGATTCCCCAAAGTCTATTCGAAAAATATAAAATTATCGTAACAGATTCTCACGTCACAACGATAAGACTCTCAAAATTCATGGCACAACAATATGTATATTATTATTTAAAAAGCCCTCTAATATTCGATCATGTAGAGCAAAGATGTGAAGGAAGCACTAACCAAATGGAATTAAATTCGAAAACAATAATGGCTTATCCTTTACCAATTCCACCGCTAAAAGAGCAAAAAAGGATTTCCAGCAAAATTTCTAGTTTATTTGCACTAATAGACTCTTAATTTTGGAAATTATTTTATCTTGCTCACTCAGTGGCGGAAGGCCAATTATTATGCTCTCTAATACATAGTTTTTAATTGAAGGAGAATTGTCACCCTTAATGAACTTCATTATGCCATTGATTAGATAAGGCGTTAATAAAAAATAATACAGGAATTCCGTTCTAATACAAGATCTAGGACGACAAACGTAAAAACCGGTAGATGCGATACATTTCGTATAGCCAGAATAAATAATTGCTATATTTTCCAAATAGGGACGAACTAGAGAAAACAGGACATCTCCTGAAGCGAGCTTTCTAGTGGCTCGACTTGGAGCGTTTTCAAGTTTTACTAATTTGGGTTGAATAATTGAGTGCTTAACATTATCAATTGCAGCGATATCGATATATTGGAAATCATCATTTGGCTTAATCGATTGCATAGGCAGTAACACTTCCGCTAGATTCATTTTTAACCAGCCATTAGGCAAATCATAAAATATCTTCTCATAATAGTTTCTATAAGTAAAATAGCAGGTCTCATAATGAGGCCTGTTTTTACATTACCAAGTGACTATTTTATCTACAATTGCTTGTTGTTCACTTGCTGTTTTTCTTAAATATATTCTTGTAGTTTCAATGGATTCATGGCCCATTAAATCAGCGAGAAGAGCAATATCGTTATACTTTTCCAAGAAGTTTTTTGCAAATCTATGTCTAAATGAATGAGGATATACTACTTTAGGATCAATACCATATTTGATGGCAAAGTTTTTTAATTGCTGTGAAATACCTCTTGCTGTTATTCTATCCCCAAATCTATTTAAGAAAAGATATCCAGAATCGATTTTAAGATTGTTTTTTACCCACGTTTCAGTTTCCTTCTTCAACGCAAGAGGAATATAGATGCGCCTGATTTTTCCTCCTTTTGTATATAAATCAATATATCCAAGTTCAACATGCTCAACTTTAATTTTGATAAGTTCACTAATTCTTGCTCCTGTAGCACCAAGAAATCTTACAATAAAATACCATTCCTTATTATCCTCCTGTTTAAGTTTTCGCTTTAAAAAAACGTAATCAGCATCACTAATTACGTTCTCTAGAAATGTACGTTGTTGTACCTTAACAGCCTTAATCTTGAGATTTGGCTTCTTAATAAATTCAAGATATTTATTCATTGCTTGAATCTTCAAGTTTATAGTCTTGGCTTTAAAGTTCTCAATTAGGTATACCTTCCATTCTAATAAATTTCTCTTATTAACGTCTTCGTACTTATCATTGTAATTTCTTATTGCAGTAAGATACGCAGACACTGTGTTTGGTGCTAAATTTGATGCAACCAAAAAAGCTTTAAATTTATCCATTTTGTCTATGAACTCCAATGTATTTAATATCATAAACAACTGATTTTAAAAACAATTTAGCCTATGAAAACGACAACACAAAAACTATTATGAGAAGGTTGGCTATTCTTCACATTTAATTGATGATGTTTTTGCTCTTCCTGTTCTATGGAAGTACATAAAACTATCTGATGTTATAACTGTAGCAAGAGGAGGCTCACCAAGGCCAATTCAAGATTATTTAACAAATGATGATGATGGAATAAACTGGATAAAAATAGGTGATACAAACCTAAATAGTAAATATATAAATTCTTGTAAAGAAAAAATCAAAAAATCAGGCTTAAACAAAACAAGATATGTTCAAAAGGTGATTTTCTTTTGACAAATTCAATGAGTTTTGGCCATCCATATATTTTAGCAATTGATGGCTGTATTCACGATGGTTGGTTAGTTCTTTCTGATTTATTTAATGCTTATGATAAAGATTATTTATATTATTTGCTTTCCTCTCCATATGTTTATAAATCTTTCTGCTCAACTGTTGGTGGTTCCGTTGTTAAAAATTTAAATAGTGACAAAGTTTCAAACGCTATTGTACCTTTACTTCCATTAAATGAGCAAAGAAAAATAACCCAAAAATTAGATTTTATTTTTAATAACCTAATAAATTGCTTATAATTTTCAAATTTTTCAGAATTCTTTTCTGTTCTTGAATTGGAGGGAGTTTTATTATTGCGGGTTTTAATATATCAAATGGAGGAATATTTTTAATTGCTGTACCCTTAGATTTTTCTGATAATTTATGTAATGTATCATAAAATAAAATCTCAAAATAATCGGAAATTTCTTCATTAATTAATGTTACTTTCATTAAAGCTTGATTAATTATTCCAATTGGAGCTGTCTTTGGCAGTTTGTATATCTCTCCAATTGTTCCGGCACAACTAACTATAAAATCTAAAGGATTCACAGTAAAACTAATCATTTCATTGTATTTTTCATTTGTTATATAGTAATTTCCTAAACTATAATCATGTTGTATAGCGTTCTTTTGTTCATATACCTTGATTCTATTAGGAGTTGTTGCAGGTACGAACATTCCTTTAGTAAGTGAACTTCCAAAAGGGCCTTTTTTGTATATTGCTAAATTATTTAATGTACAAATGGACCAACCAAGCGGCAAGTTCTCATAATAGTTTTTATCGTCACCTTGATAGATGTACGATTCGTTCTTATCGCGCTTGATTTTGCCTTCCTTGATGAGCCTTTCCTTCTCCGCCTTGATTCTCTCCAAGAGGACCAAGGCAGGCTCATCGTTCGAATCCTGCTTGACAAGTTTTCCTTCGATGGCGTACTGAAGAATGGACTTCTTTAGCTTTTCGGGGAACTCGGCCTCAAGCACCGAAAGTTTCTTCTCAAGCGAATCGTACTTTGTCAGCAAGGGTTCGAAGCTGTTGATTCTGTCGACGATTCGTTGCTGCTCTGCTAGAGGAGGAAGCGCAATTAAAGAATTTCTGAATAGATTTTTATTTAAATGTGGAATAGCCGCACCGGTTTTAGAGTTTCTATATAATTCTCGATTGAATAAAAAGAGAGCCAAAATGTATTCATAATTAACAAATGATGTAGCAGAGAAAATTTTAAAAGTGCTACCCATATATCCATGACACGGAGCAGACATTATTTCGCCTGAGTTTTCTCCATCGACCAAAATGACATTGGTCCCTTTTTCAATTATTGTTCCTTCGTCTAATAGTGATGGTTGCTTGTTGCCTCGTATTACCTTTGCTTCAAGATATGGTAATTTCTCTCCGGATGTTTTACATCCATTTTCTAACCAACATACATCTTTTTGTCGTATCCATGTCCAACTGTCCGGTATATCAAAAGGCAAATCCTCGAGTTTGACAGGCTCGTTTTTGCCTATCTTCTCATAATAGCAGTTATTGAAACGTTATACAGATGTCAACAAATAGGTGGAAGCAAACTGATTTAGAGTATCTAATGGAAATAATTACAAAAGAAATAAATTGATGTATTTACAAAAGGACAGGCAGGAACATAGAGGAATCAAATAACTTATAAATTCAAATACATAACACCTAAAGGAATGGACAATATCATTATAAAGGCTGATGATGAATGCTTGACAAAATTGTTGTTTTTAGGCTCAAGAAAAGAATCTATAGATTCCAAACAATATACTCAAGAAAAAGCTCCCGTTATCGAAGATACTATAAGATGGCTAGATATTTATTTCAGTGGAAGACATTCCGGATTTTACCCCGAAGTATAGAGTAGATGGAATGACTTTTTTTAGGAAAGAAGTATTTGATAAGCAATTTTTTAAATATAAAAAATGTATATTTTTTAAAAGAAAAAATTGTTTTTATTTTTTTCGATTCCATCAATTACCTTTTTTAAAACTGATTCTATAAATCTAGCTTGAAATTTATTCACTTCAATCAACTCCGAAGAAATTGTAAATGAAACTGTCAGATAATCGCTCAATAACTTCAATATTTAATTTAAGTAATTGTTTTGATAAATAACCTCTAGTAAAATATTTAATAATAATATTGGAGGCTATTAATAACATGTTCAAAAAGATACTATCAATGATTGCCTGTGCCATAACTTTGGGTACCACTTGTTTTGGCTTAGTTAGCTGTGGCGACAATGAAGGAGAGACAACAAGCCAACATGATTCTACTAAATGGTTTACCGATGAAGAACTATCTAAAGTAGGGCTAGGGGGATTAACTGCCCCAACAGGTTTAACTGGAGAAATGAATTCAGATATCACCTGGTTTAATAATGGTTATTCATTTTCGCAACCTTGCCCCGATAAAGATACATTTGAATTGAATGCCGAGACATATTTCTCATACTTCAAAAACAATTATGATGGCAAGTTTGGAAAACCAAGAATCGAAAAACTAGGCATGGATACAAATGAAACCTGGCATGTTATAGAACAAAAAAATTTAATATCTGAATATTATAGCGATAACCCAAGCGCTCTTTATGACTTCTATTATGTAAGAAACACTGATTTAGATAATGGCTATTTTGTAAAAGGATCAGTTTGGAGTTTTGATATCCGTTATGAATTCGATACAATTTCTAACGAATATTTATTCAAGATGTTTATAGAGAGTGCTGACACCAACCGTAATGGGACTTTCAAAAACTATTATAGGATTAAATAAGGTTTGCAAAATTCTATTGTTAGATGACATAGTTATTGCAACAAAATAGAATTGTTTAGCCATTTTCTTATCTTTTCTCTTTTCCCTGTTTGCACTAGTCAATGAAAAGTAGACAGTGTTCTTTTGAATATTGTTTCATTTTGTCTTGCTTAGAGACACTTCTTAAGGCAGGCGTAAGCACTAACTCGGCGGATGGGGCTATCATTACGGAGTCAAAGTAGAAATAGGATTCTTATGGAGCAGTTATGATATGTACGATTATGGAGGCTATTGATAATGTGGTATCACATAGGAATTATATGTATATCATCAATTCTAATTTTATTCTTTATTGCATTTATTTTATTATTCAACAAAACCATTAGGATTAATAAGATAGAGGATGCTTTTTTAAAAAAGACTAATATTTGCATATTAGTTTTAAATATCTTTTCAATAATTACTTCAATTCTTGTTTTTCTCTTCTACTACAAGTCAGAAAGCAAAGATTTTTTCGAGTCAAACCCATCTTTATCATTAGTTCAAGTCATTCTTATTCTAGTTTGTCCTATCCTAATCGTATTTTACTTCAATAAAGTTTTAACTAGAAACGATGATACACTTATATGTGTCGATAATCTTTCAATAAGAACTATTCTAGA
>OLXG01000776.1_pt1 | contig 12557 bp, 8 predicted proteins | sample 1673861 | NCBI WGS metagenome assembly OLXG01 (sample SAMEA103958130, study PRJEB25191) | human gut metagenome | biome: human-associated habitat [ENVO:00009003]; feature: intestine environment [ENVO:2100002]; material: feces | place: Germany | collected 2013/2015
TGAAATTACGACAGGAGGCGATGCGCCGTGAAAATTTTAGTGGTGGACGACGAGAAGCTGCTCGTCAAGGGCATCAAATTCAACCTTGAGAACGAGGGCTATCAGGTCGAGACCGCCTTCGACGGCGCGGCCGCCGTCGTGCTCGACGGCAACCTGACGGCCGAGACCATCACCTGGCTCGGCACGCACTGCAGCGCCCCGCTCTTTGCCGACCCCGTCTCCGTCACGAAGGCGGAGCGGATGCGCGCGGCGCTCGGTGCGCTGCACACGTTCAAGCCCAACCTCACCGAGGGGCAGAACCTCACGGGCGAGTCCACGCCCGAGGGCATCGTCGCGGCGCTGCTGGCGCAGGGCGTGCAGCGCGTGTTTCTCAGCATGGGGGCCGACGGCATCCTCGCCGGTACGCGCGCCGAGCTGGTGCACCTGCCGTGCCTGCCCACCTGCATGGTCAACACGACCGGCGGGGGCGACGCGGTCATGGCGGCGCTCGTCTGGGCGTATCTGCAGGGGCTCGACCTGCGCGAGAGCGCGGCGGCCGCCCTGCGCGCCGGCAAGGCCACGGTCGAATACCCCGGCACGAACAATCCCGACCTCGGTGCGCTCGTCCACGGCTGAGGCAGGTCAAAAACGGCAAAAACAGCAGGCTTCCGGTTTTGGAAGCCTGCTGTTTTCTCATATCAGGATGGCGATGCGGTAAACGACCGCCGCCGCGCACCATGCCGCGGCGCACGACCCGGCCGCCGCGGCCAGCGTGCCGAGCCTGCTGCCAAGCTCCTGCCGCATGGCCGCCTGCGCCGCCACACACGGCGCGTACAGCGCCGTGAACACGAGGTAGCTTGCCGCCGCGGCTGGGGAGAACACGCCCGGCAGCGCCGCCGTCAGGTCGCCGCCGAGCAGCACGCCGAGCGTGGACAGCACCGTCTCCTTGGCCAGCAGCCCGGTCACGAGCGCGGTCGCGGCGCGCCAGTCGCCGAAGCCCAGCGGCGCGAACACCGGCGCGAGCGCCTGTCCCACCACGGCCAGCAGGCTCTCGCCGGCATTTGCCGCCACGCGCCACGTGGGTGTGAACGTCCGCAGCACCCACACGCCCACGCTCGCCGCGAGGATGACCGTGAACGCCCGCGTGAGAAATTCGCGTGTCCGCACCCACATCCGCCGCAGCACGCTGCGCGCGTTCGGCCAGCGGTAGTCCGGCAGCTCCATGACGAAGGACGCCGCCTCCCCGCGCAGGGCCGTCCGGCCGAGGAGCCGGGCTGCGACGGCGGCCGCCAAGATGCCGAGCGCGTACAGCGCCAGAAACACGACGGCGCTCCGCCCCGGAAAGAACGCGGCCGCGAAGGCGGCGTAGACCGGCGCTTTCGCGCTGCAGCTCATGCACGGCGTGAGCACGATCGTCAGCGCCCGGTCGCGCCGCGTGGGCAGCGTGCGCGCGGCCAGCACCCCCGGCACGCTGCACCCGAAGCCCAGCAGCAGCGGCACGGCGCTCTGCCCGCTCAGCCCCAGCCGCCGCAGCGGCCGGTCCATTACGAAGGCCACGCGCGCGAGATAGCCCGTGTCCTCGAGCAGGGAGAGGAAGAAAAACAGCGCCAAAATCACCGGCAGAAACGCCGCCACGCTCCCCACGCCCGCAAACACGCCCTCGCGCACCAGACTGTGCAGCAGCGGCCCCGCGTCCAGCGCCGTGAGCGCGCCGTCGGCCGCGTCCGCCAGCCAGGCGATGCCGCGCGCGAGCAGGCGGCTCAGGCACGGGCCGATGATATGAAACGTGAGATAAAACACCCCGCCGAGCAGCCCCGCCATCGCGGGGTAGGCCGTGTACCGCCCCGTGAGCACGCGGTCGATGCGCGCGCTGCGCCGGTGCCCGGGCAGCGTCTGCGGCAGGGTGAAAAACCGTGTCAGCCTGTCCACCTGCGCAAAGCGCGCCGTGGGCAGCGCCTCGTCGCGGGGCATGCCGCTCTCGCGCACCATGCGCGCCGCCGCCGTTTCGGCCGCCGCCGGCGCGTGCAGAGTGCTGCCGCCGTCGAGCCACTGCGTCGCCGCAAACACCGGCGGCAGCCCCGCCGCGTGCGCCGCCGGGGCGAGCAGCCGCGCGATCGTCCGCACGCAGGTCTGCACCGGCCCCGGCGCCAGCGCGCGCCACGGGTCGGGCGGCGGGCCGTGCGCTGCCTGCACAGCCGCGTCCAGCAGTGCGTCGAGCCCCTCGCCCAGTGCCGCGCTCACCGGCACGACCGGGATGCCCAGCGCCCGCGCCAGCCCCGCCGTGTCCACCGACCCGCCGCCTGCGCGCAGCGCGTCCATCACGTTCAGCGCCAGCACGACCGGCACGCCCAGCTCCAGCAGCTGCAGCGTCAGGTACAGGCTGCGCGCCGGGCACGTCGCGTCCGCGATGCTGATGACCGCGTCCGCCGCGCCGCCGAGCAGATAGCTGCGTGTGACGCGCTCCTCGTCCGAGTACGGCCGCAGCGCGTAAACGCCCGGCAGGTCGACGAGCGTGATCTCCGGCCGCGCGCGGCACACGCTCTCGCTGCGCGTGACGGTCACGCCCGGGAAGTTGCCCGTGCGCGCGTTTGCCCCCGTGAGGGCGTTGAAAAGCGTCGTTTTGCCGCAGTTGGGGTTGCCCGCGAGCGCGAGGATCATGGCCGTGCCTCCTTTTTTCGGATAGCACAGCCTATGCGCAGACAAAATGCGGTAGACTTGTACACGCGCGGGATGGTAAAATAAAGCCGCGGCAAATGAAAATGCCGCCCGAAAGGGCGGCGTGCCGTTTGCTGAGAGGATTCGATCCCGGACAGGATGACAGAGCAGCGGGGGCGCTCGAGGGGGCGAAGGGCCCGCCTCGGATGAGATCCATTGCCGCCCGGCGGGCGGCGTCTCGGCACGGGTGAAAAACTCCGGGTTTTCGCCTGGGCAGAGAGAAAGCTTTGGCTTTCTCTCCTTTTTTCGTTCGTATTCTGTACACATTTGGGTCGGAATGCCTTGAAATCAGGCGATCAAACAGGTATAATCAAAATATTAGCAGAGCCATTTCGCGCGCCGGGCAGCGCGGTTTCCCGTCCGGCGGCTGCCGATATGCAAACACAGAAACAGAAATAGGAAAGTAGGTGGCGGTATGGACAACACTCCTCCGTATGTGATCGAAATGCTTCACATCACCAAGGAGTTCCCTGGTATCAAGGCCAACGACGACATCACCCTGCAGCTCAAAAAGGGCGAGATCCACGCCCTGCTCGGTGAAAACGGCGCCGGCAAATCCACGCTCATGAGCGTGCTCTTCGGCCTGTACCAGCCGGAGGCGGGCGAGATCCGCAAAAACGGCAAGCCCGTCAAGATCGACAACCCCAATGATGCCACCGCGCTCGGCATCGGCATGGTGCACCAGCACTTCAAGCTCATCGACGTGTTCACCGTGCTCGACAACATCATTCTCGGCGCGGAGACGACGAAGCTCGGCTTCATCCAGCGCAAGGAAGCGCGCAAAAAGGTCGAGGAGCTCTCGGAAAAATACGGCCTGAAGGTCGACCTCGATGCCAAGGTCGAGGACATCACCGTCGGCATGCAGCAGCGCGTTGAGATCCTCAAGATGCTCTACCGCGACAATGAGATTCTCATCTTCGACGAGCCGACCGCCGTGCTCACCCCGCAGGAGATCGACGAGCTCATGGCCACGATGAAGGAGTTTGCGCGCGAGGGCAAGTCCATCCTCTTCATCTCCCACAAGCTCAACGAGATCATGGCCGTGGCCGACCGCGTGACCGTCCTGCGCAAGGGCAAGTGCATCGGCACGGTCAACACCTGCGACACGAACAAGCAGGAGCTGTCGAACATGATGGTCGGCCGCCCCGTGCAGCTCGTCATCGACAAGACGCCGGCCCACCCCAGCGAGGAGATTTTGCATGTGGAGGATCTGTGCGTCCTGTCGCACCTGCACAAGCGCAACGCCGTCGATCATGTGTCGTTCAATGTCCGCGCGGGCGAGATCGTCTGCATCGCCGGCATCGACGGCAACGGCCAGACGGAGCTCATCCACGGCCTGACTGGCCTGGACAAGATCACGGGCGGTTCGGTCACGCTCTGCGGCGAGACGATCACGCACGCCTCCATCCGCCGCCGCGGCAGGAACATGAGCCACATCCCCGAGGACCGGCACAAGCACGGCCTCGTGCTCGACTTCACGCTCGAGCAGAACATGGTGCTCCAGCGCTATAAAGAGCCGCAGTTCCAGCACGGCGGCTTCATCCGCCGCGACGCCGTGCGCGCCTATGCCGACCGGCTCATCGAGCAGTTCGACGTCCGCAGCGGCCAGGGCGCCGTCACGATCGCGCGCAGCATGTCCGGCGGCAACCAGCAGAAGGCCATCATCGCCCGCGAGGTCGACCGGGACAAACCGCTCATCATCGCCGTGCAGCCCACGCGCGGCCTCGACGTCGGCGCGATCGAATACATCCACAAGCAGCTCGTCGCCCAGCGCGACGCGGGCAAGGCCGTGCTGCTCGTCTCGCTGGAGCTGGACGAGGTCATGGACGTGCCGGACCGCATTCTCGTCATGTACGAGGGCGAGATCGTCGGCGAGCTCGATCCCAAAACCACCACGCAGGAAGAGCTTGGCCTCTACATGGCTGGCGCCAAGAGAGATGAGGTGAAAGCATGAAACAGAACAAAAACATTCTCAAAAACCCGGGGGTCCAGTCGCTGCTGACGTCGCTGCTGTGCATCCTGCTCGGTCTTTTCATCGGCTATCTTGTTTTGCTTCTCATCAACCCCACAGGCGCCTGGGGCGCTATCACCAACGTCATGAAGAACTTCCTGACGTACTCCTCGGCCAAGGCCCAGCTCAAATACCTCGGCAACACCCTCGTGCGGACCGCGCCGCTGCTCATGTGCTCGCTGAGCGTGCTGTTCGTCTATAAGGTCGGCCTGTTCAACATCGGCGCGGCCGGCCAGTATGTCGCGGGCGCGTGCGCCTGTTTGTATGCGGCTTTGTATCTGCACTGGCACTGGCTGCCGTGCATGCTGCTGGCCATCGCGGCGGGCGCGCTGCTCGGCGTGATCTCGGGCCTGCTCAAAAGCTCGTTCAATGTCAGCGAGGTCATCTCCGGCATCATGCTCAACTGGATCGCGCTCTACACCACCAACATGCTCCTGACCAACGTCAAGGAGGCCACCAGCCCCTACACCTACCAGCTGAAGGCCGAGGGCCCGCAGGCCATCCTGCCGCAGATCAGCCTTTCGAAGCTCCTCAGCGGCAACCAGTATGTGACCATCGCTATCCCCATCGCCATCGTCTGCGCCGTCGTCATCTGGGTCGTTCTGTCCAAGACGCTCTTCGGCTATGAGCTCAAGGCCACCGGCAACAACCCCAACGCCGCGAAATACTGCGGCATGGCAGAAAAGCGCAACATCATCCTCACGCTCGCCATCGGCGGCGCGCTGGCAGGCCTGGGCGCTTCGCTTCTGTACCAGACGGGCTATGAGCAGTGGCAGTGTACCTACTCCTCCGTCCCCTCGATGGGCTTCAACGGCATCGCCGCCGCCTTCCTCGGCGGCCTCAGCCCGATCGGCTCCATCTTCGCCTCGTTCTTCATCCAGCATATCACCGCCGGCGGCGCATACGTCGACAAATCCCTCTACTGCTCGCAGATCTCCGATCTGATCTCCGCGATCATCATCTACCTGTGCAGCTTCGTGCTGTTCTTCAAGACGGTGCTGAGCAGCTGGATCGCGCGGCATGAGGAAAAGAAAGCGCGCAAGGCGGCCCAGGCCGCCGGGAAAGGAGGCGAGCAGGCATGATCCTTCTTCTGCAATATACGCTCCTGTTCGCGTCGGTCCTGCTGCTCGTGGCATTGGGCGGCTGCTTCTCGGAGCATTCCGGCGTCATCAACCTCGGTCTTGAGGGCATCATGGTCATCGGCGCGCTGGGCGGCGCGCTCACCATGCGGTATCTGCCGGCGGGCACGTCCAACTTTGTGATGGTGCTGCTGGTCATTCTGGCGAGCATCGCGGGCGGCATGCTCTATTCCGTGCTGCTGGCCGTCTCCGCCATCAACTGCAAGGCGGACCAGACCATCGTCGGCACCGCCATGAACATCCTCGGCACCGCCGCGGCGACGGTCATCGTCAAGGCCATCAATACCGCGGCCAACCCCAACGACGTCTCCTCCACCATCCAGTACGTCGAGCCGAAAAAGGCGTTCCTCGTGAACATCGGCTCGTTCGAGTTCAACTGGTTCATGCTCGTCGCGGTGATCGCGCTCGTGATCTGCTACATCACGCTCTACAAGACGCGCTTCGGCCTGCGCCTGATGGCCTGCGGCGAGCATCCGCAGGCGGCGGCCAGCGTCGGCATCAACGTCTACAAGATGCGCTGGGCGGGCGTGCTGATCTCGGGTCTGCTCGGCGGCCTCGGCGGCATCGTGTACATCACGTGCGGCGTCAGCGAGTGGAAATTCGAATACGGCGTGGCGGGCTTCGGCTTCCTGTCCCTCGCCGTTATGATCTTCGGCCAGTGGAAGCCGACGCGCATCGCGCTGGCGGCTCTGCTGTTCGGTCTGTTCCGCGCGCTGTCCAACGTCTATTTCGGCTTCAGCTTCCTGGTCAGCCTCAATATCCCCAGCGGCGTGTACAACATGCTGCCCTATGTCATCTCGCTGATCGTCCTTGCCTTTACGTCGAAAAACTCCCGTGCCCCGAAGGCCGAGGGTATCCCCTACGACAAGGGCCAGCGGTAACTGTGTTCTTTGCCTCCGGCAGGTTCTCCCGGACCTGCCGGAGCCTTCCCATTTCACGTTTTTTCAGCAGGAGGTTTTTCATCCATGCGAATGGTCGATCTCATTGAAAAGAAGCGTGACGGCGGCGTCCTGACCGACGACGAGATCCACAGCGGCGTCATCAACTACTTCTTAATTTACCTCGGCACCGAGCCGGTGGGCTATTTCGCGCTCGACCTCGGCCCCGCGGGTGCCATGTGCCTGAGCCGCCTTTTCTTAAAGGAAAAGGCCCGCGGGCAAGGCATTGGACGCAGCATCGTGGCCTATGCGCAGAAGCTGGCCGAGGGCGATGGCCGCAGCCGCCTGTATATGCGGGTGTGGGCACGCGACCTGAAGGCCGAGGGCTTTGCCAAAAAGTGCCGCTTCCGCAAGGCCGAGACAGCCCCCGTGGAGGTCCTGCCAGGCACCACGCTGGACATTACGACCTGGGAGAAGCTGTGGCGGTAAACGCAAAATCTGGAGATACACCATGAAATTTCTGCACCTTGCAGACCTGCACCTGGGCAAACGGGTCAACGGGTTTGATATGCTGGAGGATCAGCGGTTCATCCTTGAACAAATTCTGACCCTCTGTGAAAAACACGGCGTCGAGGCCGTCGTCATCGCGGGCGACATCTACGACACGCCGGTGCCGCCCGCCGCGGCCTGCACGCTGCTGGACTGGTTCCTGACCCAGCTGGCCGCACGCCGCATCCCGGTGCTGGCCGTCTCCGGCAACCACGACAGCGCCGAGCGGCTCGACTTTGCCAGCAGTCTGCTGGCCGAACAAAACGTACACATTGCCGGGCGTTTCACCGGCTGCCCCAAGCAGGTCGTACTCAATGACCGCCACGGCCCCATCGAGTTCACGCTGCTGCCCTTTGTGCGGGCGGCCACGGTGCGCCACTACCTGCCCGATGCCGACATCACCGACTACGACTCCGCCGTCGGTGCGGCGCTGGCCGTCTGTGAGCCCGCCGCCCCGCGCCGGGTGCTCGTCGCCCACCAGATGGTGGTCTCCGGCGTCTGCCCGCCGCAGCTCTCCGGCAGCGAGACCGCGCCCCTGACCGTCGGTACGGTGGATTCTATCGATGCAGCGCGGTTTGCGGGCTTCTGCTATGCAGCGCTCGGCCATATCCACCGCGCCCAGCGCGTCGGCATCGACGCCGTGCGCTACGCGGGTGCGCCGCTCTGCTACCATCTGGACGAGTGCGGGATGCAGAAATCCGTCACCCTCGTGCGGGTCGGCAAGCGCGGCGTGGAAAAAATCGAGCAGCTGCCGTTGACGCCCCGCCGCGCCATGCGCCACCTGACCGGTCCGCTGGCCCGGCTGACCGCCCGGCCAACCGACACCGAGGACTACATCTGGGCGACCCTGACCGACCCGACGCCGCTGCCCGACGCCATGGCGCAGCTGCGCGCCGCCTATCCCAACGCCATGCGGCTCGACTACCTGCCCCAAGGTGAGGTCGCGCACCCGCTGGACATGACCCAGGCCGTGCGCGGCAAGCCCTTTGTCGAGCTGTTCCAGGACTTTTTCACCAAGATGAACGGACGCCCCCTGACAGTGGAGGAGATCGTGGCTGTGAAAAGATTGCGCGAGGAGGCGTCAAAAAGCGAATGAAACCCCAAAAGCTGATCCTGACCGCCTTCGGCCCCTACGCGGGCCGCACCGAGCTGGACTTCTCGGCGTTCGGCGGCAGCGGACTGTTTCTGATCGGCGGCGACACCGGCGCGGGCAAGACCGCCCTGTTTGACGCCATCACGTTTGCGCTCTACGGCGAGACCTCCGGTGAGAACCGAAAAACCACGATGCTGCGCAGTGATTTTGCCGCCCCTGACGCCGAGACGAGCGTCGAGCTGGTCTTTACCCACCGCGGGCGCAGCTACACCGTGCGCCGCTGGCCCGACCAGCAGCGCGCCGCCAAGCGCGGCACCGGCATGGTCAAGGTGCCCGCCAAGGCCGAGCTGATCCGTGAGCCGGACGAGCCGGTCAGCGGTGCGTCAGCCGTGACTGATGCCGTGGTCAAGCTGCTGGGCATCGACGCCAAACAGTTTGCCCAGGTGTCGATGCTGGCGCAGAACGACTTTACCCGGCTGCTCAACGCGCCGTCCGCGGACCGCGCGGCCATCCTGCGCCGCATTTTTGACACCGCCGACCACCAGCGCCTGGGTCAGGCTGCCGTCGAGCACGCCCGTAAGGCCGACGAGGAGTGCAAGCGTCTGGACGATGTACTTTTGATGCACGTCGGCACACTGATCGGTGACGGCGCCGACGAGGAGACCGCCGCCGACCTGGCCGAAATGCAGGCCGAGCGCGACCCGTTTGCCGCAGGGGCTGCCGCCGAGCTGGGCAGGCTGCTGCTGGAGGCCGACGACGCCAACGAAAAACGACAGACCAACGTTATGAACGAGCTGGACGAGAAGATCGCCCGCGGTGACGCCGGCCTGAAAATTGCCGAGGAACGCGCCGCCCGCCGCCGCCAGCTGGCCGGGCTGGTGGCCGAGGAGCAGCGCGCCGCCGATGTGGAGCACCAGACCGACCTCATTATGACCGATCTGGAAAAGCGCACGGCGAGCGTGAAGGAAAATATTGCCAAAAACGAGGCGGACCGCGCCGCGCTGAGCCAGGCCGAGGCCGACCTGCTCAAGACCGACCACCGCATTGAGCTGGCCGAGGGGCTTTCCGCCGACTGCAGGCAGCTCTTGCAAAATCTGGCGGACGCCGACAAGGCCGACGAGGACGCCGCCGCGCGTCAGGCAGAGTATGTGGCCGCACAGGCTGCACTGGACAGCGCCGAAGAAGAATACAGCACGATGCAGCGCCAAGTAAACGCCAACCGCGCGGGCCTGCTGGCCAAGGACCTGCAAAAGGGCAAGCCCTGCCCGGTCTGCGGCTCCACCAAGCACCCGAAAATCGCCGCGCTGCCCAAGGATCACATCACCGAAAAGCAGCTGGAGGAACGGGAGAAGGCGCTGACGACTCAGCGCCGCAGCACTGCCGCGGCCAGCCGCACCGCCGGTGATGCCGCCGCCCACGCGCATGAGCTGCGGGCGGCTTTGCAGCGGGACGCGGATGGATTTTTCGCGCGCCGCGGGGACCGCTACACCGGCAAGCCCGCCGCCGAGCTGACGCCCGACGAGCTGAAAATTGCGCTGACCGCCCAGCAGACCAGCCTGACCGAGGGTCTGCGCGGCCTGCAGGCCGACCACCTGAAGCTGAAGCAAAAGACGGACCGCGCCCGCAGCCTGGCCAAGCAGGCCGACCTTTTGAACGGCCAGCTGGCCGACCTGGAAAAGCAGCGCTTTGCGGCCACCCGCCGCGCCGCCAACGCCAAGGCCGGGCACGCTGCCGCCAGCGCCCGCGTGCAGCAGATGCGCGAGACGATGCCCAAGCGCGACAACCCCGACGCACTGACCCAGCTGCAGGACGCGCTGGCCCGCCTGCGCCGGGACCGCGCTGCCGCCATGGCCGCCCGGGACGCTGCCGTGCACCGTCTGCACACGAACCGCGCCGCCATCGACGCGCTGCAAAAGACGATGCGGGAGAGCGCCGCCGCCCGCGAGAAGCGTGCCATGTGGGACAATCTGTCCAAAACGATCAACGGCAATTTGACCGGGAAAATCAAACTTCCGTTTGAACAGTACGTACAGGCGTTCTATTTTGACGGCGTGGTCGAGGCCGCAAACCTGCGCTTCACCCGCATGACCGACGGCCAGTACCGATTGCTGCGCCGCAAGAGCGAGGCCGTCGGCGGCAAGACCGCGCTGGACCTCGACGTGTTCGACGCCTACACCGGCAAGACCCGCCCCGTGGGCAGCCTGTCCGGCGGCGAGAGCTTCATGGCCGCGCTGAGCCTGGCACTGGGCATCAGCGACACGATCCAGCAGAACGCGGGCGGCGTCGTTATCGAGACGCTGTTCATCGACGAGGGCTTCGGCTCGCTGGACTCCGACAGTCTGGAAAAGGCCGTGGACACGCTGGCCGGGCTGGCCGGGGGCGATAAGCTCATCGGTGTCATCTCCCACGTCGAGGCGCTGCAGGACCGCCTGACGAGACAGATCCACGTGACCAAAACGCGGGCGGGCAGTAAGGCAGAAATTGAGATCTCGTAAAGGCTCCCCTTTGAGGGGAGCTCCGCCCGCAGGCGGTGAGGGGGGCCGGGTGTAGACCTGTAAAGTGTGTGTCTCCCGCCCACCCCTCCGCCCCGCGGGCACCTCCCCTCAAAGGGGAGGCTTTTTAGCTTGCACTTATTTATAAAAAGTATAAAAATATGACAAAATCAACGCTGCAACAACAATTGGAAACTCTCTCCGCGGCGCGTTACCCGCTGCACATGCCCGGGCATAAGCGGCGGGTGCCGCCCGCACCGGGGCTGGGCTGCTATGCCTGGGACCTGACCGAGATCGACGGCGCGGACGACCTGCACGACGCGGACGGCATTCTGGCCGACGCCATGGCCCGCACGGCGGCGCTGTACGGCGCGCGGCGGTGCTGGTACCTCGTCGGCGGGTCCACCGTCGGCCTGCTGGCGGGCATCCGCGCACTGGCACCGTTCGGCAGCACGGTCATTGCGGCGCGCAACTGCCACAAGGCCGTCTACCACGCGATTGAGCTGGGGCAGCTGACGGCCCGCTGGCTCACGCCGCCCGTGGACCCGCAGTTTGGCATCTACGGCAGTGTGCGCCCCGCTGATGTGGCCGCCGCGCTGGACGCTGCGCCCGACGCCCGCTGCGTGATCCTGACCAGCCCGACTTATGAGGGTGTTTTGAGCGATATACGTACTATCGCGGAAATCTGCCACGCCCGCGGCGTGCCGCTGCTGGTGGACGAGGCCCACGGTGCGCACTACCTGCCCTTTGCCGCCCGGTACGGCTGGCGCGGCGGGGCCGTAGCCGCAGGGGCCGATCTGGTCGTGCAGAGCGCCCACAAGACGCTGCCCAGCCTGACCCAGACCGCGTTTTTGCAGCTGAACGGCGATCTGGCCGACCCTGCCGAGGTCGAGCGACAGCTGGACGTGTTCGAGACGAGCTCACCGAGTTACCCGCTCATGGTCAGTCTGGACGGCTGCACCCGCTGGCTGGCCGACGAGGGAGAGGCCGCCTTTGCCGCGTGGCGCACCCGGCTGGATGCCTTTGACGCGGCGGTGCGGGATCTGAAAAATACAAAAATACTGTGCTGCGGCGCGGACGCACTGACGGCGCATCCTGACTTTTTTGCGCATGACAGCGGCAAAATTTTGCTGCAAATCGGCGCGGCGGGGGCGGCGTACCTGCGGGCCGACGGCTTTGAGCCCGAGATGGTCTGCGGCCCGAACGTGCTGGCCATGACCAGCCCCTGCGACGACGCCGACGCGCTGGAACGGCTGGCAGATGTGCTGCACGCCTGGGACAAAACGGCGGCCCCGCCCGCGGCCCCGCGTCATATTCTGCCCGCCCCCGGCGCGGCCCGCTGCACGATTGCCGAGGCGCTGCTGCGCCCCGCGCGGGCCGTAAGGATGCGGGACGCGGTGGGGGAGACCGCCGCGGAGTATCTCTGGGCCTATCCCCCCGGCGTGCCGCTGGTGGCACCGGGCGAGGAAGTGACGGCAGAGCTGGTGACGGCCTGCCGTGCATTGGAGCAGGCCGGAACCGCGCTGAAGCATACGGGCGGCAGCGGAGCGGAGGAGATTGCGGTTTTGTAATTTGTAAAGGGAGGCAGCGGCACGGCCCGTCGGAACCCTTCCGGCCTGCGCTGCGCGCGGCCACCTCCCCTGATGGGGAGGCTTTATTCGGGCATGCGCCCGCGAAAGGCTCCCCATCAGGGGAGCTGGC
>OLXG01000795.1_pt1 | contig 12409 bp, 16 predicted proteins | sample 1673861 | NCBI WGS metagenome assembly OLXG01 (sample SAMEA103958130, study PRJEB25191) | human gut metagenome | biome: human-associated habitat [ENVO:00009003]; feature: intestine environment [ENVO:2100002]; material: feces | place: Germany | collected 2013/2015
ATTCCTGTAATACTTTCATTACTTGGAATTCCTAATTCATTTTTCAAAAAATCATTATTATGTTTTCTTAATTCTTTCAGAATATTATCATTCATTGTTTGATAATTCATTTTGTACTTCTCTTCAGCATTACTTAATTCAACTTTTGATATTATCTTATTATCACAAAAAATAGTAGTCCAGAACTTTTCTTTATTTAATTCCATTGGCTCCTTGGATATATATACTTTTCCAGTATTAAATTTTATTACATTGAATTCATCTGCATTTAATATATCAATACTCGTCTTTGGTTCAATAATATATCTTCCCAATTTAATTTTCCCATTTTTCATAGCATTTCTCCTACTTAATTTCATTCATCATACCGAAATATTCCTCTAGTGATATTTTAGTATTTGTTAAACTAATCGTTTGATTATCTAATTTTTCCAGTACTCCATTAGCACAATTAAAATCAAAATTAGGGTCAAATCTTTGCGTTAATCCTCCTTGACCAAATTGCGGATTATTCAAAGCGACTCCATCTGCCACATTTAGTTCTCCATGAACTTTGTAAGGAGTTAACTTACTTCTGTATTCTGCATAAGCCATTCCTTTTTCATAATATGGTTTTACTTGCAATCCTCCAAAGACCTTTTGAGCATCATTGCCTATAGTCTGCGCTACTTCTGATGTTGTAGAATACCCCGTTGGGAATGGTTCGCCCATATAGATTATATCACCATCATGTAATGTTATATTCGTATAGGCATCCACACCAGTATAGGGATAACTACCTTGCCAAGCGGACGCTACTTCTGATGGATTACAACTTTCCCAACACACATTTTCTTTCCCATATGTATCCCTATAATAATTATACCAATCCATTCCTGTAACATCGTCTATTGTTGTACTTCCACCCTCACAAGTAATACTTCTTTCAGACTCCACCCGTCCTTTGCTAGTAGACATACCCCTATTCTTTCCATCTGCTTTTGACGATGACTTTCCACCCTCAAAAACTGACCGCAAAACAAATGATGTTATTGCACACTCTGCCCAGGTCTTGGCTACATCTCCGCCTGTTATTGCTTTATCATATTTGTTTTCATGATATATGTATGTAGCTGTACCTATTGTTGCATCCCCAACAGTATTTATTACTCTGGCAGCAAAAACATTACCGACCGTCATCTCTGCACCAGTCATCATGGCTGATGTTCCTGCGCCAAACATTCCACAAAGAGCACCTATTATTGCGCCCTCTTCAACGCCACTTGCAAATCCATCAAAAAACGACTTTCCTGCTTTCACTGATGCAGCGCCATTCATTATACCAGATATTGCTGATCCCACGAGGGCCGATGTCGCTACAGACTGTGTCACTGCAGCTGCCGTAGCTCCCAGTACAGCAGGGCAGACTATCGCCACTGCAGCAGTAACCACAAGCACGCCTATGCCTATAGCCAGCTTTCCTTCACTGGTCTCATACCATGGAGTTTCAGCATATAGATTGCATAGAGTCTGTCCAGATGCCTCGAATTTTTCATTACATTCTTTATACAGATCGTATGCCTCATCCAGAATCTTCTTCAGAGTTCCAAGCCGATCATATTCGTCTACCAGTTGAGCACGATATCTGTCCAGGGATGATATATCCAGAGATTCCGCCATCTTGCTTATGTATATTATGTCTCTCTGTCGTCTGATATCATCAATATACTGTCCAAGTGTATCATATATCTTTGACAATCTGTAAGGTTCATCTTCAAGCTTGCCCAAGTCTACATACAAAAGAACTCCTCTATTTTCCATTATTTTCATCCCCCCTGTACTTGTCAAGTATCTTTACGATACTAACATCACACATCCCTCATCTACATGAGTATCAGTTTATCGCCATTTTCAACATGATAACTTTTCAAGGTTCTATCTGGATCCATAACCATGCCTTCTCTCGGTAACACTAATACCCAGTGCTCACGATTCACATAGCCTGTTCGCAGATACTGCGATACAACATCCAAAGTATCCGTTATCACATCACAAACCTGTGCATTCTCATTATATTGAACATCAAATTCTTGATTTATTTCCGGCATAATCAACCTGGACTTAATCATGCTTTATCTGCCTCCTGTATAACGGTATAATTATCTGCGATACATTCTGATCATCATTATCCTGTGGGATCATACCTATACCTGGTTTGTATATCTTATTTGCCTCTGTAAATGATAGATTAGTAAAATTAAAAAATGAAGTTTCGGCACAATTGCCACCCAGTTGTATTCCCATATGATATCCAGTCATAACATCATATACTTTTCGTCCACGACATTCTGACTGACTTGCTGTATCAATCAACCCTATACTGAATATGTTGTGCAGAGCGCCTTTCTCTACAACATTCTCTATAAATGGGACAATTCTTGTAATGCCTTCACTCGGCGAATACAATGTATTTAAAAACGCTTCCATATCTGCAATAAAAATGTATGTTTCCTTAAATCGGGTCATCTGGCTATATATTTCATTCTCATCATAGCCTTGTTCCTTTACCTGATTTTTAAACTTATTTCTCTCCACAAATTCTGGAACCAGCATTGTAAAGTAATCTGCCTGTGTTGCTTCGCTATCTATATACGTTGCTCCCAACAATTCCGAATCAGGCTTGAACTCATTGGAACCATGTTCTATAACAACTATATCTGCATTTCTCATCAGTGCTGCATTCATCAATAACCGCATAACATTTTTCTTACCAGTTCTAGCTCTGCCCGTAATTGTATAGCAGAATGTTCTCCTAAGGTCTATTCCATATCCCTCTGCACTTACACTGTCATATCCTATCGGCAACATATATCCATTACACATCTGAGCAACATCATTACGCCTCTTGAATATCTCCCACGTAGGTTTTTCTGGAATTTCAGGAATACTTTCCGCTACCTCAGTAGCTCCTTCAGCCATAGATGCACACATATTGCGAAGTAACTCTATACGTTCCATATCATCGCACCTATCCGTAGCTATCGCTGTCTGGAATTCCATTACTTCTCCATCGACCTTTATGAGTCCTCTTCCCTTTAGATTTTCCGGTTCAAGCTGTGAAATTTTTTTACTCTTAAAATAAGCGAGGCTCGTCTGATTATCTTTTGCTGAAATAATTCCATATACCATCACTCTCACCACCAATCTGTAACAGATGATTTCTTGTTACAAAAAATATAAAAATATCTGAATCTTACAGAATGGAAGTTCCATAAATTAATCCATGCCAGAGAAAACAGTTGCAATATCAGTTGTGACAAAAATGGAGTATGAATTTTATCAGTCGACAACTTATTTTAAAAAAAAGCTTTAAAAGTCAGTGATAACAGGAAATTTCAAAATAAAATGGATACGTATAATTATTTCGTGACTTTTTGTCACTGATTTTCTGTCACTCTTGAAATCGGCAGTTCCATTAAAAGTTCCTTATAATATTTTGTAGAATCTCAAGTGGAATTTATTTCAGATAAAATCATAACGAATTAAGATTAGGTCATTTCAAAGAAATTCAGATTAAAACGATTGCAGTTGATATGAAATCAACTGTGAGATGATACCCCATTGGCACTGGATACATACAGATAGCAAGGTCTCTCGCTGTCAGCCTACATTGAAACGATACCTGTGAATATCAAAATATATGACCACAACAAAAATACCCATCTGTACAAGCATCCTAACATGCGATACAAATAGGTATTAGCAAACTTTTCATCTCGCAAGATGGTAATATTTCTTAGCATCTGTCTCAGCCAAATTTCTTTCGAACAACAACAGAAACATTCACAGCTTAAAAATCCCTTAGCCTGTCAGTATCAGCAATAATGCGGGCAAAACAACAATTATACGCATGCACCTGTGAATCTTCAAAGGCTGAAATTTATCTGACTGTTTTTGATATACCATCAATACCCGCAACAGACATCCCCCTGTGCTGTGCCATATGGCTGGGTAGCACCAGCATATGCAAAGATGCCAATCTTACTAATCCTGTCTCTGTTTCCAAGGATAACAACTTATATGCGTTTTATGAATACACCAATACTGATTAAATTTCTTATCCTAGGTCTTAAAATTATTCAAGATATCAGAATAAGGCATTTCCTTAACAATTAGTTGAATTGTCTTGATTTTGGCATATACTTTCATAAAAATATACTGTTGTAGATACCAGCCAAACTTGTAACGAAATCTTTTGTTATAATTTTATATCAATTGCTGAAAATGGCTATTTCACAGTATTTATGAGTATTTTAGCAAACAATAGTTCTGTGAAAGAATGAAATCTGTCTGCTTGCAATAAAGTCAGTAAAATCAATGATTTACCGTACCTTAGAAATAAATTGTCGGACAAATCCTTTTGTATACCTGGGGGCAAATTTCGCCATAAGGTGTCCTTTCCCCTTTAGGTAAATGACAAAAAGCTATTATTAATTTCTGCATTTCATTCACTTCGTGAACAGGCAGAAATTAAAATAGCTTTTTGAGTTAGGGACTTTGAAGTCCTAAAGTATAGACATAATTAAATTTAATTTTATAAATATTACATATTTTCTATAGCATCACTGATTCTATCATTTAGATATTCAATAAAATTTTTATAATTAATCTTGTACTTTTTATCTCCTTGTGACCACATCATAACGGCTCCAGTTTTTACATCAATACAATAAATCCATTCGTCACAATTTTCTATTACAATCTTATCGTCATTCAACCCATATGACCTGAATTCTAGTGTCTTTTCCACAAATATCATTTTGCCATTTTTACCTACACCCAATGTTTCAATGCCATCCAGTCCACCATGCCCATAATTTTTCAAAAACCAAACATACTGCTCTGGAATTTTTAAATTTAATATTTTTTCTGCATCATATAAATCTTTATCATCTACATTAGGATGTGTAAAATCACCTTTTTCTTCATATTGACTTATAATCTTAACAATTTTATCATACATATTTTATTTTCCTCCTACGATTTGCTCTGCTCTCCATTTCCAATATGAACGTCTAAAATTATTATATTGCTTATTCAATATTGGATCATTTCTAAAACTTGCTCCATCTTCGATAAGACCATGCAACTGTGAATAATATTCTTGATGTGTAATCTCTCGAATCTCAACCATTGGTCCTGCTTCTTTTTGCAAAATATGATGTAGTTGAATAGCATTACCATCTGTCCCTATAGGAGGCTTGCCAGCCTGCACACGTTCTAAGTTTGTTAGTCCTGTTGTCTCATCAAAATACTCAAAATCTATATCATTCCTTTGATATACCTTTCTACTTACATCTCTAACTTCTCCATTAACTTTAACTGTGCCTTCATATTCTACTGAAGTGTAAATTACAGAACCACTTCCACCCTCACAAGTAATACTTCTTTCAGACTCCACCCGTCCTTTGCTAGTAGACATACCCCTATTCTTTCCATCTGCTTTTGACGATGACTTTCCACCCTCAAAAACTGACCGCAAAACAAATGATGTTATTGCACACTCTGCCCAGGTCTTGGCTACATCTCCGCCTGTTATTGCTTTATCATATTTGTTTTCATGATATATGTATGTAGCTGTACCTATTGTTGCATCCCCAACAGTATTTATTACTCTGGCAGCAAAAACATTACCGACCGTCATCTCTGCACCAGTCATCATGGCTGATGTTCCTGCGCCAAACATTCCACAAAGAGCACCTATTATTGCGCCCTCTTCAACGCCACTTGCAAATCCATCAAAAAACGACTTTCCTGCTTTCACTGATGCAGCGCCATTCATTATACCAGATATTGCTGATCCCACGAGGGCCGATGTCGCTACAGACTGTGTCACTGCAGCTGCCGTAGCTCCCAGTACAGCAGGGCAGACTATCGCCACTGCAGCAGTAACCACAAGCACGCCTATGCCTATAGCCAGCTTTCCTTCACTGGTCTCATACCATGGAGTTTCAGCATATAGATTGCATAGAGTCTGTCCAGATGCCTCGAATTTTTCATTACATTCTTTATACAGATCGTATGCCTCATCCAGAATCTTCTTCAGAGTTCCAAGCCGATCATATTCGTCTACCAGTTGAGCACGATATCTGTCCAGGGATGATATATCCAGAGATTCCGCCATCTTGCTTATGTATATTATATCTCTCTGACGTCTGATATCATCAATATACTGTCCAAGTGTATCATATATCTTTGACAGCCTGTATGGTTCATCTTCAAGCCTGCCAAGGTCTACATACAAAAGCACTCCTCTATTTTCCATTATTTCCCTCATTCAGGTATTTGTCAACAAATTCAAACTCTTCCGGGTCCTGAAATCCAACAAAATATACCCGTTCTATCTGGTCATGGTCAAACATATACGTCTGTTTTGTAGATATATTTCCCTCTGGATACAGGCATCCTATATAATCCCTTACGCTATCTGAATCCTCTGCCTTCTGCAGTCTTCCATATATCATCAACCTTTTATTTGCGTTCTTTAATAACACAACCGAACCGATCGGCAGATATTTCTTAAATTCAATCATAATAACCTCCTCAATCTCAAAATGCCATCTCTGATAGCTATCAGAGATGGCACTTCTTTCCTACGAAATAATATTTGCTGCAAGCGATTCCGTTGCCGCTGCATTCTTTTTCTCTGTTGTCGTATATTCTTTAGCAAGTTCTGTAAGATTATTTACATGTTCATTAATCATTCGACCCATGGTATCCATATCCGTCTGCAGTTTTCTAAATTTGTTTATATACGATGCAGACGCATCTCCTGTCCATGATGATGAAAGTCCAGTGACATCATTCATCATATCATCTGTCAACGATTTCGTCTGAGTCATAACTGATTTAAAATCAGCAGCCTTAGCCTCCAATTCCGCCGGGGTGACTTTCAAATTCATATCTGACATATCTGTATTTTCCTCCCTTTAATACTTTCTCTGAGCCACTGTATTTGCATTTGTGGCTTCTGTAGTTTCATAATTAGCTATTATATTGTCCAGCGCTGAACAATACTGTTCTATCAGATTACTAAAATTTGTCATCTGTGAAACATCACTCTCAACTGCAGAGCTGAAAGCTTTTTTCGCGCTACCATCCCATGTACTGTTCAGAGCCTCCTTACTGTCTCTGAGCTTGGTTATCTGCTTCTTAAGAGACTGATTTTTCGAGCGAAGCTCTGTTGTTCTTTTCGTCATCTCTGACGATGTTACTGAAAATGCTCCCATACTTGATCCTTCCTTCTATTATTGATTTTGGTATATATTTGAAGCCTCCCGGCTCATACCCACGCCTAAATTTTCAAGTGCTGTACATGTATTGGATATGTCATTGTATACACTTTCGAGTTTTCCAATATATTTGTCACTTGCATCCCCTTTCCAGTTTTTTCTTATAGTCTCGACTTCACTTCCCAAATCAGATAAAACATACTGCTTTATACTTGCTTCTGAATTCAAGTAGCCATTTATAGCCGCTGCTATTTCTGAATATTCCAAATCACTAATCTTTTTTTCCATGTGCTTACATCCCTTCAGCGAATTATGTTATCTGGTAACGATGAGGTCATATCACCATTCACAACTTCAGCAGTGATGTAGTTTCCTATAACCTCACCCAATGTATCACCATACGAATACATATCCTCCATAAATGCCTGCATAGTATCCATCTTCGATACAAGATCAGAATAAATATCTGCCCAGCCTTCACTCTCCCAATATTCCTGTATCTTGCCACAGGTTGATATGATCGTATCATACTGATTTCCCAGATCTGTTGCCCCCTTGCTCAAGGTATCATGAAATGTTTCCAGTTTATTTATCGGTACTTTCACCGTCTCAACATACATACTTTCCCTCCGTTATTAAGCACCCTAGCCAATCAGAGCAATTACATTTTTTTCACAAGTCTCAAACGTATTGCATACATCAAGCAATGAGTCCACTTTCTTTTGAAGATCCTCATACATGGATTTAACTTTACTATCGCTGTTCTCAAATTTTGTATTAAATGAGTCTGCTGCAGGGCCTTTCCATTCTTTAATAAGATCTTGATAATCATTCTGGATGTTTCGTCTGTCAATTGTGCTTTGATCCAGACAGTCCTGTATAATCACAAGATCTGTGTGCAGCTTCCTTGTATCGACATTTATCTTATCCGACATAATCTTTCTCCATTCAATTATTTTGTATTTTTAGTATTACATCTTTTAAACCGTTTTGTCAACAATGGTTTTGTTTTTCTAAATTTATTTGTTTATATTTTTGTAACTAACAGCCACATTTTGACAAAATTTGTTTATTAATGTCAAAAGCATTATTGATTTTCTGATATTTTAGTATAAAATAATATTAGTTCATATTGAAATTGTATTAAAAGGAGAATGAAAATGAACACCAACTCAGCCAACTCAGCATATGAAAAAAACGAAAAAACTGTAGATAAGTATATTAAAGCTATTAAAAAAGAGTTTCCAATATACAGAAAGGGGGAAAAGAGATATTTAAAGATGCTGCGTAGTTCTATGTATGATTACGCAGTAAGTTTTGAAGGCGAGTTGATCACAGTATCACATCTGTCTGAAAAGTTTGGAAGTCCTAAAGATTGTGCCAATACATATATTGAATATTTAGGCACAGATACTATATGCCACAACATGAACGGAAAGAAATATGGAAAATATATTTTCATTACCGCGCTTTCTGTTATACTGGGTTTTGCAATATGTATATCAGTTATGTTGTATAAGGAATGGCAGATATCCAGACGTACTGATATTGCATCAACTACTATTATCCTTCAAGAGGGTGTAGTGCCAAATGATCTTTCAGAGTATACATGGACAGGATCATCTGATGGAGATGTGCCTTCAACCAATAACACGGAAACTCCAAATGATAATACTAACAATAATACAGATACGGAGGAATAAATATGAATAAAAAATTACGCAGATTATTAGCTATATGTTGTATGATCTTCATCTGTTTGTCTACAGTAAATGTTCCAACTGTTAAGGCCGCAGAAGAAGATACGAGCGATGACTCTCTTACATTTGTGGAAGTTATCGAGGAAATGCCAACTCAGCCATCTCTGAGTAGAGCCGCAAAAACAAAAAGTGCTACCAAGACTGTATACTGCAATGATTCCAACGGAAATACGCTCTGGAGCCTTAGGATTGTCGCAACATTCAGTTATACAGGTTCTTCCAGCAAATGCACATCAGCCAAGGCTGGTGTATCATCTAATAGCTCATACTGGAAGGTGTCTGTGTCCAGTTGCACGAGATCTGGCAACAAAGCCACAGCAACTGCAGTTGGAAAAAAGTATTCCTCAAAGGGCGTACTGCTTCAGACAGTAAATAAATCAGTTACTATATCATGTTCAGCTAACGGAACTATTTCCTAATTTCCTAGTTAGTTATACAAGATAAAGAACAAGGCCACATACCACACGAAATATCTTACAGATTTTTCATATGGTATGTGGCCTTATTTTATCTGTACCGGCCAGACACCCCTGCTAATGCAGATCTTATAACCAGCTCCAACGCAGTAGTAACAACGTACAATGCTATGCATATTACCAACTTCACGCCCGTAGAAAGCTTCTCACTTTTAGCAACCATAAACGTCACGACTGCCGCAGTTCCGAGCAGCAAGCCTCCTATGGCACCACCCATTATTCCCCAATATTCTATAAAATATAATACATAAAATACTACTATCCAGGCAGGAGCTTTTTGATTAGCTCCTGCACCATCTGGATATGTTCCCAGATCCATTCCATCCATAATGAGACTGATACCACTCACTGCGCTTATAACCAGATTCAGTTCTTTTCCTGCTAACGGAACTGTATAGTTCAACTGTTTATCTTTTCTTAAGGTGCCTGTTCTCTCCAGTGATCTGAGTTTGAATGCCTCACCACCATTAATAAATATACTTCCTTTCATGTACTCCACCAGATATTGAACACCATCTATCTGTACATTCCAACCATATTTCTTTGTATCTGCCATTGTTTTAGCTCTCCCTTTTCCATTAAATTATTTCTCATTTTGTTTTTTATAAATTTCGGATGCCTGCTCACTCATACTCATTGCCATATTATATGCTGCGGTATTTGTGTCACTAATTGCATTGTATAGCAGCTCAAGTTTACCTACGAATAAGGTCTCCGCTTCGCCCTTCTCGGCCAGCATCCCCAGAATGAAGCGGAGCTGGCGGCTGGTTTCCGGGTGCATCAAATCCTTTTCCCGGCTGCGCTCGAAATATTGCAGGGCGGAATCGTCCCGGTAGGCTTTGCCCTGATAGGTCATGCAGGCCGCACGGCGATCCATCACCATCTCCACAAAGTACCGCCGGGGCATGGGGACAGGCTCGTAGCACTTCGTCTCCCGGTTCATGTCCGTCCAGTATTCGTAGTGGTGGCGGTTGCGCCCCTTGTGGTGCATCCATGCCTCGCTGTAGCCCTTGTCCTCCCGCTCGGCGGCATTGGGACTGCGGTTGCCCTGATAGTACCGCGCCCCCGTCCAGAATTCCGTGGGGGAGTATTTGCTCAGGTCGTGGGTCAGCCCCTGACGGTACAGCCCCACCCGGAAGCAGCCCAGCATCACCAGCCAGCGGTGCTTGGTTATGGTCTTGAAATGCTGCCACGGTTTCACACGATTCCCTCCCAACGTAAGCAGCGGATATCAGCCTTCTGCCACCACGATTTCCGAGACTTTCAATCCGGGGTTGCGGCGGCAGGTGAAGTCGATCGCCCAGAAGCTGGAGAATACCAGCAGACTGCGGCCGCGGTAGTCTTCCAACAGCTCCGCGTCGGAGCCGAGATTCAGGTCGGTCAGGTCGCCGGGGTATTCGTCGATGAGACGGATCTCCTCGTAGGGCAGCATATCCATCCGCAGCTCCACGCCGTACTCGTTTTTCATGCGGTACTGGAAGACGTCAAATTGCAGCGTACCCACGACGCCCACGATGACCTCCTCAAAGCCGGAGCCGGGTACCTTGAAAATCTGAATGGCGCCCTCCTGGGCGATCTGCTCGCTACCCTTGACGAACTGCTTGCGCTTCATGGAGTCCTTGGCGGACACCCGGCAGAAATGCTCAGGGGCGAAGGTGGGGATACCGGAATATTTGAACTTTTTCCCCGGAACGGTGATGGTGTCGCCGATGGAGAAAATGCCCGGGTCGAACACGCCGATGACGTCCCCGGCGTAGGCTTCGTCCACGATCTCCCGCTCGGCGGCCATCAGCTGCTGGGGCTGGGAAAGGCGCATTTTCTTATTGCCCTGGACGTGGAAATATTCCGCGTCCCGCTGGAATTTGCCGGAGCAGATGCGCATGAAGGCCAGACGGTCCCGGTGCGCCTTGTTCATGTTCGCCTGAATCTTGAAGACGAAGGCGGAGAAATCCGGGCTGAAGGGGTCGATCACGCCGCAGTCGGCGGTGCGGGCCAGGGGGGGCGGCGTCAGCTTCAGGAACGCTTCCAGAAACGGCTCAATGCCGAAATTGGTCAGCGCGGAGCCGAAGAACACAGGCGACAGCTGCCCGTCCCGGACGGCCTGCATATCCATTTCCCGTCCGGCGGACAGAAGCTCTACGTCGTCGATGAGCTGCCGATGCTTTTCCTCGCTGTCCAGCAGCTGGGCAACCTGCGGGTCGTACAGATCGATTTCCAGTTTGTCCGCCCGCTTCTTCCCGGAGACGCCGGAGAAGAACAGCAGCTCGGCCTTCTCCCGGTCGTAAACGCCCTGAAAATCCTTGCCGGAGCCGATGGGCCAGTTCATGGCGTAGGTCTCGATGCCCAGCTCCCGCTCCACCTCGTCCAGAAGGTCGAAGGGGTCCTTGGCTTCCCTGTCCATCTTGTTGACGAAGGTGAAAATGGGGATGTGGCGCATGGCGCAGACCTTGAACAGCTTCCGGGTCTGGGGCTCCACGCCCTTGGCGCCGTCGATGACCATGACGGCGGAGTCGGCGGCCATGAGGGTGCGGTAGGTGTCCTCGGAGAAGTCCTGGTGGCCGGGGGTGTCCAGAATGTTGATGCAGAAGCCGTTGTACTGAAACTGCATCACGGAGGATGTGACGGAAATGCCGCGCTGCTTTTCGATCTCCATCCAGTCGGAGGTGGCGGCGCGGGAGTTTTTCTTGCCCTTGACCACGCCTGCCTGGGCGATGGCGCCGCCGTAGAGCAGGAACTTTTCGGTCAGGGTGGTTTTACCGGCGTCGGGGTGAGAAATGATGGCAAAGGTACGCCGCCGGCTGATTTCTTCGGTTAATTGAGACATAGTGTTCCCTCCAGAATATCGGTTTTTAGTTGCAGGGGAGGGGGACTATGGGGGAAAATGAAAACGCATACGGCCTCC
>OLXG01000797.1_pt1 | contig 12397 bp, 10 predicted proteins | sample 1673861 | NCBI WGS metagenome assembly OLXG01 (sample SAMEA103958130, study PRJEB25191) | human gut metagenome | biome: human-associated habitat [ENVO:00009003]; feature: intestine environment [ENVO:2100002]; material: feces | place: Germany | collected 2013/2015
CATTCGTAGTATTACCGTAGTTCCCAAATGCTCTGACTACCAGACTATGCCCTGTATCCCCACATGACCGTGTATGAGAACATGGCCTTCTCCCTGAAGCTGAAGAAGGCCCCCAAGGATGAGATCGACAAGAAGGTCCGCGAGGCTGCGGAGATCCTGGACATCACCCAGTATCTGGACCGCAAGCCCAAGGCCCTGTCCGGCGGCCAGCGCCAGCGTGTGGCCATCGGCCGCGCCATCGTCCGCGACCCCGCCGTGTTCCTGATGGACGAGCCCCTGTCCAACCTGGACGCCAAGCTCCGCAACCAGATGCGCGCCGAGATCATCAAGCTGCGCCAGCGGATCAACACCACGTTTATCTACGTCACCCATGACCAGACCGAGGCCATGACCCTGGGCGACCGCATCGTCATCATGAAGGATGGCTTCATCCAGCAGATCGGCACGCCCCAGGAGGTCTTTGACCACCCGGCCAATCTGTTCGTGGCCGGCTTTATCGGCACGCCCCAGATGAACTTCTTTGACGCGAAGCTGGTGAAGAACAGCGACGGCAAATACGCCGTGGCTATCGACGGCATCAACGTGGAACTGGCCGAGGATAAGCAGGCCCGGCTCAGCGCTAAAAATGTACCGGAACAGGACGTGACGCTGGGCGTTCGCCCCGATCACATCATGCTCTGCGCCGACGGCGTCAAGGGTACCGTGGATGTCAGTGAGCTGATGGGCTCCTCTGTGCATCTGCATATCTCCACCCACGGCCATGATGTGGTGGTCATCGTCCCCACCAACGGCAACGCCGCCCACTTCCCCATGGGCAGCGAGGTCAACATGATCTTCGGCGGCAATGTGGCCCACGTGTTCAGCAAGGAGACGGAAAAGAATCTGGAGTGGTAACACCCTCATATAGAAGGACAGCGCCCCGCATGGGGCGCTGTCCTTTCGTTTGTAGGGGCCGGTGTCCTGCCGTGGAGCGCATGGAACAAATGCCCTTGGGGTACGCCGTCCCGTTGTAGGGGCGGACGAAGCTGCCCGCCCGCCGTCCCCACATCTGTACACCAACAACAAGGAGAGAACCATATGCACGAGATCATTCTGTGCAAGCTGGGCGAGGTGGTCCTGAAGGGACTGAACCGCCGCAGCTTTGAGATGAAGCTGATGAGCAACATCCGCCGCCGCACCCAGCGGTTCGGCAAGTGGAAGATATATTCCCGCCAGTCCACTATCTATGTGGAGCCGGCGGAGGAGAACTGCGACATCGCCGGGGCCTATGCCGCCTGCAAGCAGGTGTTCGGCATCATCGCCATCACCCGGGCGCTGCCCTGCGAGAAGAGCAAGGAGGCCATTTTCGACACGGCAAAGACCTATCTGGGCGGTGCGCTGACCGCGGCTAAGAGCTTCAAGGTGGAGAGCAAGCGGGCGGACAAGTCCTTCCCCATGGGCAGCATCCAGCTGAGCCAGTGGGTGGGCGGCGCGCTCCATGACGCCTTCCCCCACCTGACGGTGGACGTACACCACCCGGAGCTGACGGTGTACATCGAGGTACGGGAGGACGCGGCCTACGTCCACGGCCCCGCTGAGAGCGCCGCGGGCGGCCTGCCCCTGGGCATGGGCGGCCACGCGGTGAGCCTGCTGTCCGGCGGTATCGACAGCCCGGTGGCCAGCTATATGATCGCCAAGCGGGGCGTACAGCTGGAGATGATCCACTTCGCCTCCCCGCCCTATACCGGCGAGCTGGCCCGGGAGAAGGTGCTGAAGCTGGCGGAGGAGCTGACCCCCTGGTGCGGCCGGCTGGCGGTGTTCATCATCCCCTTTACCGAAATTCAGGAGGAGATACGCCGCAAGTGCCCGGAGGATCACTTTACCCTGATCATGCGGCGGTTTATGATGCGCCTGGCCAATATGCTGGCGCTGGAGCTGCGGTGCCGCGCCCTGGTCACCGGAGAAAATCTGGGTCAGGTGGCCAGCCAGACCATGCAGGCGCTGGCCGTCAGCGAGGACGTGACCACCATGCCGGTGCTGCGGCCCCTGATCGGCATGGACAAGGAGGAGATCGTGAAGATCGCCCGCCATATCGGCACCTTCGACACGTCCATCCTGCCCTATGAGGACTGCTGCACCGTGTTCACCCCCCGGCACCCCAAGACGAAGCCCAGCGTGGAGGAGACGCGGGAGTACGAAAGCGCGCTGGATGTGGAGGGCCTGTGCCAGCGGGCCATGGCCGGACGCGAGATGATCCGGATCAAACCTACGCTATAAGGAGGCGCGTCTATGCCCCGTACCGCGGAGATCATCGCCGTGGGCAGCGAGCTGCTCGACGGCGGCGTGACCAATACGAATGCCGCGTTCCTCTCCCGGCTGCTGACCGCCGCCGGTGTGGAGGTGCTGTACCACACCACTGTGGACGACGACGCGGCGCGGCTGGAAAAGGCCGTGACCATCGCAAGGGGACGGGCAGAGCTGCTGGTATTCACCGGCGGGCTGGGTCCCACCTACGACGATATGACGAAAACGGCGGTGTGCGCCGCGCTGGACACGCCGCTGGTGTTCCACCCGGAGGTGGTGGAGGATATGCGGCGGTATTTCGACCGGGTGTTCCACCGGGAGATGCCGGAATGCGATATGCAGCAGGCCTATCTGCCGGAGGGGTGCACCGTGTTCCGCAATCCGGTGGGCACGGCCCCGGGGTGCGTGTTCACCGCCGGGAAGACCACGGCAGCGCTGCTGCCCGGCGTGCCCCATGAGTGCCGCTATATGGCCGAGCACTGCCTGCTGCCCTGGCTGGAGCAGGTCCGGGGACAGACGGTGCGGTCACACACGCTGCATATCTTCGGCCTGACGGAGCCGCAGGTGCAGGAGCTGCTGGACGACCTGCTGCGGCGGGAGGCGGACATGACGCTGGCACCCTATGCCAAGCCGGGTGAGGTGATGCTGCAGCTGTCCGCCCGCGGGGCGGACGAGCGTGCCTGTGAGGCGCGGATGGCGCCGGTGCTGGCGGAGGTAAGGGCCCGGCTGGGCGCGTATCTCTACGGCGTGGATGTGTCCGGGCTGGAGGAGACGGTGCTGACGCTGTGCCGGGAACGAGGACTGACGCTAACGGCGGCGGAGAGCTGTACCGGCGGACTGATCGCCAAGCGGCTGACGGATATCCCCGGCGCGTCGCAGGTCTTTCTGGGCGGCGTGGTCAGCTATACGAACCATGTGAAGCAGCAGGTACTGCGTGTGCCGGAGAATTTGCTGGCGCGCTGCGGCGCGGTGTCGGCGGAGGTGGCCCGGGCTATGGCCCTGGGCGTCCGGGTGCTGACAGGCGCGGACCTGGCGGTGTCCGTCACCGGACTGGCCGGTCCCGACGGGGATGACCGGGGAAACCCGGTGGGCACCGTGTTCGTGGGGCTTTCCACGCCGGAGGGCGTGACCGTGCGGCATCTGACATTGGGCGGCGATCGGGAGCGCATCCGGACGCTGTCCGCCCACCACGCTTTTGATATGCTGCGGCGTTATCTTACCAATCTACCGACAGAAGGAGAATAAAACCATGGCAAAGAACAGCTACAAGGCCAACGTGAACCAGTACGCCAACCAGGAGGAGGCCATCCGCAAGGCCAAGGGCAACCCCAATAAGAATATCCATTCCAAGAAGAAGAACAGCAACTACGGCGGGTACACCACCGGCGCGTACATGGCCCAGAAGGTGGCCGAGAAGGTGAACCAGCAGGAGAAGGTGAAGCTGCCCACCTGGCTGAATGTGACGCTGATCGCGGAGTTTGCCGTGGTGCTGGTGATCCTGATCCTGCGTCTGACGGCCTTCAAGGACAGCGCGGTGATGACCCACCTGTCCTCCCTGACGCTGGGCATCACCTGCGGCACGCTGTTCTATATCCGCAAGTACAAGCACACGAAGAAAACCAGCGCCATGTACAGTATCATCACCATTCTGCTGGTGGTCATGTGCCTGATGTACACCACCTTCGGCATTCTGGGCCTGCTGGGCTTTTTGGGCTGAGCGCCCCGCGCCGTAAGGCGCAGACTTCCCGGAGGGAGAAAGGAGCCGAGCTATGGCTGAGCTGACACCCATGATGCGGCAGTATATGGAGGAGAAGGAGAAGCACCCCGACTCCCTGCTGTTTTTCCGGTTGGGTGATTTTTACGAGATGTTCGGGCCGGATGCCCGGACGGCGTCGAGGGAGCTGGACCTGGCCCTGACCACCAGGGACAAGGACAAGAGCAAGTCCGACGAGGAGCGCATCCCCATGTGCGGCGTGCCGTATCACTCCGCCGAGGGGTATATCGCGCGGCTGATCGCCAAGGGCTACAAGGTGGCCATCTGCGAGCAGATGGAGGACCCGGCCCTGGCCAAGGGGCTGGTGAAGCGGGAGATCATCCGCACCGTCACCCCCGGCACGGTGCTGGACGAGGCATGCCTGGACGCGGGACGCAGCAACTATCTGTGCGGCGTGTATCTGACAGACACGGCGGCGGGACTGTGCGCGGCGGACATCTCCACCGGGCAGGCCCAGGTGACGGCGTTCACCGGGGCGCAGCGGTTGACGGGGCTGATCAACGAGCTGGGGCGCTTCGCCCCGGCGGAAGCGGTGATGAACGCCGCGGCCTATGACGACCCGGCGCTGACCGCCGCGCTGGAGGAGCGCTTTTCCTGCCGGCGGGAGAGGCTGGCGGAGGGACGGTTCGACGTGTCGGACGCGGAGAAGAAGGTGCGGCTGCAATTCGGCGAGGCGGCGCTGCGGGACCTGCCCCGGAATGAGAGCGCACCGCTGCTGGCGCTGGGCGGGCTGCTGACGTATCTCTACGAGACGCAGAAGACCGACGTGAAGCAGCTGGACAAGCTGGAGTGGTACCGGACGGGGCAGTTCATGGAGCTGGACCTGACGGCGCGGCGCAATCTGGAGCTGACGGAGACGCTGCGGGGCAAGGAGAAGAAGGGCAGCCTGCTGTGGGTGCTGGATAAGACCAAGACACCCATGGGCGCGCGGAACCTGCGGATGTGGCTGCAGCAGCCGCTGCTGAACGTGGCGGCCATCGACCGGCGGCTGAATGCCGTGGCGGCGCTGACGGACAACACCGTGGGCCGCCAGGAGCTGCGGCTGGCCCTGACCGGCATGGGCGACATGGAACGGCTGATGAGCCGGATCGTCTACGGCACCGCCGGAGCCAGGGACCTGGTGAACCTGCGGGCGGCGCTGGAGCACCTGCCGGAGGTCAAGCGGTGCCTGACGCCGTTCCGGACAGGGGCACTGGGAAAGCTGGACGAGCAGCTGGAGACGCTGGAGGACATCAGCGGGCGCATTGCCGCCGTGCTGGTAGACGAGCCGCCGTTCTCCGTCCGGGAGGGCGGCATGATCCGCGAGGGCTATGACGATGAGGTGGACCGGCTGCGGGGGATACTCTCCGGCGGCAAGGGGTTTATCGCGCAGCTGGAGGCCCGTGAGAAGGAAAAGACCGGCATCCGTACCCTGAAGGTGGGGTACAACAAGGTGTTCGGGTACTATATCGAGGTGAGCAACTCCTTTAAGGACCAGGTGCCGGCAGACTACATACGCAAGCAGACGCTGGTGAACGGCGAGCGCTATATCACCCAGGAGCTGAAGGACCTGGAGCATGAGGTGCTCACCGCCCATGACCGGGACGCGGCGCTGGAATACGACCTGTTCGCCGCGCTGCGGACAGAGGCGGCGGGACAGGTGACACGGGTGCAGCTGGCGGCATCGCTGATCGCGCAGCTGGACACGCTGTGCGCCTTTGCCGAGGTAGCGGCCCAGAACCACTACTGCCGGCCGGAGGTGGACGAGTCCGGGGTCATCGAGATCACGGCGGGACGCCATCCGGTGGTGGAAAAGGTGCGGGGCGACGCATTCTTTGTGCCCAACGACACCCACATGGGCGCAAAGGAGGACCGGGTGGCCATCATCACCGGTCCCAACATGGCCGGTAAGTCCACCTATATGCGCCAGGTGGCGCTGATCGTGCTGATGGCCCAGGTGGGGTGCTTTGTCCCCGCCCAGCGGGCGCACATCGGCGTGGTGGACCGCATTTTCACCCGCATCGGCGCCAGCGACGACCTGGCGGCGGGACAGTCCACCTTCATGGTGGAGATGACCGAGGTGTCGGAGCTGCTTCGCTGCGCCACGAAGAACAGCCTGCTCATTCTGGATGAGATCGGCCGGGGTACGTCTACATTCGACGGAATGTCCATCGCCCGGGCGGTGCTGGAGCACTGCGCCGGGAAGCTGAAGGCCAAGACGCTGTTCGCCACCCATTATCATGAGCTGACCACGCTGGAGCAGGAACTGCCCAACGTGCGGAACTACAACGTGGCCGTCCACGCCCGGGGCGAGGATATCGTCTTTCTGCGGAAGATCGTCCCCGGCGGTGCGGACCGGAGCTACGGCATCGAGGTAGCCAAGCTGGCGGGCCTGCCGGACACGGTGCTCAAGCGGGCGCGGGAGATCTTGCGGGAGCTGGAGAGCCAGCCCCGGCAGCCCCACACCCCGGCGGCGCGGGAGGACCAGGTATCCCTGGAGGGCATGGCCGAGGGCGCCGTGGCGGATATCATCCGCCGGACGCAGGTAGACGCGCTGAGCCCCCTGGAGGCGCTGAACCTGCTGTATGAACTGAAGAGCAAGCTGCAATAGAAAAGGAGTGAATACCATGCCGCAGATACAACAACTGCCTGCCCATATTGCCGATCTCATCGCTGCCGGCGAGGTGGTGGAGCGCCCCGCCAGCGTGTGCAAGGAGCTGCTGGAGAACGCTTTGGACGCCGGGGCGTCCGCCGTATCCGTGGAGCTGGAGCACGGCGGCATGACGTATCTGCGGGTGACGGACAACGGCTGCGGCATCGCGCCGGAGCAGCTGCCCACCGCGTTTCTGCGCCACGCCACCAGCAAGCTGCACCGGGCGGAGGACCTGGCGGCTATCGGGACGCTGGGTTTCCGGGGCGAGGCGCTGGCGGCCATCGCCGCCGTGTCACGGCTGGATATTTTCTCCCGTGCGCGGGGCGCCGACAGCGGCGCGTCCCTGCATCTGGAGGGCGGCGTGCCCGGTGAGGTCACGGCCGCCGGGTGCCCGGAGGGCACCACCGTGTGCGTGCGGGACCTGTTTTACAACACCCCGGCGCGAATGAAATTCATGAAAAAGGACAGTGCCGAGGGCGCGGCGGCTGCCGCTGTGGTGACACAGCTGGCGCTCAGCCACCCGGAGGTGTCCTTCAAGCTGCTGCGGGATGGGCAGGAGGTGCTGCACACCCCCGGCGACGGGCAGCTGCTGTCGGCGATCTACGCCGCCCTGGGCCGGGATTTTGCCAAAAGCCTGCTGGAGGTGGACGGCGGCAGCGGCGATGTGCGGGCCAGCGGCTTTGTGAGCAGTCCCGCCGCGGGACACGGTACCCGGGCGCGGCAGCTGTTCTTTGTCAACGGGCGGCTGGTGAAGAGCCAGCTGCTGACCGCCGCCGTGGAGGAGGCCTACCGCAACCGGCTGCTGAAGGGGAAGTTCCCCGGCTGTGTGCTGCACATCACGCTGCCGGTGAACGAGGTGGACGTGAACGTCCACCCGGCCAAGACGGTGGTGAAATTCGCCGCCGAGAAAGCGGTGTTCGACGCGGTGCACTACACCGTGAAAGACGCGCTGGACGGCGAGGGGCGGCCAAAAGCGGCGGAAAAGCCCTTCTATCAGACCATGACGGCACAGGAATTCCTGAAACGACCGGATGCGCCAAAGCCTTCGCAGGCGGTGACGCTGCCCGCGGGGAAGGCCATCGGCTCGGCACCCGCAAGACCGGCGGCTACGGAGCCGGTCAGACCCGCGCCTGTCCCTGTGCCGGCCGCACCGGCGATGGCCGTTCGGGATGTGGCGCCGGAGCCGGACAAGCCGTTCACGGCACCGGCCGCGCCGGGCGTGGTGTATCACATCACACCGCCGGAGGTCCGCACACCGGCGGAGGAAACGGCGGAACGACCGGAGACGACGCCCTCCCCTGCCCCGGCCGCGGAGCCGGAGCAGCAGGAGATCGCCATGCCGGAGGGCCCCGCCGCGGCGGAGCAGCCCTGGCGCGTGGCGGGCGAGGTGCTGAAGACGTATATCATCTGCGAGGACGCGGAACGGAACGTGTGGCTCATTGACAAGCACGCCGCCCATGAGAGGATGCGGTTCGACGCGCTGAAGGCGCGCACGGAGCCGCCCATGCGGCAGCTGCTGCTGACGCCGGCGGCGGTGACGCTGGCGGCGGAGGAATACACCGCCGTGCTGGAGGATCTGGAGCTGCTGGCGGACTGCGGGTTCCTGTGCGAGGACTTCGGCGACGGCACGGTGCTGGTGCGGGAGGTGCCCGACGATGTGCGGGCCGAGGACGCCGCCGCCACGCTGGAGGAGCTGGCGCAGAAGCTGCGCCTGCACAGTGCGGACCGGGCGGCCCTGCGGGACGAGGTGCTGCACACCGTGGCCTGCAAGAGCGCCATCAAGGCCGGCATGACCAGCGATCCGGCGGAGCTGCGGGCGCTGGCGGCGCAGGTGCAGTCCGGCGCGGTGCGCTATTGCCCCCACGGGCGGCCCGTGGCGGTGAAGTTGAGGGAATACGAGATCGAAAAAATGTTCAAACGGGCGTAAAGCCGCGTCTCTTCCGTTCTGCCATCGCCGGGTCGGCTTGCTGTACACAAAGTACAGCGGCACCGTCCCGTCATCGGCAGAACGAAAAATCCACGACTTTACAGGCCATAACGGCGCTGCGGCGCTTTCCAAAACGGATCGAGGTGAGGACATGGACAACAAGGTCGTCTGCGTGGTAGGGCCCACGGCCTGCGGCAAGACGAAGATGGGTGTGGCGCTGGCGCAGCGCTTCGGCGGCGAGGTGGTGTCCGTGGACTCCATGCAGATATACCGGGGCATGACCGTCGGCACCGCCGCCCCCACGGCGGAGGAGATGGAGGGCGTGCCCCACCACATGGTAGCCGTGGCGGACCCGGCGGAGAGCTGGTCCGTGGCCCGGTACGTCCGGGAGGCGGACGCGTGTGTGCAGGACATCCTGCGGCGGGGAAAGCGGCCGGTACTGGTGGGGGGCACGGGGCTGTATCTGGACGCGCTGGTGCGGGGGCAGGACTTTGCCGCCGGCAGCCAGGGCGGGGAGATACGCCGGGAATTGCAGGAAAAGCTGGCGAAGGATGGCGCGGAGGCGCTGCTGGAGGCGCTGCGGGCCGTGGACCCGGAGAGCGCGGCGCGGCTGCACCTGCGGGATGAGAAGCGCATCGTCCGGGCGCTGGAGGTCTATTACGAGACGGGGGAGACCATCGGGGCGCACGACCGGCGGAGCCGGGAGGCACCGCCCCGGTACGACGCGGCGTACATCGGCCTGACCTTCCGGGACCGGGAGGACATGAAGGAGCGCATCGACCGGCGGGTGGACGCGATGGTGGCACAGGGGCTTTTGCAGGAGGTGGAGACACTGCTGCAAAGCGGCCTGCCCCGGGACGCCACGGCCCTGCAGGCTATCGGGTACAAGCAGTTTCTGGCGGTGGCCGAGGGCCGCGCCACCACGGCCGAGGCTATCGCGGAGGTAAAGCTGCGGTCACGGCAGTACGCCAAACGGCAGCTGACCTGGCTGCGGCGCAACGAGGCCATCCACTGGATATTATGGGAAAAAACGCCGGATTTTTCGGCGGGGTTACAAAATGCGACAGAATTCCTCCTGTCCGCCGGGGTATGCTGATAGCGGCGGGCGGAGGCAGATGTTGTGCATATCGTCCGTACAGACATACAAGGAGTGGACGATCATGCAGAAGACAAACAACTTACAGGATATCTTTCTTACCAAGGCCCGGAAGGAGAACGTGCCGGTGACGCTGTTCCTGGTGAACGGCTTTCAGCTGCGGGGCGTCATCACGGGGTTCGACTGCTTCGTGGTGGTGCTGGACAGCGAGGGGCGGCAGCAGGTGATCTACAAGCACGCCATCTCCACCATCGCGCCAGCGCGGAATGTCACGCTGTGGGAGGACGCGGAGTAAGAGAACATAGACAAAGAGGAAAGCCCATGAACAACACCCCAGACAACAACACGAACATCCCGGCGGGGAACAACAAGCGCTCGTCGCCGCTTTTGAAGGTGCTGCCTATCGCGGTGCTGGCGGCGGTGCTGGTGTACTTCGCCGCGCAGGTATACAACTACTTTGCCGACCCGATGACCATCACGCTGGTCTATGAGGCACAGGCGGAGGACGTTATCTCCATGGAGGGCTGGCTGGTGCGGACGGAGGAGCCGCTGCCCGGCCAGACCGGCACCGTGTCCCGGGCCGTGCAGGAGGGACAGCGGGTGGCCGCCGGCGAGACGGTGGCCACGGTGTACAGCGACGACAGCGCGCTGCAGACCGTCAGCCGGATCGAGACGCTGGAGCTGCAGCTGCAGCAGCTGCAGTTCGCCCTGACGTCCTATCTGGACCCGGACGCGGCGCTGAAGCTGGATACGTCCATCACCGGCGACATCCTGACCCTGCGCCAGACGCTGAGCGCCGGGGACTATGCCGCGGCGGAGAGCGACCTGGCGGCGCTGAAGGCCGCCGTGCTGAAGCGGGACCACGGGAGCTATACGTCACAGGAGGAGATACAGGCGCAGGTCAAGTCGGTGGAGAGCGAGATACAGCAGCAGAAAGCCGCGCTGTCCGGTGCGAAGACCGTGACTGCCAAGGCCTCCGGCACCTATTCCGCCGTGTGCGACGGGTACGAGAGCGTGCTGACGGAGGCGTTTCTGGAGGACGTGACGCCGGGCAAGCTGAACGGCGTGAAGGCGGTGGCGGAGCAGAGCAACGTGGGCAAGCTGATCTACGGCGACACCTGGTACTATGCGGTGGTGCTGCCGGCGGAGCAGGCGGCGGCGCTGAAGGATATGGGCCGGGTGGATGTACGCCTGGCCAAGGGCTTTGACCAGAGCATCCGCATGAGCGTGGTGTCCGTGTCCCGGGAGGAGAACGGCCAGGCGGCGGTGGTGCTGTCCAGCACACGGTATCTGGCACAGACCACGCTGCTGCGTCATCAGGCGGCGGACGCGGTGCTGCACACCTATCAGGGACTGCGGGTACCGGCCGACGCGCTGCGGGTCAGCGCGGACGGCACCACCGGCGTGTACTGTGTGGACGGCGAGAACGCCTCCTTCCGGCCGATCGAGCTGGTATATCAGGGGGAGGGCTACGCGCTGGTGAAGCCCGCCGAGGGCGTGCGGGACACACAGACCCTGCGCTCCGGCGATCAGGTCATCGCCACGTCCGGCGAGCTGTATGACGGCAAGGTCATCCGATAAACACGGCGGCACCCGCCTCCAGCGGGCGCACGCGGCTTAGATACGAAAGAGACAAGGAGGCACAAGCGATGTCTATTCGGGAAAATTTGGAAGCGATCCGCGCCGAGATCGACGCGGCGGCACGGGAGACGGGCCGCACCGGGGCGGATATCACGCTGGTGGGCGCCAGCAAGATGAACGATGCCGCCGCCTGCCAGGAGGCCATCGCCGCCGGCATCGACGCCCTGGGCGAGAACCGGGTGCAGGAGATGACCGCCAAGCTGGCGGAGGACGCCTATCGCGGCGCGCCGCTGCATTTCATCGGCCACTTGCAGCGCAACAAGGTGAAGCAGGTGGTGGGCAAGGTGGCCCTGATCCAGTCCATCGGCTCGCCGGAGCTGCTGGCCGAGGTGAACAAGCAGGCGGAAAAGCTGGGCATCGTGCAGGATATCCTGCTGGAGGTGAACATCGGCGGCGAGGCGGCCAAAAGCGGCTTTGCGCCGCAGGAGGTGGAAAACGCGGCGGCACAGGCGAAGGAAATGGACCATGTGCGGGTGCGGGGACTGATGACCATCCCCCCGGCGGACGCCACACGGGAAGAAAATGTGGTATATTTCCAAAAAGTACAGGCACTATATGTTGACATAAACAGAAAAATGTACGATAATGGATTAGAATATCTTTCTATGGGTATGAGCGGCGATTTTGCCGATGCCATTCGCGCGGGAGCCAACATGGTCCGCGTGGGCACCGCCATTTTCGGCGCAAGAGACTATTCCAAATAATACGCGGGAGGTATTGCACATGGGCCTGATGGACGAGCTGAAGAAGATCATTCATCCCTACGATGATGAGGATTATGATTATGAGGACGATTTTGAGGAGCCGGTAAAGGAGTCCTCCCGTTCCCTGTTTGACGACCGCAAGGACGACCGCCGTGAGGACCGCCGCAGCGAGGACCGCCACAACAAGGTGGTGAACATCCACGCCACCACCCAGCTGAAGGTGGTGCTGGTGAAGCCGGAGCGATTCGAGAACGCCTCCGAGATCGCAGATCACCTGAAGGAAAAGCGGACGGTGGTGCTGAACCTGGAATCCACCAACAAGGACGTGGCGCGCCGGCTC
>OLXG01000798.1_pt1 | contig 12394 bp, 4 predicted proteins | sample 1673861 | NCBI WGS metagenome assembly OLXG01 (sample SAMEA103958130, study PRJEB25191) | human gut metagenome | biome: human-associated habitat [ENVO:00009003]; feature: intestine environment [ENVO:2100002]; material: feces | place: Germany | collected 2013/2015
GATAGTAGGTGCCCTGCGTTGCAACATACGAGTAGTCCTCGCCCGGCACAAGCGTATAGAGATAGTTGATCGTATTCCCGGCGCCGAGCGTTTTGGTATAAGCCAGTTCCTCGCCATTTTTATTCACAACTGTCAGGTCAACATCGCTGGCCGTTGCAAACGTGATCTTCTTGCCCTGACCGGGCTGGATCGTCAGCGTGTAGGTCGTCGCATAGCTTCCAGAGGAAACCTGAATTGAAACCGTCGTTTCACCGGAGACCGTTACGGTCACGCTGCCGTCTGCGTCCAGCGCGTTTCCGTTGACCGTGATGGAAGACCCGGAAACCGTAGCAGTCGGATAAATTTTCAGTGTTTTTTCGGAATCGAGGATCTTATAAGTATATTCCGTCTTGGTGCTGGAGAAGCGCTCCGTCGCGGCCTGCGCCGTTCCGGCGGCGTTGGTCACGCGCAGACTGCCGAGCGTCGGCATACGGTCGAGCCGGAGCGTCAGATCCATGCTCTGCGTATAGTTGTCTGAACCTGTCTTGCTGGCGCGGAGAATGACCGTACTGCCTGCCGCACCGCGGGAGAGCGCATTGTCGATGCTGGTCGCCTTGGACTTGGCCGGGATGTCCTTTTCTCTGGCCGCGCCGCTTACATCCGTGTAGACTGCCTTGACCTTTGCACCGGTAGTGCTCAGTTCAAAATACGGATACAGGCGGCCCGTAAAGCTGTCCGGCACCTGCACGGTCGCGGTATGGTCTGTCAGCGTATACGCATAGCAGTTTGCATCGAAATCCGCGTCATAGCCGCTGGAAATTTTCAGACTGCTCTCATTGAACCAGTCGCCGCTGGGCAGGCTGGCACTGACCGTCATTGCCTTGCTGACCGTGATCTTCCCGGAGACCATCCGGTTCTCCTGCCGGACATAGAAGGTGTAGCCGCCCGCCGGGAGTTGGAGCGTACCGGTACGGTTGGGGTCTGTAAACTGCTTCCCATAGTCATTGACGGCGGACACAGTATAGCTATCGCCGGAATAACCGGAGAAGGTCACGGTATACTGGGTTTTCTGGCCGTCTTTATAGGCGTTGATCTTTGCCGTGATCGCATTTGCATAGCTCTGCGCGTTCTCACTGGCAACACCCAGATAGCCGTCCAGCGCCGTCTGATATTCCTTCGCCGCGGCATTCTGCACATCGGAATCTTCTTCCAGATAGTCCGCCATGACCTGCATCAGCGTTTGCAGGCCGGAAGACGGGGTGCTGTTCATAGCTTCACTGAATCTGAAATGCGTCACGGTATTGGCAGCGCTGTCAATGGAAACGTCACTTGGCGTGCTGCCGTAGATATAGTTGCCGATGACGCCCTCGATTGCCGAAATAAAGCCGGTGCTGGCGTCCGTCGTAAAGCTGTATTTACTGGCGTTCAGCGCCTGCCGGATGGTCTGGCCGTCCGTAAAGGCTAGCCGCACCGGCGCAATGAGCAGTTTACTTGCTGTTTCGGCGGAGAAATAGAAGTAATTGTTTGCATTGACCGCCTGTGTCGAAATTGCGGCTTCTTCCACAGGTTCCTCTGCAATTTCTTCCGTGCCGGTATCCTCTACGGGCACAGCGTCTACGGTTCCCGGCTCTTCGACCGGCTCTGCGTCCGCTGCCAGCACGCCGAGCGGCAGGCAGGACAGGAGCATGGCAAGCAGGAGCAATGCGGCGGTCATTCGTTTCAGTTTCATCAAGATTCCTCCCATCAGTACAGGCAATCCAGCCATTTCAGCCGCAGCTTTCTCGGCCAGTTTGTGTGGGTTTTCAGCAGGTCAAGGACGGACGCATGGAACTGTTCCATGCTTGTCCGCTCCTCATTTGTGAGCGCTTTTGCAGAAAACAGCGCCCGTGCGTTGAGCATCGTCATGTCGCGCAGACGGGAAGTAGCTTCCTCGCCAAAACGCTCTTTCATGTCCCCGCAGAGCTCCAGCATGGAGCCTGTGCCGCGCTTGAGGCCCATCGCGGCCAGCAGCGCCGCGCAGTCTGTAAACAGGCAGGCGGCTGCGGCGGACTGGTCTTCCTGCGTGAATGCTTCGTTTCGCTTTTTGAGGATGACCGCGTGACGGATGAAGACAGCCGCAAGCAGCAGAAGCAGCAGCGCGGCAACGAGGATGGTCCAGAACGCGGGCTTATGGAGAAGTCCGGTGCGCTGTCCGCCGTCCGGGGTGTTGTCTTCCGAATTGTCCGGTTCCGCGTCGTCCTGTTCCAGCTCTTGGCCCTCCGTTACGCGGGGGCCGTCACCGGTTCCTTCCTTGCCCGCGCCGACCGGCTTGATGCCGCTCTCGGTCTGCTCGGCAGAGAGGTCTTCGAGGCCCGGCGTCAGCGCCAGCGGCAGCCAGCCCACGCCGTCCTGATACACCTCGACCCATGCGCCCGCGGCGCTTGCGTCCACGTTCACCGGCTCCTTTTCTGCTGCTTTGACCGTGTACCCCTCGACATAGCGGGCGGGGATGCCGTAATAGCGGAGCGCCAAAGCCGCGACAGTCGCGTACTGGTACGTCGTGCCGCCCGCCGTATCAGCCAGCGGCAGCGCGATATCGCCGCTTCCGTCAAAGCAGCGCTCCAAAAAGGCCAGCGCCGCCGTCTGCGCCTGTTCTTTTGTCAAGTCGTCTGCCGGGCCGTAGCTTTCACAGCAGCTATCCAGCACCGCGCCAAGCTGCGCGCGGGACTCCGCGGGAACAGTCAGCGCATAGGAATATACGAACTCCCGGTACGCGCTTTCCATCTGTAAGTACGATTTCACGCCGTCCGACGTGTCATTCTGCAAAAAGTCCAGCAGCTCCGGCAGCAGCGTCTGCGCATCCGAAACCGTCTCATAGGAATAGCCGCGTTCACCGCGCAGACCGCTCGTTTCGACTGCGGACGGCTGAATTTTGTTTCTTGCCAGCCATGCGCGTTCCGGAAGAATCGTGCACGGCTCGTAGCGGTACAGACTGCATCCGGTAAGATTCTGCACACTGACGCTGCCGGACCGGTAATTGCCCATCAGCCGGGCAGCAGAAGCCAACTGGCTCTGCGGATAGAAGCCGGACTGATGCAGCCAGTAAAAGAGGTCTTTTTCCTCTGCGGCGGCTTCCGCGTCCAGCGCAGACCATACGCCGTTTTCATAGCTGTCGCCGACGAAGCCGCGCAGATAGAGCGTCTGCGCTGTGTCCGCCGTGACAGACAGAATCGCATCTGTGCTTTCTGTCTTTGTAACCGGCTCGGACAGATTGCCCTCCGGCAGGACTTCTCCCGCTTTTTCGTAGCGCCAGTGGTGCAGAGTATCCTTCGCGCTCTGCGAAAGGCTCTGCATCGTGCCTGTTTGCAGAGAAATTGCGGCTATGCCCGCCACGATCACGCCCACAATCAGGAAGCTCGCCGCCGAGACGGCGTTTTTGTTTTTCTGCCATGTCAGCATCAGAAGAGCAATCGCTGCCGCTGCAAGGAGCAGGAAGCCCGGCTGCATGAATGCTGCCGCTACACTCAAGGCTGCCAGTAAAACCGCCGTCAGTGTCGGTACGCGCGAGAGCGCGACACTCACCATCGCAAGCAGAATGCCACTCACGATCCCAGCCAGCCAGAGGCCGGAGCCGTTTGTTTCCGCCAGCGGCAGGAGGATGCCTTTTTCCGCCGCCCAAAGGCCGCGCAGTGTATTCCAAGCCGCGCCGAAACCGCTTAGAAGCGGGTTCCGCGCGAACAGGACAACGAGAAGCAATGCCGCCAACAGAATGGGGAACAGCAGCTTCGTTTTTTGGAAATGCCGGATGATTGCGGCTGCAATGCAAGTCAGAATACCCGCGCCCAGCAGCCAGAGCATTGCAGAGAAGCCGCTTACCGTGTAACAAACTGCGGCAAGCGCGAGGAAAATCAAGACGCTGGCAAGGAGGTCAAGCAGCGCACTTTTTTGATTGCTGCTTTCCCGATAAACGCCAGCCCGCAGGCCAGTCAAAGTTTTTTGTTTCATATCGGCCCTCCTTACAGTTCCAGCTCGGAGAGCTGCGCAGCGTAATCCTTCTCATTGAACCGCTCGCCGCAGATAAGCGCGGTCAGCCGCCCGATGGACGAAAGCTGCTCCGTTTCCGCCTGCTGTTCACCGGAAACGTAAATCAGATGCGACCAGCTTCCAGCAGGTACCTCTTGGAGAAGCAGCGACGCACCGCTGACGCCGGTTGTCGCTTTTGCCGTAAACAGACGCGGCAGCAGGCCGATGAGGTCGTCCATATCCCGAATCTGCTGGAACACGCAGCGGCCTGTGTCGCCCTCGTTCCATCCCACCGTAAACTGGACGGACTGGGAAAGCAGATTCCGGCAAACGGAAACGACGATCTCGGCTTCTGCATCCGTTCTGTCTACCGTTGGATTTTCTTCCGTGCGCTCCCAGAATACCGCGGCAGAGCGCGTGATCGGCAGCGACGGATCTTTGACGATCAGCTTGCCATACTTGTGACTGAGTTTCCAGTGAATCTGCCGCTGGCTGTCGCCGGGAACATAGTCACGGATCTGGAACATCTCTGAAAGGTCATAGCCGGGACGCTCGTTGGAATAATCCTCGGTATCGTCGATGTGCGCGGCCGCGGGGGACAGCACCAGCGTCTGCAAAAACGTATCCGGCTGCACGACGCAGGCGCTGTGCGCGTCAGGCTGCGTTTTCACGCCGATGAGGCCGAAGCAGTCATACAGACGGGCAGATTCCACGGCCAAGCGAATGCGTCCGCACCACGGACTTTGCAGTGAAATTTTCATTGTCCGTTTACCCTTTGGCCAGATGCCGCCGCTCACACTCACAATCTGCACTTCGCCGTTTAACTGGTTTTCCAGGCATACACGGCAGGCAATCTGGCAAATCGGCAGCCATGTTGGATTCTGCACGGTCAGCTCTGCCGTTCCGCTCTCACCTTTGCGGAGATTTACCGGCAGCCTGACCGCCAGCCTCAGCTTTTTCGCCGCGTACAGATTGACCGGCAGGCACAAAAGCGGCAGCAGCACCATGCAGGCGGCAAGGCCAAGCGCGATGGGGCTGGCTGTCTGGACGGTGAGAGCAAGAAGCCCCAGCGTCAGCAGCAGCCAGACGAATTTTCGTACTATTTTCATTTTTTCAGCACCGGCATATCCGTTGTCTTGAGGATCTCGGCCAGAACGGATTCCGGCTTTTCCTCCATCATGCGGGCCTTGCTGTTCAGCATCAGACGGTGCGCGCAGACGTCCGGGAAGATCGCGGCGACGTCCTCCGGCATCACAAAGTCACGGCCATTGAGATACGCATATGCCTTCGCCATCCGGCAGACCGCCAGCGCGCCGCGCGGGCTGACGCCGAGCGCGACCTGCGGATGGGTGCGGGTCTTTTCCACGAGCGTGGTCACATAGTCCAGAACGGCGTCGCGCATATCGACTTTTCGCACGTCCTGCACCAGTCCCAGCAGTTCTTCCTTGTTGACCACCGCATACGCCCGGTCAAGGGGATTATCCACATGGCGGTCACGGAGAATGTTGACGCTGCTCTTGTGGTCGGGATAGCCCATGCTGACGCGGATGAGGAAACGGTCAAGCTGGGAATTGGGGAGCATCGTCGTGCCGGCAGAACCGACCGGGTTCTGCGTGGCAAGGACGATAAACGGCTCAGGCAGATCATACGTTTTGCCGTCCACTGTGACCTTATGTTCTTCCATCGCTTCCAGCAGCGCGGACTGCGTCTTGCTGGAGGTACGGTTAATTTCATCCGCCAGCAGGAGGTTCGTCATGATCGCGCCGGGCTTGTAGACGAACTCGTCTGCCTTTTTGTCATAGACCGAGAAGCCGATGATGTCCGATGGCACGGTATCCGACGTGAACTGCACACGGCGCGTCTCCAAGCCCAGAACCTTTGCAAAGGCCATGGCTGTCGTGGTCTTGCCGACGCCCGGCACGTCCTCCATGAGAACGTGGCCCTGCGCCAGAATGGCCATTAGAATTTTCTCGACAATCTCATTCTTGCCGACGATAACGGACTCGATCTCCTGTAAAATCTCGTTGATTTTTGTATTCATAGCAAGCTGCTCCTTGTTCGTTATTTTTTATGTCGTTATCCTTCTCCGCCGGTGTCTCCGGCACCGTCGTCTCCGCTGTCAGAGCCTCCACCTCCGGGATCGCCGCCAGCGCCTCCGCTGCCGGAATCATCGTCGCCGTCTCCGCCGGGATTGCCGCCGCTTCCGCCGCCGTCATCACCACCGGGGGTATTTCCGCCGTCATCACCGCCAAGGGTCGGGTCAGGCGTGTAGGTCTGGTCTATCGCGCCGCAGGTCGTGCAGACGCCCTCGCTGAACGTATGATAGTCCGCAAACTCGCCCAGTGCGCCGAACTTTTCCAGCAGCAGGCCGCAGTCCGAGCAGTACCCCACCAGATGTTTACAGGTAGACTGCGCCGCGTCCGGCACCAGCGTGCCGTCGCATTCAAAGAAATGGATCTGGCCGCAGACGTCGCACTTCCAATCGTCGCCATACGGGACATAGTAATGTTCGCCGTAGGTGTCCATCAGCTTTTCGTGGCAGATCTGGCATTCCTGATAGTGGTGCTTATGGTCCTCATCAATGATCCACACGTTCTGCGGCTTGTGCCCGGCTGCGGGAGATTCTTCTTCCTTCTGCGCATTGCAGATCTCACACTTGAAGGTCTTCACGCCCGCTTCGGTGCAGGTGGCTGTGTTGGTGATAGGCTCTCCCCACTCGTGCGGGGACTGCTCGGTAAAGCCACAGTTTTTGCACTTGGCGGTATGCGTATCCGCACCCTCGTCCGCCGTGTATTCCAGCTCATGCGCGCGCGGCACACCGATCGTCTCGCCGCAGTCTTTGCAGACCTGTACGCACATTCCGCCGCCCTGATCCTGATATTCTTTATGCTCATGCGGGCAGCCCTCGACCATGCCGCAGCTGCGGCAGACGTACTTCGTTGTGCCGTCCTCCGCGGTGACCGTCTCATAGCTGTGATGAACAGACCAGCTGCCGTTGAGACAGGTGATGCAGTAGCCCACGTTATTGCCGTAGCCGCTTTCGCCCGTACCGACATCCCAGCCGTAGGCCAGTGTATAGCGGAGCGTCAGCGTGTCGCCATCCTTCAGATAAAAACCTGACATGGGCGTACCGGGATAATACGTCGCGCCGCCGATGGAATACATCCAGCCGGAACCCATTGTGTAGTCATGTTCACCAATACCGGTGCTTGTGCCGGACAGCGGAATGCTGTTGCGGTAGATGCAGCGCCAGAGAATTGCTTCGTTGCTGCCCGCGCCGAAGCGGCTGTCGATCCCGGCAAGGATCTCATCCGACGTGCTGCCGAACTGGTTCCAACCCCCGCTGAGCGCATTTGCCCGGCTGCCGAGGCCGGAACCGTCGTCCATCGTTTGCAGATAAAAGCCGCTATCCAGCGTGCCGCTGTTGGCGCAGCGGCTGGCCGGCCAGTGGAAGCTGTTCGCCGCCGTGCCGAACGGGTCGCCCGCGTCATAGTCCCAGATGGCCTTGGCGATCACATAGGAGACAGGCTCCTTGGACAGCACATCATAACTGATAGGCCCGCGAACGCCGAGACCCAGCACACTCATGTCGATGTAGATGCTGGCCGTGCCGATCTTCTGACCCGCTTCGGTACGTTTTCCGATGAGTTTCAGGGTCAGCTTGCCGTAGTTGCCCTTTTCGTCCTCAGCATAGATATACAGCGTATGCTCGTTCCGGTCACCCTCGTCCAGATTTTCCGGGATAAGCAGATACTGCTGCACATAGCCGGAGGTGCTTTCAAACTGCACGTCTTTGCCGTCCAGCTGAACGGTCAGCTTTGTCTCCGTGCCGGTGGCAAGGATGTGGCTGACGCGGTTGCCCGCAGCGTCCTCTGTCCAGGCTTCGACGGTCAGGTTGACCTCCTGCCCGTTGGTTATGGTCGCACCGTCGCGCAGGTTCGTTTTGATCTGCACCTTGTTTTCGCCTCTGTGCTTATAGGGAACGTTGAATACAAACGTATAGCTGTCGCCGCCTGAACTTGCAGCCGTGACTGTGAAGGTGTTGTCGCCGGTTTTGTCCTCATTCAGAAGCAGCGTGACACTGCCGCTGGGGGCCGGGAGCGTGATCGTTTTGAAGCTGCCGGACTGGTAGCACTTTACAGACTGGATGGTCACGTCCGACGCTTCCTCGCCGCGGATGGCGAACGTATATGTGAGCAATCCGTCCGTCAGCTGGTCGTCATAGACCGGGTCGGCGTTGACAGTCTTCTTATTCTCGCACGTCAGCACGCAGGGCTTCTGTGCGCCGTCCTCCATGACTGTGTAGGACATTTCCATACTCACGTCGCTCTGGTAGCGGATGGTGACCGTGAAGTTCACCGTGCGCTCCTTGACCGCTGCGGTCACAAGGACGGTATACGATGCGCCATTCTCGGCAGATTCGAGCCTTGCAGAGCCGTTGTCCGTACTCATGGCCGCGCCATTGAAGCTGGCGCTTGTGATCTGCGCGTCCTGTGCGCTCCTGCCGGTCAGACCGAGCTTGTACAGAAGCTCACTGTTGTTGATCTGGTTGTGCTTGATGGTCAGCGCCGCGCGCTTGTCCGCGTCGCAGAGAACGGTCTGCGACGTGACGGATTTTTCATACCATGTGAATTGGAGCTGGAGGTCAAGGCCGTCCTCATATGTCACGACAAACGTATAGCCGATGGTCTGTCCCAGTACCTCGGCGGTCACGGCGAGATAGTATGTTTCCGTGTCCTTGCCGTCTGCGGCGGCCATCTGGATCTCGCCGGACTCCGAGAGCGTTCCGCGCTCACCATCCGTCGCCCAGTATTCCGCCGTGCGGATCGTCGCGTCATCCGCACTTTCGCCGAGGAATTGCAGCGCGTATGCGAAATTTCCGTCTGTCAGCGTGTCGCTCTTGACCGTGCGATTGACAGAGCCGTTGGCCGGGCAGGTGGCCTGACCGTTGGGCTGCCATGTGAGCTGCAAATCGAGGTCAATGCCGCTTTCCAGCCGCAGCACGAACGAAAAGTCAACGTTCGTCTCCACGGTTTCACCCTTCTGGTTCTTCTGTACGGCATGGGCCTGCACGGTCAGGATATAGTTTTGAAACTCTGCACCGTCCGGCAGCGTCATGTCCAGCACACCGCGCGTTTCCGCTTTCTGCGATACGCCGTTGCCCACGGCAACCCGCACATCGGTGATCTTTGCATCTTCCGCGTCGAGACCGGTGAGGTTCAGCTCATAGCGCAGTCTGCCGCGGTCAAGCTGGGCAAGCAATACACGCTTGCCGACAGACTCTCCGGGCGCACAGACCATGGAGCTTGCCTGTGAGCCGTACTTGTACCACGTCAGCAGCGCGCCGAGGTCGAGTTCTGTTTCCGGCAGATCCTCGTCCGTCTCGCCGGTATCCCCGGCTTCCTCACCCTCGTCGCCCTTGTTGGAATCCGTATTCGTGCCGATGGCGGCATCGGCCAGGACCTCCTGCTGGGGCTTGCCTTGCGGCTGCTGCTCCGGCTGAGTGTCCTGCCCCTGCTCGGTCTGGTTTTCCGTTTCCTCCGGGTCAGGCTGCTCCTGTTCGCCGGCCAGCGTACTGTCGGCGCTGCCGCCCGAACCGGCTGCGCCGGTGCTTTCCGCTTCGCCGTTTCCGGCGTGACCGGGCGCCTGTCCTGCTTGCAGGACGGTGATCTCCTGCGGCGCGGCTTGCAGGATGGGATTGTCCGGCTCGGCCGACCGCATGCCCATGAGCGGCAGACAGATACTCAGCAGCAGCGCACAGATCAGTACGCCGCAGCCGGCCTGCTGCACCCATGGGTACCTTTCAAGAAATTTTTTCATGTGTGTTCGCCCTCCGGGAAAAGGGCTTCCCCCTTAAAAAAGTCTGCATTTTGTGCAGCTTATTCGTACTTTTAAGAAGTACCCTTAAACGCACGAATAAGCCGCACGGTTCCCCACGCTTTCGCGTGGGGAACCGCCCAGCTTGGGGTGGTTATCCAATATTCAATTTAGAATGTTGGACTGCGTGTTTCATTTTGCGATTTTTTCCATGAAGCGCATGAGGATGGTCGCGACCTGTGCGCGGGTGGCGGAGCCCTGCGGATTGAGCTTGCCGTTCGAGCCCTGAAGGAGCCCTTCGGCGACTGCCCACTGCATGGCCTCTGCCGCGTATCCGCTGACCTTGTCCGCATCGGAGAAGGCGGTCAGGGCGGCGGATTTGCTCACGTCATAGCCCTTCTGCTTCGCGTAGCGGTACAGGATGGCCGCCAGCTGCTCACGCGTGACCTCGCCGACCATGTTCGTGCCGTCGGAAATGCCGTTGTCCATCGCCCACTTCTGGCCTGCCGCATACCACGGAGTGCCGTTCGTGTTGACGCCCTCGACACGGGCAAGGATCGTAACGATCATGCCGCGCGTGGTGGTGGCGTTCGGACTGAAGCCGTTCCTGGAGGTGCCGTTCATCAGGCCCTTTTCAGAAACATACTTCACAGCATCCTCATACCAGCTGCCAGCCGGGACATCCGTGAACGAGGAACCCGTGGTGGGCTTGTCGTCCTTCGGCTTGCTCGGCTTCGACGGAGTGACAGGAGTCGGGACCGGGTTGGGGATCGCGTCGAACGCTTCCTCACAGGCAACAAGCACATCATAGTTGGTAACGTACTTCTTCTGCGCATCGGTCAGTGCGTCATAAGCTGCGCGGGCCTTTCTGATCTTCGGGCCGCTGCTGCCGGTGACGGACTCAACACCGCCGATATCATCGATCAGCTTAATAACTTCCTGCGCCGCAGCCTTATCGATCTCCTCCTGCTCGGCCTGCTTCTTCAGTTCCTCATAGCGCGCTTCCGCGTCGGTGAGGATCTTCAGATGGTCAGGATAGAGCTCGTTGAAGATGGCAAGCTGCTCTTCGGTCAGCGCATTATACGCTGCGCGGGCTGCTTCGATGGCGGCCTTGCGCTCCAGTGTGACGGTGCCGATAGCTTCGATCAGATCCTTGGCATTTTCAGCTGCATAAGCATCCTTCAGTTCTTCCTCGATCTGGCTTCGCTTTGCGACAGCCGCGTCGAGTTCTTCCTGCGTGGCAAGCGGGTTGCAGAGCACATCCCGATAAATATCGAAATATGTTTTGTTGTTCCGCAGCAGCTTGTCGCCGTAGACCTGACGCAGTTCTGCGATCATGACGGTCAGTTCGGTCTTGTCGCCGCTGTTTCCGGTGATGCTGGGCTGGCCCCATGCGGAGTTATCCGCATTCAGGTCAGCACCGTAGCCCCAGACCGTAAACTGCCAGCGCATGACTTCGCCGTCAGACAGTCTCCAGTCCGCAGCGCCAACGCCGGGGAAGGAGGGATTGCCTGTCATGCGATCCGCGATGGAGTACATCCAGCCGGACTTTTCGCAATAGTCAAACTCACCGAGGTATTTGCCATCCTTATAACCTTCCTCGGTAATTTTGCTGGTCGCGGCCTTTTTAATGTATTCCGCGACTTTGGCCTTGCTCTGATCCGGCCAATATACCTGCGCCAGATAGAAACTGTTCGCTTCGGTGCCCGTCATCATGTAGGCATACGGAGGATTGACGTCCGGTTCGCTGACGTGATCGACGGTCGCACCTTCCAGATCCATCTTGTCTCTCTCTTTGATCGTCTGCTTGATGAGATCGGTGATCACATAGCTGGCCTGCGTGTACTTGTCCACCGTAACGATGGTCGGATCAATGTAGTAGCCGAGGCCGAGCGTCTGCGCGTCCAGAGAGACGATAATGTCGATCTTGCCTGCGCGGTCGGGCTTGATCGCACCCATCGCCTGCAATGCCTTGTTGAGCTCGGCGATGATATTGTCCTCGATGTACTTGCCGTCGGCGGCGGGGGCTTCATTGATCGCCTTGATGCCGTCCTGATACGCCTGCTCGAGCTTTGCCCAGTTTTCTTCGGAGTAGTCAGACTTGCTGTACTTCTCGTACTGGCGTTTCAGGCTTTCCAGTGCGCTCTGGCGGTGGTAGGCCAGCGGGTCGTCGACCTCGCTGGGGTCAATCCACTTGGCATAGAGCGTGATGTCCTTTGCGGGGAACACCGTGTCATTGCTCGTCCAGGTGGTCTTGCCTTCGGTGTCATAGCTCCAGCCGCTGAACACATAGCCGTCGCGCGCGGCGGTCGTCTGGACGCTGACCGGGATCTCACTGTAGATCTGACCCGTGACAGATTCCGCACCGTTCAGTGTGCCGCCGTTGGGGTCAAAGGAGACGGAAAGTGTTTGAATGATTTCCAAATAACCCGCATCCTGATCCCAAACCAAATTGCCGACGGTATAGGGATCACTTTCTGCGCTGCGCCACCGGTATGTGGTCAGGGCAGAGAGATCGGGGGCCACGCTCATTGCAGATTCGTGCTCGCTCTTTGCGATGATGGTGCCGCCGCTGATGGTGATACTGCTGGGTGTA
>OLXG01000799.1_pt1 | contig 12383 bp, 10 predicted proteins | sample 1673861 | NCBI WGS metagenome assembly OLXG01 (sample SAMEA103958130, study PRJEB25191) | human gut metagenome | biome: human-associated habitat [ENVO:00009003]; feature: intestine environment [ENVO:2100002]; material: feces | place: Germany | collected 2013/2015
CGCCCAGCAAAGCGCAGACTGTGGTGGATAACCTTTACCGCGACGTTGAGCGCCGCATCGCGGCCTCACCTCCCGGCCTGTGCCCGGTGGATATGTCGCTGACCTTTTTGCAGCTGTGCCATGCCCAGACCTGCGGCAAGTGCGTGCCCTGCCGTATCGGACTGGGCCAGCTGACCAAGCTGATCGAGATGGTGCTGGACGGTCAGGCGGACATGTCCACGCTGGCGATCATTGAAAAGACCGCCAGCAGCATCGTCAACACCGCCGACTGCGCCATCGGCCGTGACGCGGCCCGTCTGGTGGTGGACGGCCTGGAGGGCTTCCGGGACGATTATATCGAGCATATCGAGCATCACCGGTGTCTTGCCAGCCTGGCCCTGCCGGTGCCCTGCGTGGCGCTGTGCCCGGCGGGCGTGGACGTGCCCGGCTATATGGCACTGGTGGGCGAGGGGCGCTGTGCCGACGCAGTGCGCCTGATCCGCAAGGATAACCCCATGCCTACCGCCTGCGCCTATATCTGCGAGCACCCCTGCGAAGCCCGGTGCCGCCGCGACATGATCGACGCGTCCCTGAACATCCGCGGCCTGAAGCGCTACGCCGTGGACAACGCCGGGGACGTGCCCCAGCCGGAATGCGCGCCGTCTACCGGAAAGACCGTGGCCGTCATCGGCGGCGGCCCCAGCGGCCTGAGCTGCGCCTACTATCTGGCGCTGATGGGCCACAAGGTGGTCATCTTCGAGGAGCGCCACCAGCTGGGCGGCATGCTGCGCTACGGCATCCCCAGCTACCGCTTCCCTCGGGAGAAGCTGGACGCGGAGATCCACTCCATCCTCTCGCTGGGTATCGAGGCCCACACCGACGTGACCGTGGGCAAGGAGATCACCTTCGAGCAGCTCCAGCAGGAGTACGACTGCCTGTACATCGCCATCGGCGCCCATCAGGGTAAGGGCGCGGGTATCCCCGGCGAGCACAGCAAAAACGTCATGTCCGCCGTGGAGATGCTGCGGGGCATCGGCGACGGCGACATGCCGGACTTCACCGGCAAGCACGTGGTGGTCATCGGCGGCGGCAACGTGGCCATGGACGTGACCCGCAGCTCCATCCGCCTGGGTGCGGAGAAGGTGTCCTGCGTCTACCGCCGCCGCATCGAGGATATGACCGCCCTGCCGGACGAGGTCACCGGCGCTATGGCGGAGGGCGCGGAAATGCTGACGCTGATGGCGCCTGTCCGCATCGAAGCCAACGAGAACGACGAAGCCGTTGCCCTGTGGGTGCAGCCCCAGATCCCCGGCGAGTCCGACAAGTCCGGCCGTCCCCGCCCGGAGAAGGCCGATCTGCCGGAAGTGCGCGTGGAAGCGGACGTCATCGTGGTGGCCATCGGTCAGGGCATCGAGATCGCCGGGTTCGAGCAGTCCGGCGTGCCCATCAAGCGGGGCACCTTTGTGGCCGCCAGCTCCAGCCAGGTGGGCAATATGAATAATGTGTTCGCCGGAGGAGACTGCGTCACCGGCCCGGCCAGCGCCATCCGCGCCATCGCAGCCGGCAAGGTGGCCGCCGCCAATATCGACGAGCATCTGGGCTTCCACCACGATATCACGGTGGAGGTGGACATTCCCGCACCGCGGCTGAACAACTCTCCGCCCCATGGCCGCATCAATACCACCGAGCGGGAAGCCGCCCAGCGGAAGAACGACTTTGAAGACATCGAATGTGGTCTCACCTGGGAGGGAGCCTGCACCGAGGCGTCCCGCTGCCTGCGCTGCGACCACTACGGATACGGGATATTCAGAGGAGGTCGGAACAGCAAATGGTAACGTTGACCATCGACAAGAAAACCATCTCCGTGCCGGAGGGCACCACCATTCTGGAGGCCGCCAAGAGCGCCAACATCAGCATTCCCACCCTGTGCTATCTGGAGGGCGTCAACGAGATCGCCGCCTGCCGCATCTGCATGGTAGAGGTGGAGGGTCACGCCCGGCTCGTCCCCTCCTGCGACAACGCGGTGGTGGAGGGCATGGTGGTACATACCAATTCGCCCCGTGTCCGCGAGGCCCGGCGCGTAAACCTGCGGCTGATCCTCAGCCAGCACGAGAACAACTGCACCAAGTGTACCCGCAGCGGCAACTGCAAGCTGCAGACCCTGTGCAACGACTATAACCTGTTGGGCGACCACTATATCAAGGATCTGAAGAACATCCCCACCGACTTCTCCAACCCCGTGGTGCGCATCGAGAACCGCTGCATCCGCTGCATGCGTTGCATTCAGGTGTGCGAGAAGATCCAGGGCATGAACATCTGGGACGTGGTGGGCACCGGTATCCGCACCACCGTGGGCGTGGGCCGGTTCCGCACGCTGGGCGAGTCGGACTGCACCTTCTGCGGCCAGTGCGTCACCCACTGTCCCGTGGGCGCTCTGCAGGAGCATGACGACACCGGCAAGGTCTGGGATGCGCTGGCCAACCCCAACAAGATCACCGTGGTGCAGGTGGCCCCGGCCGTCCGCGCCGCGTGGGCGGAGTACTATCACCTTGACCCCAAGTTCGCCTCCGCCCAGCGGATGGTGACGGCGCTGAAGGAGATCGGCTTCGACTACGTGTTCGACACCGACTTTGCCGCCGACCTGACCATCATGGAGGAGGGCAGCGAGTTTTTGCAGCGCTTCACCCATCATGACCAGTATAAGTGGCCCATGTTCACCTCCTGCTGCCCCGGCTGGGTGCGGTTCGTCAAGGGCCAGTTCCCGGAATACACCACCAATCTCTCCACCGCCAAGTCCCCGCAGGCCATGTTCGGCGCGGTGACGAAAAGCTACTTTGCCGAGAAGCTGAGCGTGGATCCCCACAATATCTGCGTGGTGTCCATCATGCCCTGCACCGCCAAAAAGGCGGAGCGGGCCATCCCCAATCTCAACAGCGCCTGCGGTGATCCGGACGTGGACGTGGTGCTGACCACCCGCGAGTTTGTCCGCATGCTGCGGGGCGAGCAGATCAACCCCGCCGTCATGGAGGAAACGCCCTTCGACAGTCCCTTGGGCACCGGAACCGGCGCGGCGGTGATCTTCGGCGCCACCGGCGGCGTCATGGACGCGGCGCTGCGCAGCGCCTACTTCATGGTGACCGGTCACAACCCCGACCCCGACGCCTTTACCGCCGTCCGGGGTATGGACGGCTGGAAGGAGGCCGCCTTCGACATTCCCGGCGCAGGTCGTGTCCGGGTGGCGGTGGTCAGCGGTCTGGGCAATACCCGCAAGCTGATGAACGCCCTGCGCAGCGGCAAGTCCAGCTATGACTTCGTGGAGGTCATGGCCTGTCCCGGCGGCTGCGCCGGAGGCGGCGGTCAGCCCATCCGCGACGGCGTGGAGCTGGCGGGACCCCGCGGCGATATCCTGTGGAATCTGGACAAGAACGCCGATATCCGCTTCTCCCACGAGAATCCGGAGGTGCGGGCGCTGTACAACGCCTACTTCCACAAGCCGCTGAGCCATCGCTCTCACGAGCTGCTGCACACCGACCTGACCGCGTGGAAAATGCCCACGGAGGAGTAAACGCTTTCTGACGGAGGTAACGCCATGAAAAGACTGATCGCCTTGCTGCTGACCGCGCTGTGCGTTCTCGCGCTGACGGCCTGCGGCAGCAGCACCGAGTGGACCATGATAGACATAAAGGGGCAGGAGAGTCGGCTCTCCGCCCAGGACGCCGCCGCAGTGGATCGCTGCTTGAAATCCAAGGACTGGCAGGACGACCTGAGGGACTGCATCATGGTGCGTCTCACTGACGGCAGCGGCAGGCGCATCGACTACTGCGCCGATTGCGGGGTCTTCAACGATCTGGCCGCCGGACGGCACCTGGAACTCAGCGACAGTGCCAGAGATGACATGAATACCCGTCTGGGCCGATACGGTTCGCTGTGGGTCACGGGTTAAATAAAAAAGGAGTGCTTCCCATCGGGAAGCACTCCTTTTTTGCCGAAAGAGTCTGTCATTGCGAGCCGGTGTTTTCGACTGCCGCACGGTGGCTGCACCGGGTGCGCTGAACAGTTGTAGGGGCGGACGACTCTGTCCACCCCATTTCTGTCATTGCGAGCCAGTGCGCACACTGGCGTGGCAATCCGTTTCCTTGCCTCCCCTGTGTAAGGGGAGGTGTCAACGCAAAGCGTTGACGGAGGGGTTGTCCCCTTTCGTTGACAATCCCCCAGTCACCTTCGGTGACAGCCCCCTTTACACAAGGGGGCCTTGGTGTATGCGCCCCAAGCGCAGAAGGCAAGTTCATCTTTCGCCGCAAAATGGGCTTATTATGGCAACTCTACGCTGCGCAGACTGATTTCTGAATCCGCGGGGTGGACAATTTGGGCGGTCTTACGGCATACTGGCGTCACATTGAAAGGAGCGTGACCACATGGATACCATGAAAACAGGCAGCTATCTGGCGGCGCTGCGAAAGGACGCAGGGATGACCCAGCAGGAGGCGGCTGACCGCCTGGGCGTGTCCAACAAGACCATCAGCAAATGGGAGAGCGGCGGGGGATTCCCCGATATCGCCATTCTGCCGGCGCTGGCAGAGCTGTACGGCGTGACGGCAGACGACATTCTGGCGGGCGAGACGGTGCGGCGCACCGCCGCTTCCGGCGGCGGACAGGTGGAGCAATACCTCGCCCGCCGGGGCGAGCTGCGGTGGCGGATCGGCTACGCCGTGGCGGCACTGTGTCTGCTGGCGGCGGTGCTGTTCCGGCCTTACGTCTGGGTTTGGCTGCTGCTGGCGGGAGCCGCGGCGGCGGTATGGATCGGCTGGGGCCGGTGCGGCAAGGACGAGCTGCGGACGCGGCTTTTGATGCTATTTCCGCTGGCGGCGGCACTGGGGTTTATGGTGCTGGGGAAGTGCTTCCCCTCACAATCGGTGTATGACAGGGTGGCGGCCACGGTAAAAGACCTGAGCGGCTTCACGCTGTTCAACTACGTCGTCGAGCATGTGGTCTGGGACGAAATGCTGGTGCTGCTGGCGGTGCTGTATTTTCTGGCACGGTGCATCCTGCGGCGGCACGGTGATGGCGCAAAACTGCTGGGGCCTGTGGCCTTCCGCTGGGCGCTGGCGGGCTGGGCAGCATCGCTGCTGATCGAGATCCCCCGCTGGCTGGTGGTGACGCCCCGGCTGGCGGCGTATGTGGAGAATGGTATCTTCAGCGATCCGGCGATCAGCACAGCGTACACAAACGCCGCACGGTGGTTCGCAGTACTGCGGTGGGGCGTGATCGCGGCGACGGTGGTGATGGCGGCGCTGGCGGAACGGAAAAAGGCGGCGGAAGCGCCGCAGCAGACCGAAAACGCCGGAGAAATGAAATAAGCGAAACCAGCGGCTTGCGCGATAGGCGGAAGCCGCTGGTTTTTTATTGTAATTCCTGTTCCAAGGCGTCGAATTCAGGCGCTGCGAAAAACTCGCCCAGCGTGATATCCAGCCCGTCGCACAATTTTTTAATGGTGGTAATGGAGATATCCCGGTACCGCACGTCCAGTAGGCTATAGACGGTGGAGGGCGTTATTCCGGAGAGATTGGCCAACTCGTTGTATTTGATCCCCCGCTGGGCGCAGAGCTGGCGGAACCGTTCCGCCACCACGTCTTTCACTGTCATACGATCACCTCAAAGGCGAGTTTATTCCTCTTCCGGCAGCGTGATCTCGCCGTGCTCCCGCTCGTAGACGTCCACGCATTCCTGCGCCAGATGCTCCAGCTGCGCATTCAGCGAACGGTGATTCTTTTTTGCGATATAGGTGATTTTGCGCAGCAAGGCTTCCGGAAAGCGAATGCCGGTCTGAATGCGGTCAGTAGCCAAATGATAACACCCCTTTTGCAGTATGATAGCATTTTAACCAAAAACGATTTGACTATCTACAAACTTTATGTTATCGTTTAGTTATCAGCCGAGTTGGGAGAGATGTGATTTATGAAAGAACTTACGATACAGATTTCGGATTATCTCTATGAGTTTTACCGCAAAATCGGCCAACAGGCAAATGTGTCCACCGAACAGGTGGTCAGCGACACGCTGTTCAAGCTGGCGAGAGAACTGAGTCTGAACGCGATCCGCAAAAAAGAGAAGATGTGAGCGCGGCAGACGCGTAGGGCGGACAGAGTCGTCCGCCCCTACGAACTTGCTTCACCCAATTTGTCAAGCAGATTTCATGGCACAGCATCCCTTGCCTCTCCCGTTGGGAGAGGTGGCCGAGCGCAGTGAGGACGGAGAGGGTCGACACGTTAAGAAAACATGCCGGTGGCATGTTTTTAGTGTCGATCTCGGCAGCTATGCTGCCGTAGCATCTATCCGGACTTACACCGCACTATCTTGGATCCCCTCTCAGTCACCTGCGGTGACAGCTCTCCCGAAGGGAGAGCCAAGGGTCTGTACCCCGTTTCATAGCATATTGGCATGAGAAATGGAGCGTATCGGTATCGATACGCTCCATGAACTGTTTTACGACCACCCAACCAAATGGGTGCTTCTTTTTTGCATTTATTACACCAAATCGGGGAAATTCTTTACAACTGCGGCGCAGCGGGGGCACAGCTCGGGATGCTGGGCGTCGCTGCCCACGGTGGGCAGTACCTTCCAGCAGCGCAGGCACTTGGCGCCGCTGGCGGGGCGGACGGTGACGGTCAGCTCCGCGCCCACCTCCACGCGCACCTGAGACACGATCAGCAGATCGGCCAGCATGGCGGCGTCCATCTCGGTCAAGAACGCGTCCTCGGCGGGGACGGTCAGATCGACCTCCGCCTCAAGGCTCTTGCCGATGGTCTTGGCGGCACGGGCCTGCTCCAGCTCGCCGTTGACGGCGTTGCGCAGGGCGGCGATGCGGCTCCACTTGGCCATCTCGTCCTCAGAGAGTGCGTACTCGGTATAGGGCTGCACCATCTCATTGAACAGGACGTTACGGGCATCATCGCTGCTGCGGTGGGGCATAGCCAGCCAGATCTCGTCGCAGGTAAAGGCCAGGATGGGCGCGAACAGGCGGGTCATGGCGTCCAGGAGCAGGAACAGGGCGGTCTGGGCGCTGCGGCGCCCCAAACCCTCGGCGGCGTCGCAGTACAGACGATCCTTCAGGATATCGAAGTAGAAGGAGCTGAGATCCACCACGCAGAAGTCGTTGACCATATGGGACACCACATGGAACTCATAGTTATCATAGGCGGCGAATACCTTGGCGATCAGGTCGTTCAGGCGGGTGACGGCCCACTTGTCCAGCGGCAGCATGTCGGCGGGCTGCACCAGATGGTCGGCATCGAAGCCCACCAGATTGTCCAGGCAGAACTTGGCGGTGTTGCGGAACTTCAGGTAGTTCTGGCTCAGCTGCTTGAAGATCTCGTCGGAGCAGCGGACGTCCACGTGATAGTCGGCGCTGCCGGCCCACAGACGCAGCAGGTCTGCGCCGTACTTGTCGAAGATCTCGGCGGGATCCATGCCGTTGCCCAGAGACTTGTGCATGGCCTTGCCCTCGCCGTCCACTGTCCAGCCGTGGGTGACGCACTCCTTGAAGGGAGCGCCGCGGCCCAGCGCGCCGACAGCCACCAGCAGAGAGGACTGGAACCAGCCGCGATACTGGTCAAGACCCTCGATATACATGGTGGCGGGCCAGAAGCCCTGATCCCGCTCCATGGCGGCGAAGTGGGTGGAGCCGGAGTCGAACCAGCCGTCCAGCGTGTCGGTCTCCTTGTCGAAGCCGGTAGACTTGCCGCAGTGGGGGCAGGTGAAGCCGCTGGGCAGCATGTCCTCGGCCTCCATGTCGAACCAGGCGTTGGAGCCTTTCTTCTCGAACAGGTTCGCCACGGCCTCGATGCTCTCCGGCGTGCAGACGGGCTTGCCGCAATCCTTGCAGTAGAACACGGGGATGGGCAGACCCCAGCGGCGCTGGCGGCTGATGCACCAGTCGGTACGCTCCAGGATCATGGAGCGCATGCGATCCTTGCCCCAGCCGGGCACCCAGCGAACATCCTCGCAGGCGGCGATGGCGTCATCCTTGAAGGAATCCACGGAGCAGAACCACTGGGGCGTGGCGCGGAAGATGATGGGCTGCTTGCAGCGCCAGCAGTGGGGATAGCTGTGGACGATGTCCTCGCTGGCGAACAGGGAGCCGTTGTCCTTCATGTCCTGAAGGATGACGGGGTTGGACGCATCGGTGGTCATGCCCTCGTACTTGCCGGCGTAGGCGGTGTGCTTGCCCTGATCGTCCACGGGCACCACCATGTCCATGCCGTAGCGCTTGCAGGTCAGATAGTCGTCGGCGCCGAAGCCGGGCGCGGTATGGACGCAGCCGGTACCGGAGTCCATAGTGACGTAATCCGCCAGCACCAGACGGGAGGTCTTGGGCAGGAAGGGATGCTGGGCCAGCATATTCTCGAAGAAGGAGCCGGGGTGGGACTCCAGGATCTCATAGCTGTCGAAGCCGCCGATCTTCATGACCTTATCGGTCAGGGCCTCGGCCATGATATACATTTCGCCGTTGGGCGCCTTGACGACAACGTAGCTCTCGTCCGGATGCAGGGCGATGGCAAGGTTGCCGGGCAGCGTCCAGACGGTGGTCGTCCAGATCACGAAGAACAGCTTGCTGTGATCCAGATGGCCCATCTTGCCCAGATCGTCGTTCATGGGGAACTTGACATAGACGGTGGTGCAGGGATCGTCCTTATACTCGATCTCGGCTTCCGCCAGCGCCGTCTCGTCGTGCGGACACCAGTAGACGGGCTTCAGGCCCTTGTAGATATGGCCGTTCTGGTACATCTTGCCGAACACGCGAACCTCCTGCGCCTCAAAGCCGGGGTCCATGGTCTTGTAGGGATGCTCCCAGTCGCCCACCACGCCCATGCGCTTGAAGCCCTCGCGCTGGACATCGATATAGTGGTCGGCGAACTCATGGCAGGCGGTGCGGAAGTCCGCCACGCTCATGGCCTTGTGGTTCAGCTTGTTCTGCTTGATGATGGCGGACTCGATGGGCATGCCGTGGTTATCCCAGCCGGGGATATAGGGGGTGTAGTAGCCGCGCATGGCGTACATACGGGTGATGAAGTCCTTCAGGGACTTGTTGAGGGCGTGGCCCATGTGCAGCGCGCCGTTGGAGAACGGAGGGCCGTCATGGAGGGAGAACAGGGGCTTGCCCTCGTTCTTCTTCAGCAACTCGTTATAGAGGTCGATCTCCTCCCAGTGCTTCAGCATATCCGGCTCGCGCTTGGGAAGGCCGGCCCGCATGGGAAAGCCGCTCTTGGGCATGTTCAACGTCTTTTTGTATTCCATGTTGCTTCTCCTTTTCTATGTGAAAAAATTTCGTATGCAAAAATAAAAAGCGCCTTTGTCTCGTCAAGAGACAAAGGCGCGATAAAACGTCCTCTGCGGTACCACTCTCGTTGCCGCGCAAGACGGCCACTCAGCCCCACCATCCGTGGGCGCGGGGTGATAACGGCCCGCTTCCGTCCGTGCCTACTTATGCTTTCAGCCGGATGCTCCGGGGTGATATCCGCGCCATGCCCGCGTCCGCCTTGCACCGAAACGGCGGCTCTCTTTGCGTCAGGCTGTGGCGCTGCGTGTCCCCTTCATCGCGTTTGTGCCATGTTTACCATGAGATATCTGTTAATATAACCACTTTTTCTCCGTTTGTCAATGGCATTTTCACCAAAAGCAAGGAAAAATCCGGCATTTTTCAGATGATACCGAACATGGTCAGGATGCCGATCAGGCCCATGGCGGTGTAGACGATGCCCATTACCGTCAGCAGAACGGTGACCAGCGTATAGAACGTGCTGTCCTTCTTGGTGTGCTTGAAGCGGCGGGTATAGAACAGCACAAGGCAGGTGACGCCCAGCAGCAGTGAGGAAATGTAGTTCATCAGCTGGTTCTCTTTATACACCGTGAAGCGTAGGATCAGCGTGACGGCGATGGCGGCGAACAGGACGATCAGCGTGATGTTCAGCCACATGGGCAGCTTGACCCGCTCCTGCTGCTTACCGCGCTCGGCCAGCTTCTGGGCCATGTAGCTTCCGGCGCTGGTGCTGTAACCGCCGTAGTTGCTGTTTTTCTTCTTGGCGTGGTTGTTCTTGTTGGGGTTGCCCTTCGCCTTGCGGATCTCCTCCTCGCGGTTGGCGTATTGGTTGATCTGGGAATAGACCTTGTTCTTTGCCATGGGTATGATCTCCTTTTAATTTAAGTAGTCCAGCAGCATGCGGAGCATTTCGTCTGCGGCGGCGGCGCGGATGGCGCTGCGGTCGCCGGAGAGGTGCAGCAGCTGCGCGGCAGTCTCGTTCCGGGTGGACAGAGCCACGTACACCGTGCCCACGTCGTGCCCGGCGTCGTCCCTGTCCGGCCCGGCCACACCGGTGACGGACAGGCCGGAATCCGCGCCGGTCAGGGTGCGGACACCCTCCGCCATAGCCCGGGCGGTCGGATCAGAGACGGCGCTGTAGGCTTCCAGCGTCGCATGGGGCACGCCCAGCACCCGCTCCTTGACGCCGTTGGTATAGCTGACCACGCCGCCCAGAAACACCGCCGACGCGCCGGGTACGTCCGTCAGGCGCTTGGCGGCCAGGCCGCCGGTACAGCTTTCGGCGGTGGCAAGGGTCAGGCCGTGGGCTTTCAGCGCGGCGATGACCTGCTGCTCCAATGTCTTATTCATGGTGCGCTCCTTACGCCTTGGGGTACAGGCGGATCATCTCGCGGCCTGCCAGCGCCTTGTCGCACAGGGCGTCGATATCCAGCGCGGCTTCGTACTCCCGTGCTTCCTCCAGATTGGGCTTGGTCTTGGGGTGGCGGGGGGTGAACACGGTGCAGCAGTCCTCATAGGGCAGGATGGAGGTATCAAACGTGCCCACGTGGCGGGCGATACGGACAATCTCCTCCTTGTCCATGCCGATCAGGGGACGCAGCACCGGCAGGGTGGCCACGTCGTCGCTGACCACCAGCGCCTGAATGGTCTGGCTGGCCACCTGACCCAGACTTTCGCCGGTGACGATGGCCTTGCAGGCCAGCTCATGGGCCAGCCGGTCGCCCAGCCGCATCATGAACCGGCGCATGATGAGGGTGAAGTGATCCTCCGGGCACTTGCGGCGGATCTCCTCCTGAATCTCCGTAAAGGGCACCACGTGCACCGTCAGGCGGCCGCACCAGACCGTCAGCTCCTGGGCCAGCTGCAAGACCTTTTCCCGGGCCTGCTCGCTGGTATAGGGGGGTGAAGCGAAGTGCAGCAGCTCCAGCTGCACGCCGCGCTTGGCGATCATGTAGCTGGACACGGGACTGTCGATGCCGCCGGACAGCAGGCTCACCGCGTGGCCACCCATACCGATGGGCAGGCCGCCTGCGGCGGCTTCCGCCGGGCCGTGGACATAGGCCGCGTCCTCCCGCACCTCCAGATACACCGTCAGCTCCGGGGTGTGGACATCCACGGTCAGGTGGGGGAAGGCGTCATGCAGCGCGCCGCCCACCCACTGGCTCAGCTGGATGCTGCCCATGGGGAAGGACTTGTCGGAGCGCTTGCTCTCCACCTTGAAGGACTTGGCGGCCAGCAGCGCCGGGCCGAGATACTCTTTGGCGGTGGCGAAGATGGCCTCCTTCTCCTTGGCGCAGGGCACGGCCCGGGCGATGGCGATGATGCCGAACACCTTCTTGCAGGCGTCGTAGGCGGCGTCCAGATCGCAGGTCTCCTCCACCGGCTCCACATAGATGGTGGACTGGCGGGAATAGATTTTGAACTTGCCGTACCGCTGGGTGCGGCGGCGGATGTTGCTCATCAGCTTCATCTCAAAGCTGTGGCGGTTCAGTCCCTTCAGGACGATCTCGCCCAGCTTGCAAAGAATGATCTCGTGCATGGGGGTTCTCCTTATTTATATATGAATGAAATTACTTCAACAGATTACTGCTCCGGTACTGGATGGCCTCCGCCAGATGCTGGACGCCGATGTTCTCCGCGCCGTCCAGATCGGCGATGGTGCGGGCCATGCGCAGGATGCGGTCATGGCTGCGTCCGGTCAGGCCAAGGCGGTCAAACGCGCCCTGCATGACCTTTTCGCCTGCCGCGTCCAGCTGGCAGTACTGGCCGATCATCACCGGGGTCATGTAGGCGTTGCAGGTGACGGACGTGCCCTCAAAGCGGCGCTTCTGCACCTCCCGGGCGGCGTTGACCCGTTTGCGCACCTCCGCCGAGGACTCCGGCTGTTCCTTGCGGCGCATGGCCTCGTACTCCACCGACGGCACCTCGATATGCATGTCGATGCGATCCAGCAGTGGGCCGGACACCCGGCGCATATACTGCTCCACCTGCTGAGCCGAGCAGCGGCACCGTCCGGAGGGATGGCCGTACCATCCGCAGCGGCAGGGGTTCATGGCGCACACCAGCATGAAGCGGCTGGGCAGCGTCA
>OLXG01000802.1_pt1 | contig 12354 bp, 14 predicted proteins | sample 1673861 | NCBI WGS metagenome assembly OLXG01 (sample SAMEA103958130, study PRJEB25191) | human gut metagenome | biome: human-associated habitat [ENVO:00009003]; feature: intestine environment [ENVO:2100002]; material: feces | place: Germany | collected 2013/2015
GTTTAGCTGTACAATTTTCTCGGACATAGTTTGCTGTCTCCTTTCAGAATGGTGTCTCGCAGCTTCATTCTACCAGAGTCTGCAAACTATGTCTTCTTTTTTGCTCTTTTCAATTTGCGCAACTTATTGTACATTATCCGCAGCCAGCGCATGGGAGAAGAATATATCAATCCAACTGATAGTCGTAAATATTGCGCCCCAAGCGCTGTGCGAAGGCGAGAAGCTCTTCCGGGGATGCCGTATCGACGTCAAAGGCATCCGCAAGCGCTGCACCATAGCCGCCGCCGAAATATGCGCCCATGCAGTCGTTCTTTAAATCGCGGCGGAGCGCGTCGCCGTCGATCGTGATGCCGTAATCGTCCATAGAGCCCTCCTATTCGCCCTGCGCCGTCCGCTTTTCGGCAAAGCGCACGTCAACGCCGCCCATGCCGAGGGCAGTTTTTATGCCTATGCCGCTGTACGGCGCCCAGCAGAGAAGCGCGTTCCACAGCTCCAGAAGCGGAACGGGCAGACGCGCCGTCACGGTCACGCGGCCGGCGAAGGCGGGAATATACGCGTTTTTCAGATTGTATCTGACGGTATGGAGCGAGTAATCGCTTATGCAAAGCCCCGACGCGAGCATGGCAAGCGCGTCGTCATCCGCCAGCGGGTACTCCGGGCAGAAGCTGTTCCAGCGGTTGGCAAGGCTTTGAAGGATGAGCCGCTCCTGCGGGAAGATCACATAGCTGCCGTTCTGCTTGAAGGACGCACCCGTGACAAAACGAAGCTCCGCACGGTTTGACGCAAGCTCCCGCCCGCGAAGGATAAGCGCCTTGAAATCCGTTTGACAGGCCGCTTCCCTGTGCGCGATGCCGATGCTGCCGGTATGGAGCGCGATGCACTCCGCCCGCTCCAGCACGGGAGAGAAAAGCGCCGACGCCTCGTCTGTCAGCAGGTTCACGCGCCAGACCGGCGCTTTTACCTCCGCATCGTAACAGACGGACTGAGAGACCGGGTGCCCCTGCTGTATGTGCAGCTCATCGGCGTACTCGCCCGGTATCTCGGAGAGCAGCCACGAATACAGCTTATAGCTGTCAGACGGCATAATGCGCATGCCGTCTGACGGGGAGAGAATGAGCTTATACGATGTTATCAAGTGATATTCACCTCACAGAGACCGTAAGGGTAAAGCCGCCCGCCGCAGAATGCATACTTCACCGTTCTGGGGGAGATGCCGCCGCCGGCGTCATCCTGATGATGATGCCTGCTGAAAGCTCGGTCAAGCATCTCAATGCTTGCCGCCAGCCCCGCGTGCTGCCCAAGATACGGATAGGTCAGTGTCTTGGAAAAGAACCCCGCCCCGCCGCCGAGCAGCAGCGCATTGTCATACGACACCCGCGCCATGCCGGATGGAGGAGTGAACCGCGAAAGGTATGTATCCGCGTAAAACCTATCAAACGCCTGTATGGCCGCGGTGAGGCGCTGCGCCGTCACACAGCCCTTCAGCACGGACTGGTCAAGCGTCAGCTTGAAGTGCAGCTTTGTGCCGGGCCTTATGCACTCGCGGCAGAGGTTGATCTTATGCGTTTTCCCGTCAATACCGGCGTCGATCTTCCCGGCAAGCATCATGCAGCCGTCATCGACCGGCGCGCTGTCGGAAATGCTAACGCCGCGCAGAAAGCAGTTGACCGCGTCGTCAGCCGCGCGCCCCTCCCTGTCCCTTTTCAGGGCGAGAGTATTGAGATATTCCCCCTCCGGAATACCCCGGCGCTTATCCTGCGGCACGGCGTGAACGGCATTTTCGCGCAGGATCATGTCCGTCAGTATGACAGTCCTGAGCGCACCCTTGACGCTGCTGCCCGGAACATAGGCCCGGCCGCTGCCGTTCCTGACAAACGCGTGGATCTCCTTCAGGGAATGCTCACCGTCCAGCGCGTCCGCCGCAGATATGACGCAGCGGCTCGCGGCGCTTATGTCGCCGAGGCGAAAGCCGCACTCAGTGGTGAGGAAACGGTAAAGATCCGGCTGCGTGCCGAGCATGAAGCGCTCATATTTATCCACGAGACCCCGCTCAAGCAGCATGGGGAAAAACTTTGCCTCGTCCATCAGCACGACCTGTGCGTCCGGAACGCGGGCATAGCGCGGGTCGAGGAAAACATATTCTTTTTTCACGTAGCTTTTGCCGCTGCCGACGAACACAGGGGCCTTAGCCGTCAGCGTGAGGTCGTACACCTCAAGATGCTCTTCACGTATCAAAGCGACACCCCCAGAAGCACAGGACTTGAATATCTGTAAACGGGATGCTCACCGCTGCCGCCGACCTGCCACAGCGCCCCATCGAACCGCCGCGGCAGGACTGAGCCCGCGGCGAGGAAGTACTGCGTGGCCTTTTTCTGCGGCACGGCGGCGTAATTTTCGGACTGGACAAAGCCGCCGCGGCGGACGAGCTGGCAGAAAGCGCCGTCAAGGACGCCGTCCAGCTCACCGTCGGCGGGAAGCGCGGTCGTCAGGAGAAGATAGCGCGCGCTTTCGGAATTCAGTGCGGAGTTGAGCCACTCGGTCTGGGCATCAAACGGCTCGTCAAGAAAAATGAAGTCCTCGACCTCGAATGAGCCGCAGCCGGTGCTGACCTTGCCGCCGACGCCGCCCACACCGAGCAGCGTGACGAGGCGCGCGTAATACTCGCCGTCCGCCTCCGGACAGCAGCAGATGAACCACAGGCCGCAGTCATCATAAAAGCGGAACGTGCCGACCTGATAAGGGATAGCGTCCTCGCCGCCGGTAACAGCCGCCCTTGTATGACCGGCATGTACACCGAAGGCGGCATCCTCATCGGGTATATACTGTTCGCCGCCGTGGACGGACGCAGAAAAATCCTCAAACGCGCCGACGGGTATCCACCGGAGCTTTTTCATCGCCTTGCGCCGGGCCGCCGGGACCTCTGCATGTACCTCCGAGTGAAAAAACGGCTTCGGAAGGTACAGCGTGTCGCCGCGCCAAGGCATGGTGTCGGAAAGGCGCAGCTCACCGCGGCGCGCCGCGTCAAGCAGACGCGAAAGCCCCGGCTGCCCTTCCGCGCGCAGCGCCGTGTGGCACAGCGCGGAAAAAAGCGTGTCCGCGCAGATATTCTCCGCAGACGAATAGAGCGAGAGCGCCGCGTCGGACGCGCCGAAATGCACGGGGGCGGTGAAGCGGAGCTTAAAGAGAAAACAGCTCATATTCTTCAACCTCCCCGAAGAGGCCGCAGAGAGCCGCCGTGTCCGCGTCGCACTCGACACCGGTAAGGCGGAAATTTTTAAAGCTGACACGCCCGCTGCCGCGCGAGCCGTGACCGCCGAGATAGTCAAGCTGCAAAAGCTTCATACCCTTTGCCAGAAGCGCGAGATCCGCCATGGCCTCCTGTTCGCCTTTGAAATCATAGGCGATGTTTACGCCGAACTTCGCGCCGGGTATAACGCGCTCGATCTGGCGGGGATTGGCGACGGAGTTCAGGCGGTTTATGGCGTTTTCAAACTTCACCTCCGTGAAGCCGCCCGCCGCGGCAAGCTCACCGGCGTTCGTCAGAAAGCAGTCGGCAAATTGCAGACGCGCCGCCCTGACCGGCTGGGAGCAGCCGAACAGGCGGAGGATATCCTCATCGTCATTGTCGAACTCCGGCATATGCTCGATATCCTTGGCGCGGCTTCGCGCGAGAAGCGTGCGCAGCTTGCCCTTGAGGCTGCTGCCGGGAACGATCGGCCTGCCGGTGAGCACATCGCGGATAACGGGACTATCGACCGCGCCGATGGCGGAGAATGAGCCGGACGCGCCGATATGCATACCGGTGCGCACGATAAGGTCGCACTGAATGAGTATTTTACCGTACATTTTTATGCCTCCCTGCCGCCGTAGAAGCGGTGATAAGCCACAAGGGCTTCCATATAATGCGCAAAGCGGATGAGATCCTCGCGGCTGCTGCCGATGCCCTTCATGTATTGAAGGAGCCGCGCCTTCTCGACGAAGGTCTTGACCGTGTCGTCGCGCCCCGCCTCATAGGCCGTGCGGATGCGCATCATGCCGACGCGCGAGACGCTGTCCGGCGTAAGCTCCTGCGTTGTGCGCAGCTTTTCCGCGTCGTATATCCCGCTGACAAGGCTGAGCAGATTTCTTATCTTACTCGTGGTGATGTTCCTGCGGCTCTCTGACAGCTCCTTTATGACGGCCTCCGCGCGGTCGATATAGTCCGCCGGGACCGCCTCCGGCAAGATCTCCGGTGCGGGCCGGTCAGAGTCGCGGCGCGGCTGGGGCCGGGACTGCCCGCCCTGAAAGCCGCGGTTATATCCGCCGTAGCCGCCGTTATTGCTGTATGCCATCTTTATCCTCCTCCCTATTCTCGTACACGTAAATATATATCGCCGTTATAAGCTCCGCGCGGTCGCGCTCATTGAGCGCCCAGCCGTACATCTTTTTTGAAAAATCGACGTATGCCTTATATCCGCGTGACTCACGCGGCGGTTCGAGCCGCGCGAGAAGATAGGCGTAGCGCGCAAGCTGAAGCCGCCCGTCCGCACCCTGCGCCGCGCGCAGCAGGTCGAGCGTCCTGTACAGATACGACGTGCCGCGCTCCTGCCTTTCAATGCTGAAGAACGCCTCAAGCGCCGCCTTTTTTTCGCCGATGACACGCTCGCGGAATACGGGCCAGGAGTATGTATGCACCGGCTCAAAAACGCAGATGGAGCTTTTCCCCGGCGCTTTCTTGGCGCGCTCCTCCAGCGCGCCGGAATCGTCCGCCGACAGGCGCACCGGGTACCGCTCATCCACGAGCGCAAGCCCCGCGCTTATCGTCAGCGCGCCGCAGGAGAACGCCGCGAAGCACTGCCGGATGCGCATTGCCGCCTCGACCGCGTCATCCCACGCGCCGAGCAGGAACACATCGTCGCCGCCGGAATAGACGACCGTCACGGCGAGCGCGTCTCCGCCGCCGAATCGCCCGGAGAGGATGTCGTTTATATAGCACTTGAAAAACAGCGACATCTGCCGCGAGAACGCCGCCGTGCGCGAGAGCGTGACGAAGTGCTGCCGCTCCGCGGCGGAGGGGCGGTCGGGGCGCTCAAACCCGGCGACGAAGGCCTGCCCGAGATCGTCCACGTCCATGCGGCACACGCCGATGCGCTTCACGCCCGCCGATGATCGCGCAAGCTGCTCAATGCTGTTTGAATACGCGTAGTCGCCGACGTAGATGCGCGTGCTGTACCGAAGGCCCGTATAGGCCATGTTTTTTGAATATATCCTTGTGACAGCCCCGCCGCCGTTCATGCGGCCGCGGGCTGTTTTTTCGTCCATAAAGGCGACATATGCCATTCCGTCCGCCGCGGGCAGGGCGAAGTCATAAGCCGCGCCGGGATCGGCGCTCACATAGTATACGCCGCAGCGCTGCACCTTTTCCGACAGCTCGACGAAGAGCCTGCACCATTCACAGCGGTCGTCAACAAGGCTGTCCGTGCGCCCGCAGATCCTGCACTCCCTGCCGCCATCCGCGCGGCGGCCGTTGAGACGGCGGAGCATTGACGCGTCATAGCGCCGCAGCTTGTGCGCGGCAAGCGCGGAGGACACGCGGCGGAACATCTGCCTGTATGGGCTGTCCTCCGCCGGGTGGTTTATAAGCTCGTTGCCGCTGCACTCCGTAAAGCCGTGGGCCAGAAACAGCGCCACGCCGAACTGCTCACAGAGCCAGTCGTTGAAGCGCGCGTTCCACGCCGCCGCGCCGCGCCTGACGCGTTCTGTGTTCGGCAGAAGAAGATAGCAGTGCCCGCCGCCGGTGTAGAGAAGATTCGTCCGCCCGACGCCGCACAGCGCAAGAAGCTCGTCGGCATAGTGCTCCATCGCAAGCTCAAGGAAGAAGGACCGGCTGCGCAGTGAGCGCAGCGCCTTGTCCGAGGCGACGGTGTAGATAAACCTCTGTATGCCGGAGAAGTCGGCGGAATAGAGCAGAAAGGCCTTCTCGTCCATGAAGCTCTTTTCGTTGTCAAAAAGGACCTTTTTATAATCCCGCTCGCCCTTTTCGTGCAGATATTCGCAGATGCATGCGCCAACGGCGGCAGTCGTCCTGAGATGGTCATAAAGCGACACGTCCGGGCTTTCCGCCGTGTTCGTGCTGGAGGGGAAGGGGCTGAGATAGCTTTCCAGCAGGCACAGCAGCGAATCCAGCCATTCCCCGGCACGGGGAAGCTCCGCCAGACGCGGCGCGAGGGCGTCCACCGCGTGCTGATACTGCTCCGCCGACAGCGCCGCGGCGTTTTTCAGCGGCAGTCTCAGCTCGCCCGTCTGCGGATACGGCGGCACGGCAAAGCCCGCGTGCTCCCCGTTCATGTGCGTGAATATGGGGGCAAGCGGCAGATAACGGCGGAAGCCGCTCTCCTCCGTATCCACGCTGCGCCGGTCGGCCGCGGCGGAGATGTTGTCCGCCACACAGGCTATCCACGCGATGCTGTCGTTTGCCGGCGGCGCGGCGCGCAGCGCGGCGGCATGGTGCAGCCGCACGCAGTCGAGCACGTCCCTGTCACCCTCCCACAGGCGCTTCAGATAGTCATAGCCCTGACGGCTGTGGTCGCCGGTCTGGCCGCCGGCGCGAAGCACGGGCTTTCCGATGTCGTGCATGAGGCAGCCGAAGCTGACGCGAACAGTCTCCTCTCTCAACACGCATCACTCTCCTTTTTGATTTCGTTGTCCCCTGACGGGGTAAAGGCTGTTCAAGAAAATGACCCGGTTCATAGACGGTGCAGCTTCTTCCGTCCCCTTACGGGGCATAGCTTGTTCAGAAAGCAAGGGAGGAAAGAAAATGATAAACGCAAGGTTTCCGTCCCCTTGCGGGGCATAGGTCATTCAACCGTTTGCTTCACCGTTCCCGGTAAGCCGCAGGTTTCCGTCCCCTTGCGGGGCGTAAGTCATTCAGGCAAAACTGCACAGCGGGAGGCTGGCGAGTGAAAAATCTTGTCAGTTTTGCTCATATATTGTATCATGGCGGTGAGGCATAAGCAAGCAAATTATACCTTTTGCGGCGAAGCGGCGCGCACCGCGCGGTGCGAAGCGCGTATATCCGCCCGCGCCCAAGGGCGGCGCAGGCACAGCCTCGCACTTATCATACCGCGGCCGCGGCATAATGAAAAGTAATTTAATGCGAGAATATTTCGTTACGCATATTGACAAATATAAACGAAAGTACTATTATTCGTGTTACACATTATGACACGCGAGGCGGTGACAGCCATGGATCAATGCAATGATTATTATGAGGCGCGGCAGCATCTGAACCTGAGCCGCCGCGCATATGACGTCGTGCAGAGCGACAAGTACGACCTTCTGCCGCGGCCGTCGCTGTCGGGAATGCTGAATCTCATCTTCTCATCGTTCCGCGAGGACGCGGACGCGGCGATAGATGCGGCACTCGCACGGGAGAGGGACAGACTGACGGCGCTGCTTTCCCCGGCCATGCCCGCAAAGGCGGCGGAGGATGCCGTCGCGGCGCTGCTCGGCGCGCGGGAGGAAGAGCTTGTGCGCGCGGCGAACGGGTATGAGCGCGGGTGCCAGCTCAAGTTCCAGCTCAGCCGCGAAAACTATGAATACATCCGCCGGTGGAGAGACGAAAAGGGCCATTACAACGGCAGCGCCGGACGCTTCATCAAGGCGGTCATTGAGGAATACGCCGCGAAGCCGTACTGCCGCCGCGAGGCCATAATTTTTGCCGCGCGTATTGGTATGCTGCGCGGGTGCATCGCGGGGCATACATTCATCCACGTGACGACGCGCGCAGGCGGCGTGCCGGTCCGGTATGATGTGCGGCCATACGCGGTGTGCACGGACAGCGCGGGCAGCTATAACTACCTTGTCGGGCTGTCAAGGCCCGCCGGGGAGGCCGGGGAGGAGCGCCCCGCGTCCTTTCGCATATCGCGGATAGAAAAGATCACGCCCTCCGCCGCGAAAAGCGGCAGGATAACGGCGGCGCAGAAAAAGACGATAGACGAGCTTATAGCCGGCAGGGGCGTGCAGTTCCTCCTGTGCGGCACGGAGAGGGTCAGGGTGCGCCTGACGCAGGAAGGGCGGCAGATGTATGAAAGGCTGCTGCACCTTCGGCCGCGGTGCATAGAGGGCACGCAGGCGGAGGACGGCACCTGGGTCTGCGAGTTTCAATGCACGGACAGGCAGGCGATGTTTTACTTCTTCAAATTCGGCGCGGAGGCGGAGATACTGTCGCCGGAGGCGCTGAGAGACGAATTTTATCGCGGGCACAAACGCGCCGCGGCAGTATATGAAAGAGAGGCTGGGGCAGAAGAATGAAGATACTTTTTTCCTGCATGGGCACGTCCGACCCTGTCAGGGGGTACCGCGACGGCCCCATGCTGCACATCATCCGCCATTACCGCCCGGACAGGATATGCGTTTTCCTGTCCGACGAGGCGGCGGCGCTGGACCGGTGCGGGAAGCGGCTGGAGACGGTGGCGGCGCACATAAAGCGGCGCTGGGACGGCTACGCGCCGGAGATGGAGGTCATACGCACCGGCATTGAGGACCCGTCGGACATGGACGCAGTGGCAAAGCCGATGACGGACGCCGTCATGCGCCTTGCGGAGGAGTACCCCGAGGGGAAAATACTGCTGAATCTCAGCTCCGGCACGCCGCAGATGAAGATAATCCTCTCCTTCCTCGCCGCTGATATGCGTCTGAACACGCTGGGCATACAGGTGAAGAACCCGGATAGGGCGGCGGGCAGCACGGAGCGCACGAACATAAAGGATTACAGCGTCGCCGACGAGCTGGAGTGCAACGAGGACGAATCCGCCGCCGCGCCGAACCGCTGCACCGAGCCGGAGCTGATGCATGTGCAGCGCCAGCGCGCACGGGAGCAGACCATTGCGCTGCTGGACGCGCGCAATTACAGCGCGGTCTACGCGATGAAGAACAGTATGCCGGACAGCCTGAAGGCGCTTGTCGGGCATCTGGAGGCGCGCGACAGGCTTCAGGAGGACGAGGCGCAGAAGCGGGCAAGGGCGCTGCGCCTGCCGTTCAGCCTTTACCCGGCGAGGGGCGCGCGCAGTCCGGAATATGCCGAGGTGAGCGAGGCATACCTCGTGCTGCTGAACCGCTGCCACAGGCGGCAGTACGAGGAGCTTATACTCCGGCTGAACCCGCTTATAGTGCGGCTTGAGCTGGCGCTGATGAAAAAGGCGCTGGCAAGCAGAAGGGTGCGGCTTGAGAACGTGATAGAGCGCCCGTATTCAAACCGCCCGCGCTTTTATTCGGACATGCTGAAAAAGGAGCTGCCCATGGTATATGCCAAGGTGTGCAGCAGCTTCGGCACGTCCGCGCTGAAGGACGACAGCGATGTGAGTCTGATACTGTGCATGAACATCCTCAAGGGAATCCGCGAGGTCTTCGGCGACTGCGGCGTTCTGACCGATGGCGCGATGGAGCTTATAGGTGCCTGCCACACGCTCAACGACAGCTTCCGCAACAAGCTCGCCCATCAGCTTACGGCCGTGACGGAGGAGCAGATATGCGCCGCCTGCGGAATGGAGCCGGCCCAACTGCTAAACCGCGTGGGTGAGCTTATCGCCGCGCTGTACCCCGAGTGTGACCCGAAGCTGTTCAGGATATACAAGCAGTGCGGGGATTACATAAAGGAAAGGCTGTACTGACACGCCGCCAAGCGTGAGCGGCGCGGACGATGCCGCGATATAAAATGGCGTTTTGCCGTCTGCCCGTTCCGGGGCGCATTTGACGCTCCGGGTGGGGCGGGGATATAATTATAAAATCACATAATACATGGAGGTAAACATGAACGATTTCATCCCGTATGAAAAGCTCTCGAAGAAGAAAAAGCGCGAGCTTGACAATGCCCGCCGAAGCACGTGGGGCGCGTTGAGCCCGGTCACGCGCAGACCCGTTTCGCCAAAGGCATACAACAGAAGCAAAGCACGGAAGTGGAACTATGACGACTCCGCTTCCGTGCTTTGAGTTTTTAAAACCCTCGGATGAATACTCTGTTCTTGTCATCCGAGGGTATGATTTTCAATTAAACTGGGCGGCAAACGCCGTGCATCAAAGCTTTGCGACCGGGTGCCTGATGACTGTGCGCCACTTTTCCGGGGCGACGCGGCGCGCGTCGGAGAGGTATATCTCGTGGTGCAGGCGCTTGTCGGAAAAATTGTTTCTATAGCCGTTTTCGGCGATGAAGGCGTCCATCAGCGCGACGCTGGCCGGTTCATCGTCAAATGGGCCGGTGTGCAGCATCTGCACGCACAGCCCCTCGTCCAGCGTGAGATACTCCACGGCGGAAAAGTCCTGCTTTTTCTTGAGCGCCGCCTCGGCCACGGCCCAGTCAAAGTCCGCGCGCGTCACGAAGTCCGGCAGACGCAGGACGGATATCCAGCGGAAATCACTCTTGCGGGAGCAGTCGAAGCCGTCTACGCCCGGCTGCTGCCAGAAGCCCTCCAGCGGAGGAACGACATAATCATAATAGCCTTCTATCCGGTGGTCGCCCATCTTGCTCATCTTTATCGTGAAAGCAACGCCGTACAGAAGCCCGATGGCCGCCTTGTACGCGCCGCCCTCTTCGTTCGGGTCGCCAACGCCGCGCACGGCGGCGTAATTCATCGGCGGGACCGTCACGAGCGACGGCTTCGCCTTCGGCATGTAGAATTCCTTATATTCCTTTTTGAAATCAAAGGCCATGGCTATTTCCTCCGCAGTCGGATGTCTTGTTCTTGTACCGGTCGATGGTTTTATAAAACGAGAGCTGAATCATTCCTCCAGACCGTCAGCTCAAACACTTGGGTGGGAGAAACTATCAGCCCTCATACAGATTCTATCATAGCGGGTATTGAAAAGCAACACCAGATCCCTGCTGTGCGCCCGCTCAGCTCCTACCGCGGAGAAAGAGGGAAAGCCCGTAAAAAAGCACGAACACGCCGACGATGGTGCAGCCGATGTGTATGCCGGAGAGAAGCCCCGTGAAGAACAGTCCCACGCTTGTGGCCGCCGTGTACTGCGGGCCGGTGGGGAGAAGTATCAGCAGCGCGCCCGCGGCGGCGACAATCAGCGCACGGAGGGAGTACAGCCGCTTCATAAGCTGCATGAGCATCGCGTCGGCATCCGCCCCGTCCTGCCCGAAAAGAAGCTGTGTAAGGCGGCAGTCAAACACGGCGCAGAGCTTTTCAAGCTGCGCGGGAGACGGCATGGAATGGCCGTCCTCCCATGCCTTTACGGTGGCCTCAGAGACCCCGGCGGCCTCGGCGACAGCGCCGGTGGAAAGCGCGCGGGAGCTGCGCTTCAGTTTTATATATTCGCCAAGCTGGTTTTTCATCATATTTATTCCTCCATGCCTTTCTGTCCAATTTAATATCACAGCATTATATTACCATGCTGCGCAGGGCTGGAATAGGCAGGGAATAAAGCGAAAAGTGTTTATTTTATAGAAGCGCCGCGCTTGTGCGCACCTGTCCGGAACGGCGGCACGCCGCGCCGCCGCAATGATAAAGCAGAGCGCGACGAGCGCGGTGGTGACGAGCCACGACAGCGGGAACGCGCGGTAAAGCGGCGCGAGCGACGGCTGCCGCGGGAACACGGCGCATATCCACACGATGCGGAACGCGCAGGTGCCCAGCAGCGTGGCGGCGGCGGGAAGCACGGCATGGCCCGCGCCGCGCAGGCAACCGGCGGGGATCTCATAGAGACAGTAGGCCGGTTCATAGAGCAGGATGCACATGATGCGCAGGCAGGCGTACTGTATCACGGCCGGTTCCGTAGAGAAGAGGGAGCAGAAGAAGCGGCGGAACGCGACGACGGGCGCGATGAGCACGGCGCTGAACAAAACGGAATAGAGAAGGCACAGGCGGAAAACGCGCGTACATCTGTCCGGCATCCCGGCTGCGTGGTTCTGGCTGGTGAAGGTCGTCGCGGTCTGGCCGAAGGCGGTGATCACATAGTAAAAGAGATATTCAAAATTCATGGCGACGATGCTTCCGGCGATGGCGTCCGGCCCCGCCCGATGCACCCGGCGACAAGTATGTTCACACCCAGCGACAGCCCCGCGGACAGCGTCACTATAAGGGCCACGATCTCGCCGTTGGTGCCGCCGGCGGCGTTGTCAAAATAGCCGACGATGGAGGTGTCGGCGGCGTTGAAGAGCTGCTGTATGATGCCGCTGAGCGCTATGGGAAGCGTGAACAACTTCGAATCTTGAACAGTGTACTGGTAGTACACATCATTGACACTTGATTCTTCTATAAGTATAATAGTTGTGCATATCTAAAACTATTGGGGGAGGTAGTTTAATTGGCATACGTTAGAGAGAACACTTGTGGCTCATGTAAAAACTATGAGTACGAAGGAGAAAATTCC
>OLXG01000811.1_pt1 | contig 12309 bp, 10 predicted proteins | sample 1673861 | NCBI WGS metagenome assembly OLXG01 (sample SAMEA103958130, study PRJEB25191) | human gut metagenome | biome: human-associated habitat [ENVO:00009003]; feature: intestine environment [ENVO:2100002]; material: feces | place: Germany | collected 2013/2015
GCCATAGCTACACCCAGCGCGACCGCGAATACTGCATGAGCCCCAGCCGCACCGCCCAGTACAAGGCCACCATCGCCAAGCTCAAGGCCGAGTACAAGGGCAAGGTGGACATCCTGTGCGGCATCGAGTGGGACATCCTCAGCGAGGACAAGCGCACCGGCTACGATTACTGGATCGGCAGCGCACACCACCTGTACGGCAAGAACACCGGCAAGTATTACGAGATCGACTTCCGCCCGCAGGACCTGTGGGACTGCATCAACGACGACTTCGACGCCGACCCGCTGGCCGCTGTGGAAGCCTACTTTGCCGAGGTGGAAAAGGTGGCCGCCCTCAAGCCGGATATTCTGGCCCACATCGACCTGATCAAGAAGCTGAACGCCAAGGGGGAGTTCTTCGACGAGGAGTCGCCCCGCTACAAGGCTGCTGCTCTCAAGGCCCTGCAGGCCGCAAAGGACAACGACTGCCTGCTGGAAGTGAACACCGGCGGCGTTTACCGCGGCTACCGCAAGGACTTCTACCCTGGCCCCTGGCTGCTGGGTGAGTGGCAGAAGATGGGCGGCAAGGTGATCATCACCTCCGATTCCCACGACATTGCCAGCCTGACCTACGGCTTTGACGAGGCCGCTGCCGCCATCAAGGCCGCAGGCTTTACCAGCGTGGAGGTGCTCACCGGCCACGGCTTTGAGACCCAGGAGCTGTAAAGAGCACGATTGGAATTGCCGCCGCTTGCGCTCTGGCAATTTTCAGCGGAAAAATGTTTTTGATTTTGCAGTCAGAGCGGCCTGCGGGCCGCTCTGACTGCCTTTTCACGAGAGGGGCCGCCGCGGGCAGCTTCTTCGTAAAAAGCAACTGCATAAAACGACAAAACAAGGGACTGCTTTCCGGGCGGCCCCTTGTTTTGCGGTAAAAATAAAGTTGGAGGAACCCTATGACCCAGACCCAGTCCCGGAAGAAGAACCTCTTCCAGATGAATGTAGACCTGATGCACGGCCCCATCTTCAGGAGTCTGGTGCTGTTCATGCTGCCCATTCTCATTTCCAACCTGTTCCAGCAGCTGTACAACACCGTGGACACCATGATCGTGGGCAACGTGCTGGGCGACACCGCCCTTGCTGCCATTGGCTCCTGCGGAGCCATCTACGAGCTTCTGGTGGGCTTCGGCCTTGGCATCGGCAACGGCCTTGCCATCGTGGCAGCGCGCGCCTACGGCGCTCAGGACGAGGACCTGCTCAAGCGCACGGTGGCCGGGTCGCTGGTCATCGGACTGGTGGCGTCGCTGACCATCACCACGGCGGGCTTTTTCGGCCTGCGGCCCCTGCTGGAGCTGCTGGACACCCCCGCCGAAATTCTGGAAGATGCCTACCGCTACATCATCATCATTGATCTGGGCGTCATCGTCATGTTCGCTTACAACCTGTGCGCGGGCCTGCTGCGGGCCATCGGCAACAGTGTGATGCCGCTGGTGTTCCTGCTGCTCAGCTCGGCGCTGAACGTGGTGCTGGACCTGTGGTTCATTGCCGGGATGGGCATGGGCGTGGCCGGTGCCGCTGTGGCTACCGTGATCGCACAGGGCGTGTCAGTGGTGCTGTGCATCCTCTATGTCATGGCGCGGGTGCGCATCCTCATCCCGGGCCGGAAGCATCTGGACGTGGGCCGCAAGCTGTACTGGGACCTGTTCAGCCAGAGCATCTCCATGGGCCTGATGAGCAGCATCGTGTCTGCCGGTTCGGTGATCTTGCAGTACGGCATCAACGGGCTGGGCACCCTGACCATCGCCGGACACACGGCGGCCCGCAAGCTGTTTGCCTTCACGGATATGCCGCTCATTGCCATGGCGAATGCGGCGTCCACCTTCGTTTCCCAGAATTACGGCGCAGGCCAGCCGGAGCGCATCCGCAAGGGCATGCGGGAGATCTACCTGTATTCGCTGGTGGTCATGGTGGTGACGGTGCTGCTGATGCAGGTGAGCGCCGAGTGGCTGGTGCGCATGGTGTCCGGCTCATCGGAGGTCCTCGTGCTGGAAAACGGCGCACGCTATCTGCGCTGGACTTCCCCCTTCTATGCGGTGCTGGGGGTGCTGCTGTCCACCCGCTATGCCCTGCAGAGCCTGGGCGAAAAGGTGCTGCCGCTGTTTTCCAGTGTCATCGAGTTCCTGGGCAAGGTGGTGTTCGTGCTGGTGTTCATCCCCCGCTTTGCCTACGATGCTGTCATCCTCTGCGAGCCGGTGGTGTGGTGCTTCATGGCGCTGTATCTGGTGGCGGTATACCGCTGCAATCCCTTTGTGTTCCCCAAAAAACAATGACCCGGTGCCCCGGGCAAACAAAAAGCGTCTGCAGAGGCTTCTGCAGACGCTTTTGTATTGGGGGTCTCCTTACAGGGCTGAATAGCCAAAGCTGTTGACCAGTGCGTCGATGTGCTGGCCGGCCTTGCACAGGGGGCAGTCACGGCTGTCGTAGCTGGCGTAATCCGGCAGGCTGGCGGGGTCGAAGATGGAGGTGACGGGGTAGCCCATGCACTCGTGGGTGGTGGCAAAAATAGCCGAAAGCCCGGCCACCATGCCGCCGTAGTAGTTCACGGCCTCCACAGCGGCCTGCACGGTGTAGCCGGTGGTGATGGAAGCGGCCAGGATGAGCACATGCTTGCCCTTGACCATGGGGGCCAGATTGTCGCGCAGGATGATCTGGCTGCCGGTGGTGTACTCCGGCGTGATGACATAGATGGTCTGGTGGGCGTTCATGTTGGCGAAGCCGTCTTTCGTGAGCTCGTTGGCCAGGCAGGTGCCGATGACCTGGGTGCCGTCCAGGCAGAGGACGGTATCCACGATGGTGCTATGCTGATAGGCAGCCACCAGCTCCTTTGCCACGGCCTTGGCCTCGGACAGACGGGATTTCTGGGTGGTCACGTCGATGTAATAGTTGATATGGCTGTGGCTGGTGGCAAAATGCCCCTTTGCCACGCGCAGGAACAGACTGCTCTTATTGGTGGGTAGCTTTACCATGTTGATCATAACTGCAACACTCCTGTTCATCAAAAGTCCGGACTTCCGGTTCCGGGCGGAAAACAAACAGCGCGGCGGCATGTTCTGAGCCGCTGCGCTCCCATCCTTTTCCATGACCCTATTGTAAAGGAAAAACACCCTGTACACAAGATACAAAACTGCCGAAAATCAGACGGGAAATTGTGACACCTTGCCAGAACGCGGGCAAACAAAAACCGCCCGGAACCAGTCCGGGCGGAAGATGCGGAACAATTGCAGAAGATCAGCCCTTTGCGCGGGTGGTCTTCCAGTTCAGGGAGTACTCGTTGTACTGCAGGTCGGGGCAGTAGGTCAGCACAACGGACTGGCCCGGTTCGAGAGCAGCACCCAGCTTCAGGTTGATATTACCCGACACGGAGGCGCCCTTCTTCAGGTTGGTATCGCACAGGGGGGCATCCGGGGTCAGGCCGTTGATCGCCGTATACTTGGCGATGACTTCGTCTTTAGCGTTCAGAACGGTGGCCTTGAAGTTGTTGGGGTTCACATAGATGGGGTTGGCGCGGCCATTGGTGATCTTAAAGGGGAAGGCAATGGTCGTGCCGGTGACAACCGGTCCGGTGTAGCTCTTGCTGGCCTCCACATAGGTGCCCATGGCGGCAGTGACCTGCAGGACCGTGAGCTCACCGGGCGTCGTGCGGAGCGCGTTGTAGGAGTCGCTGGTATCGACTTTGCAGCCGGTGAACAGGCTGGCACCGGCAACGGCGACAGCGGCGACGGCAGTGTATTTCAGGAACGAGCGGCGGGAAAATGCGAAAGACATGATGGTTCCTCCTTTGTATGGGATCACATATCATTTTGCCAAAACGGCCTTGCCTATACAATAGGCGAAAACCGGGCGGATGTCAATGCTTTTCACAGATTTTTTGAGAAGATCTCACCCGAAAAAAACAGAGGTAAGACGAAATTTCGTCCCAAAAGGTCAGTTGTTCTTCAGGTCGGAAGCACTCATCACAAAGGTGATGCTCTTGCCGGATGCGAAGGTGGGGTTGTAGGTCACGGTCATCTGCTGCCAGTCGGCGGGCACCATGCAGACCAGCTCAATGTAGCCGGTGCCCTGCGGGGGCAGGCTGGGCACATCGGAGAAGCTCTCCGTGGCGGCGTCGTACAGGGAGACGTAAGCGCCGGCCTCGGCAGCCTGGCCGTCCACGGTGACGGTGAAGTCGGTGGTGGAAGCAGACAGTGCGTGGAAGTAGGGGGCGGTGTTGGCGGCGCGGGACGCCTCATCGGTCAGGGGATAGGCGGCGTCGATCTCCGCGATGTTCTGTGCGCCGATGGCCATGCTGTCGGTCTTGGAGCGGTTGACAGCCGTGACCAGAACGGCGACATACTGGTGGCCAGCCACATCGGGTGCATCGGACAGCGTGAAGACGCTGGACAGCTGGACGCCCAGGTTGTTCCAGTTGCTGACCTTATCGCCGACCTTCACCTCGACAGAGCCGCTGGAAGACTGGCAGCCGCCCAGCATGGATGCGGCACCCAGTGCAAGCGCAGAAACGCCGGTGACCTTCAGAAAAGCGCGGCGGGAAATCTTGTTCGACATAAAACTGCCTCCTTAATTGGCATAGTCTTTTTCTTCTATGGTTCGTTTATAACATCTTTTGTCGGGAAGTGCAAGCCTTTTGCGGAAAAATTAACACGAGTTTCACACAGGGGCTCACTGCTCCGGGCCGAGGCCCTTGACGCGGGTCTCGCTGGTCTTGACCAGATTTAAGAGGCTGGGGGTATAGAGCGGGAACTCCCGCGTCAGGCTCTCGGTGGTCATGGAGAGGCAGGCCGGGTCCTTGACGCCCTCGCCGACGCCGACGTTCTCACCGGCCAGCAGGGCCTCCACATTGGCCTCGTTCATCCGCATCACGGCATCGGCATAGCCGGGCCAGCGGCGGGCCTCCACGCTGAACAGGCTCTGGGCGTTGTGCGGCTCCGCAGAGTAGAGCAGGCGGAACATCTTGGCCACGGCCATCATCAGGTAGCTGCTGACCTCGGTGGTCAGAGCCTTGCTGTGGCACTCGCCGATTTTGGCGTACAGCACGTTCAGGCTGTTGGAGATCAGCTTTTTGTTCATGGTGGGCAGCACGCTGCCGTGATAGATGTTGTCCTTCATCTTGTCGGGGTTGGGCAGCTCATCGGCGGTCAGCATCATGCCGTTGCGCTCGGCCGAGCGGCCCAGCAGATAATCGCAGGACACATTATAGTAATCTGCAACACGGACCACGAAATCCAGACCGCACTCGCGGATACCCTTTTCGTAGTGGGAGAGCAGCGCCTGTGAGACGCCGAGGTCTTCCGCTGCCTGTTTCTGGGTGATGCCGCGCTCCTTGCGCAGCAGCTTGATGATACGATTGAATTCCATGATCTTTGGCTCCTCAGTGAAAAATGAGACTTCTTTGATTTTTGGTTTACAGCATGTTGATTATACACAACGGAAAACGATTTGTAAAGCAAGCAAAATGACGGAATTTTTTGACGAATTTCGTCATTTTTGTCAAAGCTCTTGCTCTGACTACCATATCTATGCTAAACTAAGGGGTAACTGGTATATATTTTGTGCCGCGCCGGGGTCGTGAAAATTGCGCCCGGCGTGAAGAAACGGGCACAATGAGACGATCTTTGCGAAAATCGAGGTGTTTTGACCCATGAAAACATTCAAACTGCATCTGATCCGCCACGGCATCACGGCGGGCAACCTCCAGGGGCTGTACATCGGCAGCGGAACGGACATCCCCCTGTGCGACGAAGGCCGCGCCCAGCTGGCCGACCTGAAGGAGCGGTTCGAGTACCCCCAGGTGGACACCGTGTTCTCCTCGCCGCTGATGCGCGCCGTGGAGACGGCGAACATCCTCTTCCCCAACGCGACCCATCAGTTCTCGGTCCACGACCTGCGGGAGGCGGGCTTCGGCATTTTTGAGAACCACCCCGTGAAGGAGCTGGTCAAGGACGAAAACTTCAAGAAGTGGATCACCCCCGGCTCCGGCTTTGTGCCCGAAGGTGCGGAGCCGACCGAAGCGTTCCATGCCCGCTGCTCGGAGACGCTGCTCAAGTTGTTTGAGTATATGATCCGGATGGACGTTACCGAGGCGGCCTGCGTGACCCACGGCGGCGTCATCATGAGCATGCTCAGCCAGCGGGCCCTGCCCTCCCGCCACCCGGAACAGTGGATGGCAGACCCCGGCTGCGGCTACACCGTCCAGACGGACGTTCAGCTCTGGATGCGGGACCGTCTGGTGGAGGCCATCGACATCGTGCCCTTCGGCTACGCCGATACCCTGCGCGGCCAGGCGGAGTCCGAGGAAAACGAGGCATACGAGTAAATACACGGTAAAATTCCGGGCAAAGACCTTGACAGGCTGTCCGGAATTTACTATTGTATAGAGAGAACTATTTTTCCGCTGTTAGGAGGAATCCCCGATGTCACAATCTCTGTCCCGCCGCTCGTTCCTGAAATGTGCCGGCTCTGGTGCGGTCAGCCTGGCGGCTGCCCTGCTCACCGGTGTTTCGGCTGCGGCGCTGGCCCCCTGCTACGAGGGCGAACCGGCCCTGCTGGACGGCAAGGCCGCTGTGGAGCTGCTGGGCTATGCCCCCGCGCCGGAACTGGGCAGCACCCTGGTGTATCTGTCGGTGGAGAACCTCTCGGCAAAGGCGCTGGCCGTAGGCACGAGCTATCTGCAGAGCCGCGAGATGACCACGACCGAAGAGCTGTACCGCCTGGGCACCGGCTTAACGGCCGTCTGCGACGGCCAGCCCGTGCGCTGCGGCAGCTTTGCAGCCCCGCTCTATGGCGAGAACGCGGCAGATGCCTCGGCCTTTACGCTGAATCTGGCCGCAGGGCGCGGGGCCATGCTCCACTGCTTCTGCGAGACGCCGGAGGACTGGAACACGCTGGAGCTGACCTACCAGCCCGATTTTGCCTCTGGCCAGACGATGCACTTTGTGGTGCGCCGGGACATGGACGAAGTCCAACTGGGCGCGGTGCCCACGACCCCTGCCGAGGTCGGCAGCGTCGTAGACCTGTAATGAGATGACACAAAAAAATCCCTCGTGCATGGCACGGGGGATTTTTGCTGTCTGTCAGGGGGCCGATACGGCGGTCAGGGCTTCCCCGGCGGAATTGGTCACGGTGAGTTCCTGACCGGTCAGGCTGGAAACGAGGGCCAGATAGCTCCGGCCAGCCAGCAGGTTGAAGGGCCGGCCGTCGGCATCGTAAAAGGCGAAGGTAGAGTCGCTGCCCTGAGTCCAGGTCAGGGTCCACAGATGCCCGCCGTTGAGCCAGACGCCGCCGCCCATGCTCAGGTCGTAGTCCAGCGTGAGGCCGTCGTCCCGCAGGGAGGAGGCGCTGAACAGGATGAGCAGGTTGTCAAAACCGGCCTGCTGGCTGTTGTTGGCGTCCAGCTGGGGGGTGCCGTCGGCATGGAGCATTTTGTAGGTGCCGCTGTCAGCGTCGTAAACAAAGCCGGTGGCGTTGTCCGCACCGAACTGGACCTGAACGCGGACGGCATCGGCAGCGGAGGCGTCGGGCAGCTTGCCTTCCGTCTGCTGGGGCAGCAGCGGCGGGACGGACAGGGTGGGGGATGCTTCGCTCTCGCTCTCCCCGGCGGCGCTGGAAGCGGCGTCGGTCAGGCGGGACTCCGACAGGGCGGAGGAGATGTTCAGGCTGCGCAGCACCCCGGCCAGCGCATTGCCGCTGGTGCGCCACAGCGGGCGGCTGGTCCAGGTGGTGTCGCAGATGAAGGCGTTGGTGCCCACTTCCAGCGCATCGACCGCGCGCAGGGAGTAGTAGTCCAGATAGTTCTGGTCAAAGGCGCCGCCGCCGCGCTGGACGGGCAGCACCTGCTGCCCCACGAGCAGCCGCCAGTAAAGGTCCTGCCCGGCGGCCACCGGGCCGACCTGCGGCACGGCATCCACGGCCGGGTAGACCAGGCACAGGCTGGTGGCGCTCTGGGGCTCGGTCAGAGCTTCCAGCACCAGAGATGCCGAGGAAAGCCCCCACTGGGTGGTGCTGGACGTCTCGTTCTCGATCGTGACGGCCACCGGGCGCTGCCCCGGCCAGAGCGCTTCCTGCCCGGTGAGCGGGTCGGTGGGAGCCGCCGAAGAGGCGGTGTCCGCAGCGGGAACGCAGCCGGTCAGCAGCGCGGCGCAGAGCGCAAGGCACAAAGCAGTCCGCTTCCAAAATTTCATCTTGTTCCTCTTCTGTCCCGCAGCGCGGGGCTGGTCTTACTGATAGCTGAAGTTGCTCCACTCATCGTTGTCCACAAGAGCGAAGTAGGTCTTGCCCCGGTTCAGGGTCATCTCTTCGCCCGCGTCGGTATAGAGCCGGATGGGATGGGTGGGATGACCCTTCTCCCAGCGGCCCGTCTGAACGCCGCCGCTGGTGAAGAGATAGGCCTGTCCGCCCTCGACGTACTGGACTTCCTGCACATCGTGGGAGTCGCCTGCGTAGGCGGCGATGTTGGCAAAGCAGACCACAACGTTCGCGAAGGTCAGCTGCTTGCCGGTCAGCTCGTCCACCGCAGCCTCGAATTTCTTGGTGCGGTTGCTGTACATGGACATCTTATAGTTCCGGTTCCAGCTGTTGTAGGCAAAGCTCGTCTTATAGCTGGCCGAATGGGTGATGAGGATGCTCCGGGCCGAGGGCGCGTCCGCCAGCTCGTTCACGGCATCGGTGCGGTAGTCGGCAAAGCGGAAGAAGGTGCCCTCGTACGGATAGGTCAGGCCGATGCCGGCGTCAGCAGCCGCCTGTTTGATCTCCTTGGCCGAGGTGAACTCGGTGTGCTCGTAGGCGACGTTCTCATTCCGCTTGATGCGGTGGGCCACATGCGGATGGACCGGCGTGTTGAAGTAATTTTTGCCGCCGATGTTCAGGCCGGAGTAGTTGTACACGTGGATGAACTGGGTGCAGAAGATGCTCTCGCCGTCGTGGTAGTACAGTGCATTCCAGGGCATGAGCAGCTGCAGGAACTGGTCGCGGCCGGAGCGGATGGGGCCGATCTCCGGGATGTTGTTCACATTGGGATAGAGCGCGCAGAAGCGGGTGATGCCGCCCTCGACCTTGCTCTCGATGAGCAGGTCAGCCGAACCGATGCCGCGCTGCGGGCGGGCGTTCTGCCGCTCGGAATTGCAGATGTTGTTGACCATGACGCCCACGATGCGGCCATCGGTGCTGCGGGCCTCGCCGGTCAGCGGGTCGGCGTCGTAGGCAGGCAGCGCGCTGCCCGCGGCCTCCGGCTGTTCGACGCCCGGCAGCGAGGACGCCGCCAGCTCAGACGATGCAGCGGCCTCGCTGGACGCTGCCGAAGAGGCTGCCGAAGACGCAGCCGAGGAGCTGGCCGAAGAGGCGTCAGACGAAGGCACACGCAGCACCTTCTTCATCCAGTTGGGCAGGCAGCCGCCAAGACTTGCATTCCCGGTGGGGGCGCAGCCGGTCAGAGTCAGCCAGGCCGCAGTCAGACCTGTGTAACGAAGTACGGACCGTCGAGAAATTTTCATCAGAAAAAGACCTCCTATCGCAGCGGCCTATGTGCACACGGCACGGCCGGGACCATCGTGAACGATACTTGATTTGATTGTACTGATTCTTACCGGATTTGTAAAGGGAAAGTTTGCGTCCGGCATGGCCCATTTTTGTGAAAGAAAGTTTTTTGCCGCGAAGCCTTGCTTTTTGGCCGCAGTTGTGGTAATATTATACGGCAATATTTCTGGTATTGTACAAATACTGTATGCGCTCGTAGCTCAGCCGGTAGAGCATCTGACTTTTAATCAGAGGGCCAGGGATTCGAGTTCCCTCGAGCGCACCAAAGAAAAACCTACGATTGACCGTTGAAAACTCGGTGTAAATCGTGGGTTTTTCTGTTTTACAAGGGGTGCGAAACAGCCAGAATGTGCCTTATTTGTGCCTTACTCTTGAAAAAATGCCTTGCCGTGTGCCTTACGCTGTGCCTTGCTTCTGATGCCCGGCGGCGTGGGCGTGGCGGTTCAGGCTGCGAGATTTGCGGGCGGTCTGGGTGTGGCTTGCTGTGTGTTGGGCAGTGTCCGCCGGGGGCTTTCCCATCACAAGGACGGGTGCAGCGTGTACCGGCCTACCTGCTGGTGCGTGGGCGGTCTGGTCGTGGGTGTGGTGGCTACTGTTCCCGGAGGGGCCTGCGGCTGACTTCCAGCGCGGGCCGCTGTTCGGTGTGGCTCTTACTGGGCGTGTGGCTGTGGTCGTGCTGGTGGTGCTCTCCCTGCCTGATCTGTGGATGATCTCCCCGGCGGAATGTGGATGCAGCGGGCAAAGTGGGCGGCGGTTTGGCTGTGTGCTGCTGGGCATGAATGCCGCCGGGGTGGGCTGCTGCTTGTGCTGCCATGCCGGACGGGGTACAATGTGAACTGAGGTGATACCATGAAAGCAAGCTATCCTGTGATACTGACACCCACCGGGCACGGGTATGTGGTCTTTGTCCCTGATCTGAACATCAATACAGAGGGCGGCACCCTAGCGGAAGCGCTAGACATGGCCCGGGACGCTATCAGCATTTGGGGTATTACGGAACAGGATGCAGGCCGGACAATCCCGGAAGCGTCCGACACGATGCCCACAGCGGCGGGCGGTCAGATTGTGCAGCGGGTTGACGTGGACTTTGAAGCGTACCGCCGGGATGCAACGGCATATCCGGCTTGTTTCTACAAAGAGAATGACGGCTATTCGGTGATATTCCCGGATTTGAATTACCTTGCAACGCAGGGTGACGGCTTCGGGGACGCTATGCGAATGGCTGCGGAATGCCTTGCGGGCTATCTGCGTGCTGCACAGCGGGACGGGGATGCAATCCCCGCGCCGTCTGATCTGGCAGATGTTGACCCGGTGGCCGTGTCCAAAGAGCTTGACCCCGCTTTGCCCGTAGGGGAAGCAAGTGTGCATCTGGTTTCGGTGGACATTCGGCGGGGCTGATGTGCTGCGGGTAAAAGAAAAAGCCCGTCCGGCTTGATGGTCGGGCGGGCTTTCGTACTGTGTGAGGGCCAGTCATCTTCCAGCGCAGTGAGTTCTTCCAACGTCTTGGTGACGGTCTTGCCCTGCTGCATCTCATCAATGCTCCTGCGCAGGGCCTCCATGTTGGACGGCTGATAGAATGGCTCGGGCGTGTGTTCTGGGCGGAGCTGGGTTTGGTCATTCATGGGCGGTGTTCCTTTCGGTGAACATCATCATGCAGCCCGGCGGGGCTGCTGTCTGTGGGCCTGATCGTGTGGGGCTGTGGGTGTGCTGCACAGCTTCCAGCGTGGGCGGCTGGGTGTCTGGATCTGGGCCGTGTAGGTGGTGTGCTGGGCGTTCTCCTGTCGGTGCTGCTGTGGGGGTGTGATGCTGCTGATCTGCGCATAATCTCCCCGGCGGGGTGCGTTGGCTGCGTGCATTAGAGTGCGAGCCGGGTGTGTGCTGCGGCGCTGCCAGAGCTGGGCGGCTATGTGGGTTTGGGATTCTTCCCAACAAGTCCTTGCAACGCAAGGGGCCGTGTATGTACAGGGCCATTGCTTGCAAGAGCAGCGTTTGTATAAACGTCTGCCCTGCTTGCAAGTGCTAGGCCCTCTGCAAGAGCACACGACTTTCCGTGAAAGTCTAGTGTGTTACACCTCGCCGCCGGGCGGGGTGTACGTTCTCGGTGTGCTCCCGGGTGTGTCCATCATCCAATTTGTCGGATGCCGTGGGCGGTCTGGCTTTGCTCTGCCGGGGCCGGGTCGCCCTGTTCAAAGTACCGGGCTAGGCTATCCAGATTCACAAGCCACATATGCCCGGCGTTTACATATCGGATTTTGCCTGTCTTACAGAGCCGCCGAATATAGGATGGTGACAGTCCATAGATTTCAGCGGCTTTCTTAACGGTTCCCATGTTCGGATAGCGGATTGTATTGTTCAATCAATGCACCTCTTTTCCTGCTTGTCGGTGTGTGCCGTTCTCTGTGTGCCTGCATTAAACCATGGGGCAGACCATTTTGCAAGGGGGCCGAGCGTGGGCGGCGGTGCAGCGGGATGCAGCATTGATGAACGGGAATCGCTCCGGTTATTCGGAACGATGTGGAATCTCTTTGCATCTGGTACCATGGGGTGCCGTCCAGTGTCATGGAGTGCCGTGGCTTGCATCGGGTTTTCCCGGCAGACTATGGACAGATGGAGCGGCATTCCGCCGGGCCGAATGCTTGATGAAATTAAATCGTTTTTTTGATGAAAGATTCTTGTGTGTAAAATGCGGAAAGTTTCAGCTTGCAATTGTTCAATATGTCAAATAAAAGTACGCGGAAATCTTTTT
>OLXG01000817.1_pt1 | contig 12255 bp, 28 predicted proteins | sample 1673861 | NCBI WGS metagenome assembly OLXG01 (sample SAMEA103958130, study PRJEB25191) | human gut metagenome | biome: human-associated habitat [ENVO:00009003]; feature: intestine environment [ENVO:2100002]; material: feces | place: Germany | collected 2013/2015
CAATGTTTTTAACAGTGGTTGCAGACACGTTGTTGATTTTCGCCACAGCGCAATAATTGTTAAGCTGCACATAATCGGCTATTATTTTCTTTTTCTGCCGGTCGGTCAGCCGTGCGGCCATATCATCACCCCATGTCAGTTACCCCCATGATAGTTTTCTAAATACCTCGCCGTACTGATGCTATCGGCATACAGGCTTTCAAGTATCATTATCCTGCCTCGCAGCCGCGTCCAGTCGGACGTTTTACAATCAGTCCGTGCAAGCTCTGATTTTAATTCGTTTATGCGTTTAAGCAGCAAACCGGCATTAGCGCGGTATTCTGCTGCCATGCGTTTAAGTGCTTCACTCATTCGGCTGTTACCTGAAAAAAGTTATAAAATAAGCAAGCAGCATATTTCAGCTGCCTGCTTACTCGCGGCGGGAGCGCGGAAAGGGAACGTGGAATTTAAGAAAGGAAGGAAAGGAAGTTCTATGACAAAAAATAGAGAAAATGTCCGCGAGCCGCCCCCACCGCCGGAAAGGAAAAGAGGGATAAGAAGATAACAAATAGTCTATCTATTACATTTCCACAATATCATTTTACCACAGATTATGGGCTGTTTTTTCGCATCTTTTTTGCATCTCTTTTCAAATTGAAACATATCCCAGCTCAAGTGCTATCTTCAAAAGCACATCGTTTATATGCCTGTAAGCTGTTGCTTGGTTTACGTGCAAAATTTGCGCTGCACCTGTTACGGTGTAAGCCTGCTTCCAATAAACAAGCTCCACAAGCTTTCTATCGATGTCATCGGCATTTTTAAGCACATACTCAATCGCCTTGCAGCTGCGTTCCGTCTGCACCAAATAAGGGGATGTTGCAATACGAAGCGCGGTGTTTTCAGTGTCCCGGCTGACTTCCCCGCCGCCTTTACCGTCCGTATACTTTAGTGTTGCCGACGGTATCATATCAGCCCAATATTGCTGTATTTCATCTTTGTATTCGCGGTAATGTTCAAGCTGCCATTCCACCATACCCCGTACACGCGGTGATATTGATGATTTGTATTTAGGCATTTTGTTCCCTTTCTGTATTACCGACGCGGCCTGTAAACGATGCCGCTATGTATGCGCGTGTCAGCTCTGCCGCTTCATACTTGTTAGCACCGGCATCTAACGCGGCATGATAAAAAACCACGCACACTTCCGCTATAGCGCCTACGCCTTCAAGCGCTTCCTGAATTTCTGCTTTGGTCATTTTTGGCTTCATTTATTCCTTCCCTTTCTGCAAGCGTATACCTTGCGTACCTTGTCGCCTCGCCGTACCTGTTGCGCCCCTGCACCATTTCACGCGATATATCATACCCTCTCCGCCGCAAATCTGATATTCTCGACGCGAGGCGCATAATGCCGTATTCTGACAACGCATCCAGCGGCGTTATACTTCCGCTGTCGCGCAAATGCCTAATGATCATTTCGTTCTGCGTCATGTTCCGCGATACCTCCAGCATTTTTTAGTCGTAAATGTCTTTACCGCCCTTGCACGTTTTATGTAACCAGTCACCAGCAGCTCCCTTGCCGGATATTCATTCCACGCCGCCGCCTTGCGTTTATCGTTCTCCGCGCAAAACGCCTGATAGCTGCTGCAATTGGCGTGGTAGCCTATGCGGCGCGCTGTGCAGCCTTTACAGTCGTTAGTCATCTTTTTGTAAATTCTTTGGGTGCAAAAGCAGCGCACCAGCCGTTACGCTTATCGCAGTCGCAAGCGCACTGGTCGCAGCACCAGTCGTAATAGGTGTTTTCACTGCGGCGGCAGATTTCACGGATTGCTACGCGGTAATCTTCTATTTCTTCATTGTAATCGTGGCACAGTGCATCGAAGTCTTTGCGTTCGCTATGCAGTAGGCCATGTAAATAATCATAATGCGGTTTTGGCACACCACCGAGAACATCTAACAGCCACATGCGTATTTTATATAGTAATCTTTTCATGTTTATTCTCCTCCAATAAGTATTGACTTGCCGGTATACATTGCGTAGTTCCGCTCGATAGAAGCGCCGGAGCTGCTATACCAGCCCTTAAGCAGGTAGATCGCGTCGGCCGTATCTATCATTGCGAAGCAGATGCGCATATAGTCTGCCGGGAGCATGCCCTCCGGCAGCTCAGCAGGATTTAATACGATATGTCCCTGCGCCTCAAGGCTCGTTGCGGCGATATTGAATTTCTCTTTATAATTGGGCTCGCCGGTGATCTTTCCGGCTATGTAGATCTTCATTCTTCTTTCCTTCCTCCTTGCTTGTAATTCCTTTCAAAATTCATATTTACCATCCTTTCGACTAACGTTTCTGTAGTTTGTCACATATTTTTGCGGTTTCTTCTGCAAGATTATCGTATATTTCTTTTGGAATAACATAATCAATGCCATCTGCGCTACACGGAACGACGCTGTCCAATCTTTCTTTCAGTCGAGCCAGTTTTGCGGATTTATAGGCTTCTACAAGCGTTTCGCAATCGTGCATTATAACCATTTGGTCGAGCATAATGCGCACATCGGCTATTTCCTCCGCAATATGTTCAACATTATCCTCGCCGCGCTCATACTTGCAAAGTTCCTTTTGCAGCTCCGACATTTCTTCCATGCATACAAACGTCTGCAATTGCCCGCCGTAGGTTTCAAGCGCCTGCTGGTATATCTGCTTTGCCTGATATTCGGGTTTTTCTCCGGTGTCTTCTAACAAGCAAAGCACTTCATATGTGTTGGCACAATAATATTGTTTGCCGTTAACGGTAACCGTGTAGCTGCCGTCGTGGTTGCTTTTGGCTTCCCAGCCTACGTTTTTTGGCATTTCATCCTCCTAAAAATAGATTTATCTGCATGGAGTGTTCTCTGAAGCGTTCTTCCTCTTTTTCGAAGTAATCCTTATCAATTTCACATCCCACATAGTCAAAGCCCATATTGTAAGCGGCTATCCTGCTTGAGCCGCTGCCCATGTGAGTATCAAGTATCTTGTCACCCTCTTTGGCGTAACGGCTATATATCCACTCATATAACTTCACGGGCTTCTGTGTTGGGTGAAATCGTCCGATTTGATTGTGCATATTGATGTCAATCACCTTTGCATTATCGTTGAAGCTCGTCCACGCATATTCGCACATTGCCATTGAGAAATTTTCGGGAATGTTTGTTTTTCGGAGTATCAAGAAGCACCTTGCCGGAGGTAGGGCAAAATAATTGCCGCCCCAAATGATTTGGTTGCGTGAGACACGGAAAAGTTCTGTAAAATACTCTTCCTTCGGGGCAATGTCCCACGCTATGATTTTCCCCCCCTTGTAACGGTCAAATCGTTCCCCAAAACGGCTCTTGCCTGCTCGTTTGAACGATCCCATGCCGTCGCCGTATGGCGGGTCAACAACAGCGAGTTCAAAGGCATTGTCGGGCAATGTTTTCATGTATTCCATACAGTCGATGTTGAATGCTTCAGTCATGTCCATACCTTTCATCGAATGGCGAGAAGTTATCCTCGCCCACTATTTCTTTGATTCTGCGGTCAAGCGTGACCTTCGCATACTCGATGCTGTCATCGGCCTTGCTGTCTTCCACCACTAATTCAGCGATTTCGTTTGCGTATTTAACAAACGCTTCACCAAACGCCCGTGCACGGCCTGAGCCTAAGCCCAGCACTTCATTAGCGGCCATAAACGCCGCGTCCTCCGCAAGTTGCATGCGGTTACGCCCGTAAAGCTGTAACTGAATGTTCACTTCGCGCTGCACGGCTTTTGCAAATGCCGATTGCTTACCCATGCTTAGTCACCACCTTATGGCCTACGTATTCGTCGATACTCAGCCCGAGCGCATCGGCAAGGATTTCTATTGTATCTATCCAGCCGCCGCGTAGTGATTTGCGTTCAAGCAGGCTTATCGTGGCTTGGGCTATGCCGGATATTTCGGCCAGCCGCACGATGCTTAACCCTGCATCCAATCGTGCCTTGCGCATATATTCCCCGCGTGTCATTTTTGTCCCTTTCTTATCGTCGTTTTAACGCTTTCAACGCCGTCACGGAGTGTAGCCGTCAGCACATCGAAGTTTGCGTTTATGCAGTCCTCGTTGAGCTTTCGCGCCGTCGTTATCGTCTGGCATATATCGTCAGCAGCTTCGGTTATGGTGTTCACTGCCTCATCGAGCTTTTCAAGCAGTTTGATGATTGCCGTCGCCGTGTTGTCAATCGGCTCTGCTGGCGGTTTGGGCTGCGGCGCTGCTTCTGCCGCTTTGGGCGTTGCTCTGCGATGCCGTACCGCCTCAATAGCCTCCGCGACTTCTTGCGGCAGTTGCGTATTGAGGTATTCGCAAGCCCAGACAATCGCCCCGCCGGTTGTCGCAGACCGAGAATATTCTATTAACTCGTCCCACTGCTCATTGGCAATGCGCTTTACCACAGTGTACAGTTTGTTGCAGTAGCTCCCGCTCGCGCCGACCGCAAACGCCACCTGTTCGCCTGTCTTGCCCATCGACATAAGCGCAATTATCTTCTCGTTCGTCGCGTTAGGAATTCGTCTTGCTCCCATTTTTGTCAGTCCTCCTTTTTATTCTTCCCATTCAAGCGCTTGCCCACATTCATCGCAGTACGGGGATTCAGAATTATTTGCGTCGCCACAGGTAGGGCACAGGCCGATAACTGTACCATATTTGCCGAACTTCATCTGACTAACTGGCTTTATTGGTGTTTGCCTGTTAAGGGTGTTTATTGCCATACATATTGCTTTCCTGTCTGCTTCCGCTAATTGAGTATTATTTAGTAGAATGTCTCTAAGGCGGTTATATGCTTCCTGCGTTGTCATTCGTCATTCTCCTTTCTTTTCCCTTCTGCGCAGTAGAAATTCGGCGGCACTTCGCAATCAATGCAAACACCGTGGGAACAGCACAGATAGCTTATTTCGTCGTAGCTGTATTTGCAGTCCTTGCAGTGCACCACAATCTTTGCATCTACTGTGGGGATCGCGTCCACAATGGGCAAAGCAATCATGTCTCTATCTGCATTATCAAACCACGGCTCGTTATCAAGCCGTTCCCATAGTACATTCGCGTCAATCAGCCGCATCGCTGTCACCTCCGCCCCTTCTTGCATGGAGAACAAAACAGCCTATCAATCCAAGACACTTTTCCATTGCCCCCAGTAGCGCATTTCTTCGACTGGCAGGTCTTGTTCTCTTTGTGGTAATAGATGCAGTCCTTACACGGATTTCGCATTGTCAGCACCTCCGTCCTTTCTCTCGCCGAAACTGCAAAAACTGTTTGGAAATGTCCGATGCTGCGGCATAAGAGCTGTACCACCGCAAACCCAACCGTCTAATTGCGAAAATACACAGCCCTCACATCGCACCACCGGCGCATAGCCCATCTGCACCGCCATGCGCTTGAATTCGCTTCTTGTAGGTTCGTGAATATAAATAGGCTCGACAGCAGGCGCACACTTAATGCGCTCGATAATTTTGTGAGCGCCTCGCATTTCTGCGCTCGTTATTTTTTCTCTTACCGTGTATACCACCGATTGTTCGATGTCATGTAACAGCGCTTCACGCTCTATGTATTCAGCCATCGCCTTTCTCCTCCCGCAATTCATTTTCTTCAACGCAACAACTTGCACAAACGCTTTCTCCCGTCGGCAAACCGTAGCACTTTTCACCGACTTCAATGCGTTTTCCACAATACTTGCAATAATTCCAAAGGAAAGCGTTCCTGTCTATGTATTCAGCCATTTTAACTCCTTCTGTTTTCCTTTCTTCTAAAAATCCTAAATCGATCTGGTTGATCTGCACCGCATCCATCCCGGATATTCTGCAATCGCTGCAAGGGCAGTTAAAGCAGCTTGGGGAATACGGGCAGGGCTTGTTTACTGTTGGTCGACGCATATTCCGCCCCACTGTTCAGCCATCGCTTTCGCTATGCCTGGAAATGTCTTGCTCCGGATTTTGGCTGTTTGAGGGTCATTCCACGCGAGAATTTTCCCGTTTTCGTCCACCGCATAATTTGCGGATGCACCAACGCTAAAACCGCCCGCCAGGATTTCACCAGGGTCAACAATATGTGTCACGCCGTCCATTGTGGTAATCTGCCCACCTTTGAGGGCTTCTATCGCATCGCCGAGTATGTGCCACTCAGGATGCCCGCCCGACGGCTCGATTATGTCGCAGCTGTACGCCTCGTACCCCTTTGCTCGGAAAGCCTTGCACACCGTCTGGCTCTCCTCACAGGCTACCAAAACTTTCATTCAGTATGTCCTCCATCTCAATTTGCCCCGGCAAAACGCCATCTTCCATCCACCAATGATAAACATCTATCGGGCTTTTCCATGCGTCGGGGCGGTCGGCTTTCTTGCCCTCGGCTTTTCGGGCTTCGAGCATCCGAGCGAATGCCGAAATGTACATATCACGGTATTTAGGAAATGCCGCAAACTCTTTCGCTCGACTTTTGCTCGCCAGTGGGCAGCCAATGCAGCCGATACGCTCAAATCCGCAATCGTATAGGGGGTTTAGGCACAGCTTTTCGCTCTTTGCATATCCCCAAATATCATCGTCAGTCCAGTCGATTATAGGATTAACAACTCGCTTCGCCTTGAGTGTGCAAGTTTCAAATAGCTGCCGCTTGTCGTCATTGTCTGACAGCAGTATCTTGTTTTGCCGCTTCGTAGTAAAAACTTCAAACTGGCTGCGGTTTTTCGTGCGAGCTACACTTTCAGCCCATCGCACACCTGTTGCTATCATGCGTCCATTGCCGGTCGTTTCTTTCAGCACTGCGCAGCAATAACGGGTAAGGCGTGTCGGAGGCATCTTCTTGATGGGGATTAGTGCCCACATAGATGTTGAAATGCCCTTGTATTTCGGATAAACGATTTTACAGTCAATGCCGTCGTTTTCCCATTTTTTGAATTGATTGCGAATGTGGTAAACCGTGGGCGGCGCATCTGCCGTAGTGTGGCTATTGACTATCTCGATAGGTATTTTCGCCTTGATAGCCAAATCGGCGAGAACTTCGCTATCCTTTCCACCCGAGTATGCAATCATCAACGGCTTGCCGTAGTATCTCAGCGACATATCGCTTCCAATCTTTAAGCGCTCAAGCGCTTTATCCACTTTATCCACTCAGTACACCGCCCTAAAATGATTTTTAACGCCATCGCCCGTGAACCACAGATATTCGCTGCCCAGTTCACGCGCGACTTCTGCGCCCTGTTTCTCCGCCGCCCAGCGCTGCATAACATCCAGCGCAACGGCGTAAAGGTTGTCCCACACGGGAAAATCAGCCGAATAGCCGTAAAACTGCCCCGGTTGCGACACAACGCCGATAATGCTGTCAGGGAACCGCGCATCGTCTACGCGGTTAAGCACACACCAAACGCACTGCTGCTGATTTAGCAGGCTACACCCCCGTGCTTCACCGTAAAGCATCTGCGCAAGGGCTATCACGTCGGCCTCGGTAAAGTACATCTCGTACTCAGGCTCTGCCACTTCCACTACGCACAGGCCGTACGTATCAACCTCGGGCGGCACACCGTCCGCATCGGCCTTGTTGCCCCCTTTGTCAAGGGCAAGCAGTACCATGACTATCAGCGCCAGCAGCGCCGCGCACACCTGGGCTATGATGATCGTGTATTTATTCATCGGCTACCTCGACAAATTCGCCGTCCGCAAGCTTATACCATGTATCAGCCTTTATTATTTCGCCGTCGATCTGTGCTGATTTAACGCAAACAGGGGCACAGCGCTGTTTATCGCTGTCATATGCCCACTCCGCAAGTGTTATCCAGTTGCCGACTGCTCCTTTTATAATGCTGTTGATGCCTATAGCAGCGCCTACGCTGGTGTTGCCCGAAATATCGATCTGCGCGGAGTCGCCTGAGCTGCCTATCTGCGCGAAGTCGCCTGAGCTGCCTATCTGCGCGGAGTCGCCTGAGCTGCCTATCTTCGCGAAGTCGCCTGAGCTGCCTATCTGCGCGAAGTCGCCTGAGCTGCCTATCTGCGCGTAGTCGCCTTTATTAACCTTATTACTCGGCATGTTCTTTATCGTTTTCTCGCACGCGAAATCAATGCAAGCCTTGATGAAACCGGAAAATCCGAGCTTTACACCAATTTTGATAGTGCTTGTTGCAAACTTCTGATTATCATCGGTAACAGGCTCGTCGATAGCTTCGACAGTCGTAAATTCGCTGAACTTACCGTCGTTACGCACAAGCGGGTAATGATTCAGCACATCAAACGGATTAACGCAGTAGTGCGTAACCCCGCCGACGCATACGCCGTGCCCGTTTTTCTTGTAGGTTTTGCCTTCTTCGTACTGATACCCCCTGCACACAAGGCCGGGCTCATAGGCTTTGTAGCCGTGTTTGTTGTCTGTCATGGTTGTTCCCCTTTCACTTTTGCGTAGATCGCTTTTAAGTTTTCAAGCTCGTCGCTGCTGACTTTCTCACGGTGTTGTTCAACGCCTAAGCGCTGCTGTTCGCGTTCTTTCAGCGGATATATATCCTGCCAGCACTTAACGATGCTTTGCTCAAGCACCGATTTCCACTGCTCCGGCGGAAATTCGTTTTTAAGCTTTGTCACTAAAAGCTGCTTTGCCCTGTCAGTCATGGGCTTTCTGATGCTCTTTCGCATTTTCTCGAAGTCTTTCAAAACGGCCAGTAAATCGCCATCCCCGGCCGCGAAAGCGGCAAATGCGTCAGCATCGCGCGCACGCGCGCTTTTGTCTTTGTCTTTTTCTTCTTCTTTGTCTTTTTCTTTGTCTTTTTCTTTTTCCGGCTTTTTTGGCTTTTGGTGGGTTTCCGAAAAAAGCGGTGGGTTTTTTGGGTTTTCTGAAAAAGCGGTGGGTTTTTTAGGTCTGCCGCCTTTTTTTCCGTTTTCGCTCTGCTTCTTGGCGTTAGCCTCGTAAGCATCCGCGTCGCGGTCTATCTGGCTTTTTATCACGATGAATGCGATTCGCTCAGCTCCCGTTAACTCGTCAGGCTCTTCCCCGTTAGCATATTGCATGATAGCAAGGAGTAGCCTGCCTCGTGCCCCGTTGTCAAGCTCCCGTACCACGTTGATAAAATCGGGATAAACTTTGATGTATGGCAGCATTTCTTATCTCCTTATGTACTTGTAGCTTTTAGAACGGCAAATCACCATCGTCCGGCAGCTCTTCAAAATCTGCTGCGGATATATCGGGCGAGGGTACGGATGCAGCGCGGCGGCTCTCACCGAAATAGACGTGTTCGGCAGTAACTTCTGCGTTTCTCCGCTTATTGCCGTCCTTGCCCGTCCAGTCGCGCAGTTGCAGTCTGCCGTCAACGACAGCCATGCTACCCTTGGCGAAATACTTGCTGACAAACTCAGCAGTCAAACGCCATGCGACGCAGTCGATGAAATCGGTCTGCTTCTCGCCGCCGTCGCGGCCGCCGAAATCGCGGTCAACGGCAAGGGTGAACGATGCGACAGGGGTCTGTGACTGAGTGTATCTCAGCTCCGGGTCACGGGTTAGGCGGCCCATGATCGTGATGTGATTAAGCATTGTTTCTCCTTTCAAATCCAAGACTTGCCGAACACTTCCATGAACTTTTCGTGTCCGTATAGTTCTTCAAATCGTTCCTGGCACTCGCGCTTCAAGCGCAAATCAAAATCGCGGTTTCGGTGTACGCTGTATTCTGCGCCGGTGTGCCAGTCCCAGCGCAGCCATACCCAGCAGCCCCATTTGTCGGCGGCTTGCCTGCGTCCTCCGCCGTATACATGGTGCCGATTTAGACCCTGTGTGTCGCCGGTGATGTAGCATTCCCGGCGGCTCTGCATGATGCTATCTGCCATCCCACGCCTCCAAAAGCGCCTCGATCTCGTCCTGCGGCCTTGTCTCAATGTCCAGTGCCCGGCAATCCTGTATCAGGTTGTCGATAAGCATTGACATCTGCCGTGTGTCGAAGTCTGAGCTGCCCATGTGGAAAAACACATTTGAATAACCCGTGTATGCCGGTTCTTTTTCCGCCTTGCGGCCGATGTGCCCTTTCTGCCAGTCGGTCATGGCAGCATCGGTGTACTCGTCGGGTATCAGCGCTATGTAATACAGCGTCGGGATATCCAGCAGCGCATTTCGGTAAACTTCTTCCGGGCTTATCCGCGTTGCAAGCGATATGTCGTTTATCAGCTTCCATGCATAGGCGTTAGCATCCAGACTGCGTTTTTTACGCGTTTTCTTGATATCGTACTCGCCCGGCTTGAAGCTGTAGCAGAAGCGCCGTGCCTCGTCTCGTGGTATCGTAAGGCTTATTCCGTCCGGCGTAAGCTCCGCTTTACTGATCTGCATTTTTTTCAGCCTCTACGCATTTATCGCAAAGCACCTTGCCGAATTTCTTTTTCGTGCCCTCGCTCCACTTGCGGAGGGATATAGGCTTGCCGTCAGCGCCGAAATAGATAGTCAGCGGATGATTGCACTTTTCGCAGCGGTAAACTAAATTCTCTTTCGGCTTTGCAGGCTGCTCGACAGGCGGCTTGCGGCCAGTGGGCTTGCGGTAATGCTCATCGTTGCTGGGGTCTGCGTCGGGGTCGTCGCCGGTGCTGATCTTGTATATCTTCATCAGCGCATATTTATCGGCGTAGGTCATGGCCTTGCCGCTGCCTTTGTCCTGCGCGTCGATGCCTTCCGCAAAAGTGGTTGTTTCAATGTATTCGTCCGGGTTATCAATATTTACAAAGCGGTAAACCGTCTCAATGCGTTCAAAAAACGTCGTCTTTTTGCCGGGAATGCCGTTGTAGTTGGTTTCGCTTTCAAGCTGTTCGCTTTCAAGGACGGTGCGCGACGCGGGGTAACTGTAAACGCCGTATTTAGCTTCAAGCGGCTTTACATTATCTATAATGTCGCGTTCGGACACTGCCTTGTAGCCCTTGCCCTTGCCGGTATCTACACGCAGGTTTTTACCGACGGTGTTCAGATCGGCGGTTATCGCAGCCATGCGTTGGTAGATGTTCAGCGCCGTATCTCTTTTGATTTCTTCCATACCGCACCTACTTTACCGACATATTCATGTTTTCGACCAAACGCCAGCCGGAAACCTCTGCGCCGGATTTAATAGCGGCCTTGATAGCGTTCTTGTCGGGCTTCTGCGTAACCGTTACCTTCATGTACTCGTCAGGGGCAATGCTCTCATCGTCGCTTGTAGCTATGGTGCTCTTGCGCCACGATACCGCCACTTTGCCGGATGTGTAGGGTTCCCCGTTCAGTGCATCGACAGCCGCTGCCTTGAAGCGTTCTGCGCGTTTTTCACAATACTTCTTGCGTGCTGCCAAGCGGCCAATTTCCAGCTTGATCGCTTCCGCTTCCGCTGTGTCGTTTTTATAGCCCAACAGCAGATTTTCAATAACGTCCTTGCGCTCCATGTTCAGCGCTTCAAACTGCTTAAAAAATTCTTCGACAGGTGCTATAATGTTGCCGTCTTCGTCTTTCCAGTCGCACAGCTCGCCGGTCTCGGCATCTGTGAAACGGTCGTACAGTTTCATGATCTTGTTATCGACCCAGTACAGATTGTTCATTTGCCGTTCTCCTTTTTGTTATTTAAATGTGTATCTCTCGCGCCTCTTCGCGCACTCGGCCTCCGCAGTATCGGCAAACCACACAAGCGCCGATACAATGCCGCCTATCGTGAGCACCACGCCCATGACGGCCACGCAAAACCAAACCAGTATCATTGTCCTTTCCCCTTTCCGCGCATAAACGCAATAAAAGCCTCACGCGGTATTTTTACGCGGTTGCCTACGATGATTACGTCAAAGCCCAGCAGCTCCGGGCGCTGCCTTGCCGCAACGCGGATAAGCTGAGGATCTGAGTGCAGTACACTTGCCACCTGTGCCGGTGTCAGCGTTGTTGCGTCCATGCGTTCAACTTCCGATAGCGTCATGCGTTTTTCTCCTTTCTGATTAGTCTTTATCCTGATCGTTCTTCTCGGCCTGTGCCTCTGCCATATCCGCTACGCCGTTGGCATAGCCGTTGAAATACTGCTGCTTATCGGCAGGCAGCTTGCTGAAGATGTCGGCCATCGTCTTAATGGTCTGCTTTTCTTTTTCACTCATTTTTTCACCCCCTTTTAGGGCGGTTTAGCTGCCGCCCTTCGGTCTCTGCGTTACTCCATCTCATAAGTAGTCTTTGCGTCTTTCAGCCGCATCAATGTTCCAACAACTTCACCGGCTTCGTTGGTCACTTCAAAAACGCGCTTCCATTTTCCACAGATGCAGCGGTCAGCGGATGCGATCTTATATTTGCCATCG
>OLXG01000824.1_pt1 | contig 12210 bp, 10 predicted proteins | sample 1673861 | NCBI WGS metagenome assembly OLXG01 (sample SAMEA103958130, study PRJEB25191) | human gut metagenome | biome: human-associated habitat [ENVO:00009003]; feature: intestine environment [ENVO:2100002]; material: feces | place: Germany | collected 2013/2015
AATAATTCGTTCATAATTTGTTACGATTTGTCAAAAAATCAATCAAGTTGTTTGACATTATTTTATCAATCTCGTCATATGAAAGTCCACCCGAGGCCAATGCATCTGCCAGCCTGTGTATTTTATCACAGGAATCTATCTCCAGCCGTCCGCTTATACCGTCCAGGTCACTCCCGAGAGCGCACACATCACTGCCCCCGAGGTTACGGATATAAAGAATATGGCGCACCATATCTTCCACACGGCTGTCTTCTTTACCGGAATCATAATCCAGAAATGCCGGACAGAAATTAATTCCGATTATACCTCCACGCTCACCGATAATGCGTATCATGTCATCCTTAAGATTACGCACATGCCCGGCAAGTGCACGGGCGTTTGAATGACTTGCAATAAACGGCTTTGTCGTGTTGCATGCCACATCATAAAATCCTGCATCTCCAAGATGTGAGACATCTATTATCATACCAAGTCTCTCCATCTCTTTGACGATTTCTATTCCGCACGGCTTTAATCCGCGCTCTGTTTCCGGTTCGCATCTGCCGGTAACAGTATCTATTATATTAGGATATCCGATTTCATTCTCATAATTCCATGTAAGCGTAATTAAGCGCACTCCTTCTTCATGGAATTCATGAAGCCTGTCAATGCTTCCGCCAAGAACACCGCCTTCTTCCAAAGTAAGCAGGGCCGACATTCTGTTGTCTGCAATATTGCGCCGGATGTCATCTGACGAACGCACAAGTCCGATAATGTCACTGTGCTTATCAATTTCGGATTTGAGAAGCTTTACCATTCCCAAAGCGTCGGCTGTAATATCTTTTGCTTTCATTTTATTGACAAAGCAGGCAAAAAACTGCATCAGATACCCTGCTTCTTTCATCCGCTTAAAATCTACCGAAAAATCATTATCCCACATTCCGGTCTGTTTTCCGGATTTTAATGCATAATATACCCTGCTTACCGTATCGCAGTGCATATCAGCTATTCTCATTATGCTTCTCCTTGTTAAAAAGATACTGGATTATTGCACGTCTGGTAACAATTCCGACAAAGATATTGTTGTCATCCACAACAGGCACAAAATTCTGGTTAATAGCCTTATCTATAAGATCCTCCATAACCGCATGTGCACGTACCGGCTGATTGTCCATACGTCTCCGTATCGTCTTAAGCGGTATGTTCTCCGCATCACGGATATTAAGCGTATATTCTTCCTTGATCTTGGTAAGTAAATCGCCCTCCGTGATTGTTCCTACATAGTGTCCGCTGCGGTCTATGACAGGCATGGCGCTGTACTTATAATATTCTATTTTTTCAAGTACCTGACGCACATTGAAGTCATCATACACAAATGCCACATCGCATTTAGGTATTATAAAATACATTACATTCATTAAATCATCCTCTTAATCCCGCTTCAAATTCCCGTAATTCTTCACAAGTATCCAACTCCGCAATCTGGCTTGCGTCCACCGGACATATTCCCAGATTAATCTCAGGCAGACATCTGTCCACAATTTCATCCCAGAAAAGAGTCTCATGTCCGGGCTCCTTATATGCTTTCAATATGGCATCAGCTATATATGCTGCGTCATCTGCCTTAAAATAAGAGATTCCGACCATATTATAGGTATCATCCCCGCCTTTGCCGACGCGCACGATTCTCTCACCGTCCATGTCAAAAACCCAGTCATCCGAATGTCCTGCAACATACTTACCGTAATAGCATGATTTATCGTGCGGAATATCAAAAATCGCCGGATCGCTTACATATAAATCCGCCTCGCATATAAAACAGTCCGTCTTACCCATATACTGGCACACTGCATGTATGGATGAAATATTGTTTTTGACAGTATATTCTTCATTATTGACGAGTGTAAGTCCCGGATATTTCTCCGCAAGATAATCAAACTGTTCTGCAAGATATCCCGTGACAACATATATTTCACGGACTCCGTGCTGCCATAATCCGTCAATGACCGTCTCAATAAGCGGCTTTCCTGCTGCTTTGATAAGCGGCTTCGGTGTATTGTCGGTCAATGGGCGCATTCTTGTACCAAGCCCCGCTGCCATAAGTATCGCACTTTCCATATTCCACTCCTTAGATCTCGTCAATAAGTCTTATAATGTCCTTGAAAGGCATAAGAGAAGAATCTATCTCCATTGCCCTGTGGTTCTTAAGAATTGACTCAGCAGTGTTTTTCATTGCAGGGAAAGCACTTCTCATAAGCTGATTGGCATATATGACAATATTAATGCCATGAGCCGCAAGTTCTTCCTCAGTAACACTGTTAAATGATGTAGGAACCACAACTATCGGTGTGGTCTTATTCTCCTGCCTGAAAGTATCACAGAATTCAAAGATCTCATCCGGCGTCTTCCGTCTGGAATGTATCATTATTCCGTCCGCACCTGCTTTGACATATGCCCTTGCACGGTTAAGTGCATCCTCCATTCCCTGTTCAAGGATCAGACTTTCAATCCGCGCAATTATCATGAAATCATCAGTTCTCTGCGCATCCTTGCCGGCCCTGATTTTCTCACAGAAGTGTTCTATGCTGTCCTGCGTCTGCACAACCTCGGTTCCGAACAATGAATTTTTCTTAAGGCCGGTCTTATCTTCTATGATAACTGCCGACACACCGACTCTCTCAAGAGTTCTGACATTGTATACAAAATGCTCCGTAAGTCCGCCCGTATCTCCGTCAAGAATAATCGGCTTAGTCGTTACATCCAGCACATCATCTATTGTACGAAGCCTTGATGACATATCTACAAGTTCTATGTCAGGCTTACCCTTATCTGTGGAATCGCACAGGCTCGATATCCACATTGCGTCAAACTGTCTCAATTCATTATCATTCTGTATTACCGTTTTCTCTGCTATAAGGCCGGTAAGTCCGCTGTGGACTTCACAAGTCTTAACTATCGGACAAAGATTGATAAGCTGTTTAAGTCTCTTGCGTCTGAACTCAGGCATTGCAAGTTTCTGTGTTATCTGTGCATCTATCTTACGGATTCTGTCACTGTATGTATAACCTACCTCAATAAGCTCTCCGCCGTATTTCTTAAGATTGGCAATAACATTATCCCTTATCGCCGCCTCAGGACCGCTTTTCCAGTTATCTCCGTGTATTACATAATCCGGCTTTAGCTCGTTAACTATCTCATCATACATAACCTCGTTCTGCACGATGACATGTGATACACCCGGTATATCTTTGACCATGTCAATACGTTCCTGCATGGTTATTGTAGGAAACCTGTTATAACATATCATAGCTTTATCACTGAGGACTCCTACGGTAAGTTCTCCGTATTCCAATGCTTTATTTATTATATTAAGATGCCCTTCATGTATGACATCCGTGCAAAAACAAGTATAAATCTGTTTCACCTATCTGACCTCCTGATATTCCATAAAATTAATTCTGTTCTGTCTCGCGCTCTCCTTAGGTCTTCCGAGATCCGCTCTTGACTGCATGCTGACAAAAATCTCCAGATATGCGGTTCCGTTAAATCCATGCACCTTCGCCAGTGCTTCTTCAAGTTCCTTCTCAGTCGATGCGGTAAGTACAAGATCGTAACCGCAGGCCTTGGCTATACCGGCATAACTCATTCCGGCTGCTCCCGTTGGCATTCCTCCGACCGATTCATGTGCCGCGTTATTAATACATATATGCACCAGATTGTCCGTCTTATGACTTCCTATGAAACTGAGTGCCCCCATATGCATAAGTTCTGCACCGTCACCGTCTATACAATATACTTTCTTATCAGGACGACTTGAAGCATATCCGTAAGCTATCATGGACGCATGGCCCATACCACCGACTGTAAGAAATGCCTGCTTATGGTTCCCATTTATTATATCACTCTGTTCATAAACTTCCCTGGATATTTTGCCGGTAGTAGATATGATAACATCATCCGGATCCAGTGACCTTATAATACCGGCAATTGCCTGTTCCCTTACCAGTTTATAATTATTGGTATAAGGTTCTGATTGTCTCGCCTGGAATGTATCTTTCTTGATAATTATAGCATACTGTTTCTCTGATTTAAGCGTCTTACCGGCTTTCAACATTATTTCATGAAGCTCTTCGGCAGTAGTATCTTTACTTATACATGAATGTTCCACGCCGAGCACATCGAATATCGGTTCTGTAATTTTACCCATAAACACATGCTGCGGCTCATCATGCACACCCGGTTCACCTCTCCATCCGACCAGAAAAAGCATCGGAATACCATATACGTCTTCATTGGCTATGGATGTAAGCGGATTAACTATATTGCCTATTCCGCTGTTCTGCATATATACACATGCCGGACGGCCTTTTGCAAGATAACTTCCGGCAGCAAGACCGACCGCCGCACCTTCATTGGGCGGAACCATATGTGTAAAATCTCCACTGCCTTCCCTGTTAAGATAATCGCAGAACTGCTTCAAAGTGGAGTCCGGTACTCCAAACATTTCCTTTATTCCTATATTCTTAAGTTCCTGTACAAAATCTTCTACCTGCATACAAGGCTCCTTCTAGTTATTATATTTGAGAGGTATCGCAATATTATTGGCTTTGAGTGCCTGCTTAAGCACAGCAAAGAAATCCTCTATATCACTGACGTCAATAGCTCCAAGCGCACATAACCTGAATGTGTTGGCACCTGTTATTTTGCCGGGATATATGGTAAAACCGCGCTCATAACAATAATCGTGCACTTTCTCAAAATTCCAGTTCTCATCATCAGGATATATTACCGATGCAACCAATCCAACCTGAATTTCCCTTCTTATCGCTTCCCTGAAGCCAAGAGCGGCAAGTCCGTCATGAATGGCATTCATAACACGTGTATGTCTGGCCCATTTGGCTTCCTCACCCTCTGCAAAATATTCATCAAGCGCCTGCCTTGCCGCATATATGGTCTGTACAGGCGGTGTAAAATGCATCTCACCGGTTCTCTTAAAGAAATCATATTGCATGTAAAGATTACAGTAATATGAACGCTTCGGATAATCCTTCGATTTCTCTATGATATCCTTACGTCCGACTATAAACGAGAGTCCCGTCATTCCCATGATTCCCTTCTGCGCCGATGCCATACAGAAATCAATATTGTCCCGCTTAACATCTATCGGAACCATGGCATATGTGGATGTCGTATCGGTCACAAATATGGCACCATGTTCATGCGCCATCCTTCCTATCTCTCTTATAGGATTCCCAATTCCCGTTCCGGTCTCATTATGTGTAATATATACTATCCCAATATCCGGATTATCATCCAGAGTCCGGCCAACCAGTTCCATATCCGGAACATCATCCACCGGAAGGACGAGATTAATATGCGGCAGCCCGTAATATTCACATACTTCCGCCGCCCTTGTGCTGTATGCACCATTATTGATTATCAAGGCCTTCTTATCCTTATCAAGAAGAGAATTCAGACATATATCTATATTAATAGTACCTGAACCACAAAAAAGAACCGCCGTGTACTCATCAAGCGGACCATGTACAATTCTTACAAGGTCCTCTCTCATCTGCTTCATAAGTCCGGCAAATTCTTTCTCTCTTGGACATATATCAGGCACAACCTGCGCCATCTTAACGGTATCCGTAGTAGTGGAAGGACCCGGGTTAAGTAAAATGTTACGCTTAATCTGCATCATTAAACTCCTTTGGCTAATTAATCCGCGCATCGCGCTTTGGATTAATTATACCACACCCGGGTCCTACAATCCAATTATATTTTTCTAAACTGCAACTCCCTCGAACTGTGCTTCATAAAGTTCGAAGTACTCTCCTTTGGCCTTCATCAATTCCTCATGTGTTCCGGCTTCTTTAATTCCGCCTTCATCGATTACGAATATCCTGTCCGCATTCTTAATCGTAGAAAGTCTGTGCGCTATAACAAATGAAGTCCTTCCCTTAAGAAGTGACTCAATTCCCTGCTGTACCAGAATTTCCGTGTGTGTATCAATGCTTGATGTCGCTTCATCCAACACCAGGATGGCAGGGTTGGAAACCATTGTCCTGGCAAATGCAAGAAGCTGTCTCTGTCCTATGGACAGCCTCGCTCCACGCTCGCTTATCTCTGTATCGTAGCCTTTCTCCAGCTGCATAATAAACTGATGCGCATGCACAGCCTTTGCCGCTGCCACTATCTCTTCATCCGTGGCATCCCGTCTTCCGTACTTGATATTTTCCCTTATCGTCCCGGAAAAAAGAAAGTTATCCTGTGTCATTACACCCATCCGGTGCCTGAGACTTGCAAGCGTTACGTCTTTAATATCCATACCGTCCACAAGAACCCTGCCCTCCGTCGCATTGTAGAATCTGCTTATAAGGCTGACTATTGTTGTTTTACCTGCTCCGGTAGGTCCCACGAGTGCGATTGTCTCTCCCGGTCTGATGTCAAAATTAACATCATCAAGTACTTTTACATCCGGTTCATCCGGGTACGCAAAACCGACATGCTCAAACTGCACATGTCCTTTAATGTCGCCAAGTTCGATGGCATCCTCGCTGTCCGTTACATCCGCCGGTGTATCCATGATATCAAAAACACGCTCCGCAGCCGATATATTGGTTACCAGTTTATTGTAATATGATGCAAGGTTACGGATCGGTCCCCAGAACATCGACAGATAGATTGCAAAAGCCGTATACGTTCCGACTCCGACAGCATCCGTTCCGAGTTTCCTAATTCCTATAAAATATAAAAGGAATGTTCCTATTCCCCATGATATTTCAATTGTCGGGCTGAATACATCCGCAAGAGCCACCGCCTTGATGAATGATTGCTGATGTTCTTTCACCAGTCCGTCAAATTCCTTTTCCGATTCTTTTTCTGCCGTAAAACTCTGCACAATTCCGATTCCTGACAAATCCTCGTGCACAAATGCTGATATATTGGATGATTTTTTTCTGAAGACCTGCCATCTCTTATGTGCAAGAATTTCAGTTATATACATTCCTGCAAATATTACAGGCAGTGCCGCAACCGCTGACAAGGTCAGATATGGGTTGACAATTATCATCATTACCAGCACGACTATCACCGTCAGAAAATCCGGCAGAAGCTGTGTGACTGTGCTTTGTATTACATCTTTGAGTGAGTTGACATCGCCGATTACCCTCGAAAGGATTTTACCGGTCGGCCTGCTGTCAAAAAAACTGAAACTTAATGTCTGTATGTGTGTATACAATTCATCCCTTATGGTAAGGAGCACATCATTGGATACATGTGCCATTGTTTTCATCCACATCCTTGCACTTACCATATAAATAATGCTTAGTACAAGTGATACCGCCACAATTATCACAAGACCTTTCCAGTTGCCGTTTACGATATCCACATCTATCGCGCGCTGCAAAAGCAGGGGATTTACAATGGATATTCCGAGTGCGATAAACATACATACCAGAACAAACGCAATCTGTTTTTTGTACTTGAGCATATAACCGAAAAGTCTCATTATCACTTTGATCTTGACAGAGTCTTTCTGTTCCTCGTCCTCTTTTACCGAGTTTATTGACATATGAGTTCCTCCTCTCCTATAACCTTGAGTGCTTTACGGTAGTCCCCGTACTGTGCCTCGTAGGTCGAATAATATAATCCTTTGCGTTCAAGCAGTTCCTTATGGGTTCCGCGTTCCGCAATTTTTCCGTTATCCAGCACAATTATTTCATCCGCTTTACAGACTGACGAAATCCTGTGTGCTATTATTATCTTGCTGACATCTTTCATCTGCAGCAGACCGTTCCGGATATCGCGTTCCGTTTCCATGTCAAGTGCCGATGTCGAATCATCCATAATAAGTACGGGAGCTTTTCTTGCAAGTGCCCTTGCCAGGCTTATTCTCTGTTTCTGTCCGCCCGACAATCCGACGCCTCTCTCTCCGATTACAGTATCGCTTCCAAGTGTGAGTTTATCCACAAATTCCGATGCATGTGCCATCTCAAGTGCTTCTTTTACCGTCTCATCACTCATGCTGTCTTTTCGTCCGAGTTTTATATTTTCCTTAATCGTATCGGAGAAAAGAAATACTTCCTGCGTAACCACTGCCGACTGCGAGCGCACCGCTTCAAGCGGAAGTTTTCTTATGTCGATGCCGTCCATGGTAATGCTTCCGGATTCTACATCATAGAAACGTCCTATCAGATTAACAATGGTGCTTTTGCCGGAGCCGGTGACTCCCATGATTCCGAGTGTTTTTCCAACCGGCAGTTCAAAAGAAATACCGTCAAGTATCTTTCTTCCGTTCATTGAAAATGAAACGTCATTGAACGAAATTTCACCATCAGGATCCGCATCTTTAACTGCATCCGGCGCGTCCTTTATCCCGGCCTCCTCAGCAAGAATTTTGTTGATTTTCTTATTGGAGGCTATTCCGGCGGCAAGTGAGTTCGTAAGCCATCCCATGTTCTGCATAGGCCATACGATATTGTTGGCATATTGTATAAATGCCGTGAGAACTCCGAGTGTCATATTGCCTTTTATTACAGCAAGTCCTCCCAGAAGCAGTACAAAAAGCTGCATTATTTTGGGAATAAATCCCATATACGGGTCAAACTTTGCCATCATGACTGCCTGGTCGACATTGAGTTCGGAATATCTGTTGTTGCTGCTTCTGAATTTTTTCAGCTCATATTCCTCCCCGGCAAATGACTTTACCGTCCTTACTCCGGAGAGATTCTCCTGAACGACAGTGTTTAATACGGCATTCTGCTCGCTTATGTCTCCGTATATTTTACCTAATTTCCGTTCAAGTCTTACCGCCATAACTCCGATAACCGGCAGTGTGAGCAACGGCACTATGCTTAACTTCCAGTCAAGCCTTACCATGGCAATAATCGCACCGATCGTATATCCTGTGGCTTCTATGGATAACATTCCGACAAATCCAAACACATCCCAGAGTTTGTCCACATCATCTTTAACACGCGCCATGAGTTCTCCGGTATTATTGCGGTTAAAATATGACCTCGATAATTTCTGGATATGATTGAAGAGATTTTTTCTCGACATACTCGCAACACGGCATCCCGATACATCGCAGAAAAATTCTTTGAGGTATTGCGAGACTGCCCTTCCGAAACCGTTAATCAGTACACATATCAGGTCGATTTTAAGCATATGCATATCGCCGCCGATTATCACATCATCAACGATCGACATCGTTATCAGCGGAAACCATATATCAAACAATACACTCATCACGAGTGATGTCAGACCGATAAGATACCGCCACCAATTGCTGCCGGCATAACGCCACAGCGGGTTTTTATTTACCTTTTTCACCATATTCTCCTTCCTTCTTCCATCCCCGGCAGAACACACAAAAAAAGTCCGGGAGTGTTCATATCTGCCATAAAATGGCAATATAAAAGCGCAGTCAATACAGACTGCGCATCACTCTCGGACTTACAATTATATTGTATTAATTAGAATAATCCACCGAGGCAGGCTGTATTGTTCTTTGTGTAATTGTTCATGACATTTATTCTTGTTTTTGTAAACATATTTCCTACCTCCTTGATTTATTAATGTCTGTTATCAAGCTAACACGGCAGATAATATTTGTCAATATGTTTTTTTATATTATCTGCACAAATCTTTTATAACTTCTCCGGCAATTATAAGTCCGGCAACCGATGGTACAAATGACACACTTCCCGGTATGTCTCTTCTTTCGGTGCATTTGTGCTTTGCACCCGGCGGACACACGCAGTTGGCACGGCAGCTGCCTGCCATATCTTCAACCGGTCTTTTGGGCTGTTCGGTCGAATATACAACTTTTAATTTTCTTACACCGCGTTTCTTAAGTTCATGGCGCATGACCTTGGCAAGCGGGCACATAGATGTCTTATATATATCCGCTACCTTAAGCGCTGTCGGGTCAAGTTTGTTGCCGGCTCCCATACAGCTTATTACAGGTACTTTCACTTCCTTGGCTTTCATAATGATGCTTATCTTGGCCGTAACCGTATCCACTGCATCTACCACATATGAATATTCTTCAAAATTAAATTCATCCGCATTTTCCGGCAAAAAAAAGCATTTGCGCACTTCAACTTCGGCTTTAGGATTGATATCAAGAATCCTGTCTCTCATAACTTCTACTTTATCTTTACCGACAGTACTTCTTAATGCAATTATCTGCCTGTTAATGTTGGTAAGACAGACTTTATCGTCATCCACCAGAACAAATGAGCCCACACCACTTCTGGCGAGTGCTTCGGCCACATATCCTCCGACTCCTCCGATTCCGAATATCGCAACTTTGCTGTGCTGCAATTTATCTATTCCTTCTTCACCGAGAAGCATTCTCGTTCTTGAAAACTGATCAGGCATTGCTATCTCCTTTATTCTGTATTTTATTATTGTACATAAGTGCGTCAGCCATCTTTACAAGCTTATTGATTTCATTACCTTTGCCGGTCGCACATCCCACTGTCGCAGATATATCAAAGCCCAGATTTTCCCCGGCAAGGTCCTTACGGACTGTCTCGATTATAGTCTGTGTCTCCGTCGCGTCCGGGTTCTCCACTATCATGATAAATTCATCGCTCCCGTACCTGAAGGCTTTAATTCTTTCGGTTGTCTTTCCGAACATGATGGCCGCCAGTACCTGTACAGCCTTGTTTCCGGCATCATGTCCATACTCATCATTAATATTTTTCAGATTATCAATATCCCAGAATATAACTGAAACATGTTTTACATATGGGTAATATTTCTGTGCAAGGTCGTCAAACTTATCTTTGCTCGCTATCCCCGTGAGTCCGTCAGTATCCATGCGATATGTAAGTTCCGCTATTCTTACTTCGTCATCATGGCAGCTCATTATCGTATATTTTAACATTACCGTGAATACCAGGAGTATTCCTGCTCTCGGCACTTCTCCGTATATAAGTATATTAGCTACCGGATTCTCATACATCTGCATGGTAAGATACCCGTTCATGCTGTTTTCAATATACCATTCCCTTGTATGATTGCTTGCAAGTATGACATTGAGGTCACACAGTCCGTAATAGAATCCGAACAGCATACTGAAAGCCATCACAACTATGTCAAGTATATAGGTAAACCATAGAATCTTCTTATTCTTGTACTGGATGGCAAACAATAGCGGAAGCACATATACAAACGTCGCGTGGAATGACAACAGTGCTGCCACGATTCCTGACACCGCACATATAGATATCAGGAAGTAGTATTTAATCCATCCCGCTCCGAGTTTATTCCTAATTCCTATAATTGCAACAGGAACACATACTGCCGCAGTTATTATAAACGCCATTGTCATTATATGTGCGTCAACCACAAATAATCCTTCCATCGTAAACAGCCATATCAAAAAAAAGCAGTCCGAAAAGCCACATAAATCCTTTCAGTGTTCTTTTATTTGACTTGATTTCCTGATTCTGTATTTCTTTACTATATTGCTCCTTAAAGGCAGTCATTTTCCTTTTCCTTCTTTCAGGCAGCAGTAAAATTCGTCAGCTGATGAATTATATTATCCGCCGTAATTATACTCAAAACATAAGCATTATAGCACAGTGCCCGAGGACAAACAATAGGTATTTATCATTAACGCGGGGAAGCCTGATTGGGCGGAATCGAATGTAGTATATTAAACTTCATCACTTTTTTGTGTTTATTTTGGTATTTGGTGAGATTATTTTCCTTCTTACCCGCATCACAAATAGCCCTTTTCTCACTTTTCTGTAACATTTATAGTGTTCAGTGATACTTTATGTGTAATTTACTATATTATGTCATGTTCGTCATTCCACCATAAATGCCAATTTTCACACCAAATTGGTGACTTTGGAGAATAAAGTGTGATTTTGGTGATTTTCAAGCCTCGTAATTTATTGAGAGTTATCACTTTATTAGCTATAATGCTGAATTTAGTGATATTATTATGTTATTTAGCATCCGATTTTCTTGATTTGGCTCATTTCATTACAATAATAATCATCCGAGGCAATCCCGCGGCCAGATTATTCCGATTTTGTCCTGACCCGACCGCGGGTATTCTTTTACAAACCTACCCCTCTGCAATTTTATTTATTATTCTCTTCACGTTCCCAATATCCAACGGTTTCTCCTGACATTCAAATGTTATCATAAGATTATCACAAGGTATAAACCCATTCGCAAGATACAGAATATGCATCTGATTTC
>OLXG01000829.1_pt1 | contig 12182 bp, 16 predicted proteins | sample 1673861 | NCBI WGS metagenome assembly OLXG01 (sample SAMEA103958130, study PRJEB25191) | human gut metagenome | biome: human-associated habitat [ENVO:00009003]; feature: intestine environment [ENVO:2100002]; material: feces | place: Germany | collected 2013/2015
GCCCAGCATCAGGTTCACCGCCGCGTTCTCCACGCCCGGCACGCTGTTGGCCGCCTTTTCCACGTGGGCGGCGCAGGCGGCGCAGGTCATGCCGGTGATGACAAATTTTTCCGTCATGCTGCTTCACCCCTCACTTCATCATTTTCTGCAGCGTAGTCACCAGCTCGTCGATGACCTCGTCCTCCCCCCGGCGTATGCCGTCCGCCACACAGGTACGGATATGGGTCGCCAGCAGCTCCTTGCTGAAACTGTTCAGCGCGGCGCTGACGGCGGACACCTGGATCAGAATGTCAGGGCAGTAGGCGTCGGACTGCAGCATCTCCCGCAGCCCCCGCACCTGCCCCTCGATACGGCTAAGCCGGTTGGCCAGCCGCTTTTGCTCCTCCGGGGTGCGGTGCTTCGTCTTATGTTGGCAGCAGCATTCCATAGCATATACCTCCTAGGGGTATTTTTGATGCTGTCATCATATACCCCTGGGAGGTATTTGTCAACGTTTTTCTTTCGGCCTGCACACCGCTGCCGCCAGCAGGGAGAACACCGCCGCCGCGGCGATGCCGCCGGCGGTGGCCGTCAGCCCGCCGGTGAGGATGCCCAGCGCCCCTTTTTCCGCCACCGCCTTGGCCGCGGCGTAGGCCAGCTTGTTCTGGGGGCCCACCACGTAGGTCTCAAAGGTGAAGGCGTCGGAATCAAACAGGTTTCCCGGCCGGTCCGGCGCCACGCCGTGATAAGCCGCCAGCTGCTGATCGTCCAGAATTTTTACCTCCAGGTCCGTGGAGAACAGGTCCCGCAGCGCCGCCTTGATGTGTGGCAGGAACCGGGCCTCGATGGTGCTTTTTTTAAAGGTATTGCTGCAATGGAGCACGAAGGCCGAGTCCTCCATTGTCACCACCGTTACCTCGTCGAACCAGGTGTTGATGGTGGTCTCGGACAGCTCATGGCTCAGCCGCTTGAGCACGCTGTCCCACAGGTCTTTCATGGAATTCAAGCAAAAGCTCCCCTTTCGGCGGAGGCTGTCTGTTTTCCTCCGCGGTAAAATGGCGGGGGGTGTACCGCCGCAAAATATCCCACTACATTATAGCAGAAAACACGCCGGAAGTCTACACCTATTCTAAATATAAACTGCCGGCTTTTTCCCTGTTTTTCCCGCAAAAACGGGCGCTTGTGGGTAAATTTTTGTTGACAGTGCCCCCCTGTATCTGTATAATATACTCCGCGTGGTTGCACGCAGATGTGCAACAGGCGTGGAAATGTTTACTGCGGCGGTGAATATCTCACCGCTGTCGAGTAAGCGCGGGGCCTTGTTGTCCCGCCGGATAATCTTAAAAATGGAGGTGTCATGCAATGTTCCGTACCTATCAGCCCAAGAAGCGTCAGCGCTCCAAGGAGCACGGCTTCCGCAAGAGAATGGCCACCCGCAACGGCCGCAAGGTTCTGGCCCGTCGTCGTGCCAAGGGTCGTGCCCGTCTGACCCATTGAGGTCACGGAAGGTGCATCGCACATACAGATAAGCCCTGAGGGACGGAGGATCGAGATCCCCGTCCCTATCGGTGTATCTGGCGAGGCAAAACCAGTATAGCGAGGGAACTATGGACGCAAGAGTAACGGTGAAGCAAAACAGCGACTTCCGCCGCATTTACCGCAGGGGCCGGTCCGCCGTCTCCGGCGGCGTGGTGGTCTACTGCCTGAAGAACAGACAGGGAATGAGCCGCCTGGGCGTCACCGTCTCCACCAAGCTGGGCCACGCCGTGGTCCGCAACCGTGTCCGCCGCCGGTTTCGTGAGCTCTATCGCCTGCACAGGGCCGATATGCTCCCCGGCTGGGATATTATCATGGTGGGCCGTGTCCGTGCCGCCGAGCTGCCCTATCATAAGCTGGAAAAGCAATACCTCCGCTGCCTTGCAGAGCTGGGATTGCTGCGGGAGGATGTATGAAAAGACTTCTTCTCTCCGCTATCCGCTTTTATCGCCGGGCCGTCTCGCCCCTGTTCCCGCCCCGCTGCCGCTATATCCCCACCTGCTCGCAGTACGCCCTTGAGGCGGTCGAGAAATACGGTGCGGCCAAGGGCGGCTGGCTGGCCTTCAAGCGTCTTATGCGGTGCCATCCCTTCCACCATCACAAGGGCGGCTGGTATGATCCGGTGCCCTGAACCAACCCCCCTCAAAAAACTACGGAGGAATAAAAGCCTATGTTTGCACAACTCGGCTACTACATCTGTGTGCCGTTCGCGTGGCTCACCCGCCTGTTCTATACCTGGACGGGCTCTTACGGCGTCGCTCTGATCCTCTTCACCCTGATCGTCAAGCTGGTGCTGCTTCCCTTCCAGCTCAAGAGCAAGAAGAGTATGCTCCGCATGGGCCGCATGAACAGCAAGGTGCAGGAGATCCAGAAGAAATACGCCAATAACAAAGAAAAGCAGCAGCAGGAGATCGCGGACCTCTATGCCCGCGAGGGTGTCAACCCCATGTCCGGGTGCCTGTGGTCCTTCCTGCCCTTCCCCATACTGATCGCCCTGTACTACATCATCCGCACACCCCTGCGCTACTTCATGTCCCTGTCTAATGAGGTCATCGCCAAGATCACCGAGCTGGCGGTGTCCCTGGGATATGTGTCCGGCGCCAGTGGTCAGGCCTCTGCTTATGACCAGATCTATCTGGCCAAGTTCATCCACGATAACTGGTCCAGCTTCGAGGGCAAATTCGATGGTCTTATCGACCTGAACTACACCTTCCTCAGCATGGACCTGTCCGCCGTGCCCAAGGATCTGTTCAGCCAGTTCCCCTCCGGCGGCTGGCCCGTCATCGGTATCATGCTCATGCCGCTGATCTCCGCCGCGCTGCAGTTCCTGATGACCCGCATCTCCATGAAGACCAACGGCAACAGCAACATGAACGGCTCCTCCAAGGCGATGCTCTACATGATGCCCCTGATGACGGTGTGGATGGGTTATATCCTCCCCGCCGCCCTGTGCGTCTACTGGATCGCCAACGCCGCCTTCTCCTGCATTCAGGAGCAGGTGCTGAACAAGCACTTCTCTAAGGTGCTGGACCGCGAGGAGACCGACAAGGAGCGCCAGAAGCGCGAGGCCCGCTACGCTAAAATGCAGGCTGCCCGCGAGAATTACAACCGTCAGCTGGAGCAGCAGGCCCAGTCCAAGGGAGGCAAGAAGCCCCAGCCCCAGCCCAAAAAGAAAAAGACCGGCGAGAGCACCACGGAAGCCGGCAAGGTGGGCAATCGTCCCTACGCACGGGGCCGCGCCTACCGCGAGGAACACTACGACGAATAAGGAGTTTTGTCTATGAGTTATATCGACGTAACGGGCAAGACTGAGGACGAGGCGCTGCGTAAAGGCCTTGAGCAGCTGGGCATGGACCGCGATGACGTGTCTGTCTCCATTCTGGAGCGTGCCAAGACCGGCTTCCTGGGCATCGGCGCCACCCCCGCCCGTATCCGTATCACCTATGGTCCCGAGGAAGCAGACGTTGCCGCCCCCGCCGAGGTGAAGATCATCCCCGAGACCCCTGCCGCCCCCAAAGCGGAGCCCAAGCCCGCCGTCCCCGCTAAACCGGCGGCGTCAAAGGCTGACAAGCCCCGTCAGGACCGTCAGAGCCGTCCCGACCGCAGCGACCGTCCCCGTCCCGAAAAGAAGGAGCGTCCTGCCCCTGTGGCCCCGGCCATCGACCTGCCCGAGTGTGATGACGATAACGCCAAGCGTATCATCGCCTTCGTCTCCGGCCTACTCCAGCACATGGACAGCGCCGCCGAGGTCAAGGTCTACGAGGTGGAGAAGGGCCGCTACAAGGTCATTCTGGTGGGCGAGCGTCTGGGCCAGCTGATCGGTCATCGCGGCGAGACGCTGGATGCCATCCAGCAGCTGACCAACTATGCCATCAACACCGGCAGCGACAGCAAGCGTGTCCGCGTCCAGATGGATGCCGAGAACTACCGTGCCCGCCGTGAGCAGAGTCTGGAGAGCCTGGCCCGCAAGGTGGCGACCAAGGTACAGAAGTACCGCCGCAGTGTGACCCTGGAGCCCATGAACGCCTACGAGCGCCATGTGATCCACGCCGCCCTGCAGGATGTCCCCGGTGTCACCACTTACTCCGTGGGCACTGAGCCAAACCGCCGCGTGGTGGTCTCCTATGACCGCGCCCAGGCCCGATAACAGCAAAAAAAGAAAGCCCGAAAGGGCTTTCTTTTTTTGCGTTTATACGCCTGTTCCGTCAAAGGCCGGCGTGTAGGCCTCCTCGGCGGAGGTCCGTTCCTGCACGAAGCCGTCCTCAATGCCGCAGTTCCGCATATAGGTCACTGCCGCCCGGTACTCCGCCGCCGTCACCCGCCGCGCCAGCCGGCCCGTCATGCCAGCCGGCGGCGTATACTGGCTCATCAGCGACACCACCACGTCACCGGGTGCAAAGGTCTCTGCGATCCAGTCCAACACCCTCCGAGTGTTGTCCAGATATCCCGGCAGCACCAGATGCCGCAGGATCACACCCTGTTTCATCAGTCCATTCTCGTCGTACACCGGCGGTCCCACCTGGCGAAACATCTCTCGTATGGCTTCGCAGGCCGCGGGAAAGTAGTCCTCCGCCCCGGAGAGTGCCTTAGCCAGCGCGCCGTCGGCATATTTCAGGTCCGGTAGATATATGTCTACCTTTCCTTCCAGCTGCCGCAGCGTATCGACCTTTTCATGCCCACCGCAGTTGTACACCACCGGTACCGGAAGCTTTGGCTCCAGGGCCGGCAGTATCCACGGCAGGAAATGAGTGGGCGTCACCAACTCGATGTTGTGGGCGCCCCGGGCGATCAGCTCGTCGAAAATCTCCCGCAGCCGCGCCGTGGAGATATCCTTTCCCTGACCACCGGCGGAAATGCTGCCATTCTGACAGTAGCAGCACCGCAGGGTACAGCCGGAGAAAAACACCGTTCCCGCGCCATTTGTGCCGGAGATGGGCGGCTCCTCCCACCGGTGCAGCATGGCCCGTGCCACCCGCAGTCCGGCGGGCATACCGCAGAATCCGCTGCCGTGCTCCGCAGTGCGCTCTGCCCCGCAGTTACGGGGACATAAGGTGCAGATCATACCTTGTGGATGTCAAAATCCGGGCCCAGGTCGCCAGCCATCCAGTGGCGGCGACACAGACCGATATACTTGTCGTTGGCACCCAGCACCACCTGTGCGCCCTCCTTTACCACATGGCCATTTTCGTCGAAACGGGCGTTAAAGGCCGCTTTTTTGCCGCACCAACAGATAGTTTTGACCTCCTCCAGCTTGTCCGCCAGCACCAGCAGATGGTAGCTGCCGGGGAACAGATCGCCCTTGAAATCGGCGCGGAGACCGTAACAGATGACGGGGATGCTGCAGTCATCGACGAGGTGGACGAGGTAATAGACCTCATCTTTTGTCAGGAACTGGGCCTCGTCGATGATAATGCAGGCATAGGTCTGCAGTTCTGTTTCCGACATTTCGCGCATCTCGTCAAAGTAGATGCAGGGGTGTTTCAGGCCGATGCGGGAATAGACCATGTGGTCGCCGTCACGGGTGTCCAGACGGGGCTTTACCAGCAGTGTCTCCTGGCCGCGCTCCTCGTAGTTGAACCGCGCCATCAGCGCGTTGGCCGTTTTGCTGGAGCCCATGGCGCCAAACTTAAAATACAACTGTGCCATCCCTGTTTCTCCTTTATTTGCATACGATTTTATTTGTTTTCCAACTTTTTGAAGGCGGTGGGCATGGGGTAGAGATCCCGGTCATCAGATGCCCAGACCCAGTCCGGAGGGCCGTCGCCAGCGACGGTTAAGCGAAATACCGTCATATTCCAGCGGAGATGGGTAAAGATATGCCTGTCCGAAAAGCGCTTCTCCCAGGAAAGCGGCGTGAGTCCCCAGTCCCGAAGCTGTTGTGCCGCAAGGGTTTCCGTCAATTCACCCGCGGTGTTGGGAAACTCCCACAGGCCGGAGAGCAGGCCCGTTTCCGGGCGGCGGCGCAGGGCTGTGCGGCCATCGGGGGTGGTCAGCAGAAAGACCGTCAGGTCCTTATCCGGCTTGGCAGTATTTTTTTCCCGCACCGGCAGCCGGGACTGAAGCCCCGCAGCCTTTGCGGCACAAAGGCTTGCGGCGGGACAGCTTTCGCAGTTGGGATTTTTTGGCAAGCAGACTGCGGCACCCAGGTCCATCATGGCCTGGTTAAAATCGCCGGGGCGGTCGGTGGGCATGACGGCCGCCAGCGCATCGCGGACGTGCTGGCGTGTCCGCGGGTCAAGGACGTTATCGCCGCAGGCGGTCAGCCGCGCCGCGATACGCAGTACGTTGCCGTCAACGGCAGGAACGGCTTTATTAAAGGCGATGGAGAGTATCGCGCCCGCCGTATAGTCGCCGATTCCGGGAAGCTGTATCAGGCCGCTGTACGTGTCAGGGAGACAGCCGCCGTATTGGTCCACCATGACACGGGCGGAGCGCTGCAGGCTGCGGGCGCGGCTGTAATAGCCCAGGCCCTGCCACAGGGAGAGCAAGCGGTCTTCCGCTAATTCCGCCAGGGCGGGCACGTCCGGCGCGGCGGCCATAAACCGCTCAAAATAGGGCAGTACCGCCTGTACACGCGTCTGCTGGAGCATGATCTCCGACACCCAGGTGCGGTAAGGCGTGACGATATCTCGCCAAGGGAGAGAACGCTTTTCCCGGTCGTACCAGGGCAGCAGGACTGCCGGCAGAGAGGCCAGCGGGACCGGTATTTTTTGGGAGCTTTGGTTGCTGTTTTTGTTACTCTTGTTTGCCATTTATTTTCAAATGCTGTTGTCTGATCGTTACTTTTTGTTGCTCTGTGGTAAAGGTATATTAAAGCGGGAGGCGTAGTGGCAGCGGCGGCAGAGGGCCTCGGCGGGCTTACGGCAGTCAAAGCCGCGGCGGATGCGCTGGGCCCGGGGCGTGTTGAGAATGTAGTCCAGGCTCTGGTGGAAAATGTTGCCCAGGGCCAGCCGGCCCTCGCTGTCCAGACAGCAGGGGATCACGGTGCCGTCGCACAGCACGCCCAGCTGGCGGCGCAGGCCGTAGCAGTACTGGGTGTCGTCGGGGCAGTCGTTGTTCTCGTCGCCGGGCCAGTAGAAGTGCTCGTCCTTCTGTATGTAGATGCGGGGGGCCAGGCGGCGGTTGTGGAGCATATCCTCGGGGAGGTGGGCGGTATTCTGCCCGGTGAGCTCGCCCAGGATGCGCTCGATCTCCGGGTTCAGGGCCTGGGGCATGCCGCTGTTCCACAGGCGCAGGGTGCAGTTGACCCCAGCGGCGGCCAGCTTCTGGCAGCTGCGGAGACAGCCGGTGACGTAGTCCTCCAGGGGCACGTTCAGGTGGTTGCCCTCGAAGGAATGGAGAGAGACGGCTACCTTATGCAGGGCGGGGCAGGCAAGCAGGATGTCCAGCTTTTTGGGCAGGAGCGTGCCGTTGGTGGTGATGCAGACACGGAAGTCCAGCTGGGCGCAGGTATCCAAAATTTTCCCCAGCTCCGGGTGGAGCAGCGGCTCGCCCATAACGTGGAGGTAGATATACTGCGTGACAGCACGCAGCTTTTTGGCCGCCACCGCAAAGTCGTCGGTACGCATGGCCATCAGCGGCCGGTGGTGGCCGGCGCAGAAGTCGCAGTGGAGGTTGCAGAGGTTGGTGATCTCCACATAGGCGCGCTGGATGTTCATGGCAGAGCCCCCTTGTCCTTATCGTGTCGGGCAGGCGTGCCCGCCCGCACTGTGCTATGGCAACATTGTATCACATCGCGAGGCGTTTGAATAGGGAAAGTTTGCCGGGACGGCAGGAGGCGCGTATAAAATGTTTGGTACGTTTGGGATGATGAAAACCATGTATTTTTGAGAAAAATACCGTGTTTTTATCATATAATAGTTGCAATTTCTTATAGAATGTGGTACGGTATACGCAGAACGAAGCCACGCCCGCGAGGCGAATAAAACGGAACATCAGGAGGTACGTCCATGAAATACCCGAAGACCGGCAGTGAGGTCTATGTGAGCCTGAACCTGTCCAACACCATGCTCACCGGCATCGGCAAGGGCACCATTACCCGGGAGGAGGTCTCCGCCAGCTATCTGAAGCGGCTGTTTGCCGAGCACGGTGTCATCGTGTCCGCCAAGCCGGAGCAGCGCCGTCTGCTGGAGATCGTCAACGAGCGCTGCGATCTGGAGCTGGAGATCCCCGAGCAGCTGAAGCTGTTTCAGCTGTCCGAGGAGCACCGCCGGCTGGTGGTGATCGAGGTCACCGGTCTGCGCCGGAAGAACGGCTCCTTGCTGCCGGAGTACACGGAGGAGGAGTTCAACGAGGCCACGTTCGCCTTCGTGAAGTACTACGTGCAGGGCACACACTACGACACGCTGGTGGAGGAGAACAAGAAGCTGAAATTCGAGCTGGAGCAGGAGCTGGAGTGGCGGAACCGCACGGACAACTGATGAGATACAAAAAGAGACGGCGAAGGCCGTCTCTTTTTTGCGCCTGCGGCGGGGGGGCGCTGCCCCGGCGGCGAGTCGGTTTCCCCCTGACGGGGAGGCGGCCTCCGGCGGCCACATTTCTTTCTGCGAAGAAAGAAATGTGGGAAAGAAAGTCGCTTAGACCTACGGTCTAAGGGTCCCTTGGCGCGGGGCGGGCAAGTGCGAATTTGGCGGTGTGTACTCGCGGGCGGGGTGCAGCGGTCATCACTGTCGGTCAAAAGGACTGTGCCTGCGTTCACCGGCGCGGAGGCTTCCGCGACCGCTTGCCCCAGCCACGGTAGGGGTATTTGCTTCTACCGGGTTGGCGATTATCAAATCGCGCCTTTGGCGCCTTGCGGCGGCAAAGGTAGGTGTGCCCGTTGGGCACGGATATAATTATTTCTTAGCCTGCGACACGGCAGAACGAATAATTTTTGCCGTAGTAGCAGGCAGCGGCAGCGGAAAGCTGTGCTGGCACAGTCGGGGGAACGACAACGATCAGGAAAACGCCGGTTACGTGAGGGAAAGCGCGGGCGGCAGCGAACAGGCATAGCGCGCTGAGGAAGTGCAGAAACGCAGTTTCTGCCGGTGCTTTTGGCTACTTTTGTCACCGCAGACAAAAGTAGCTCGCGCCGGGGCGCGAAACTATCCCCGTCGGAGACAAAGAAAGCGCTCGCGCCGGGGCGCGAAATAGCCCCTGCGCCGGCTGCGGGCGGGGGACGAAAAAAGGACCGGCGGGGCCGGTCCTTTTGCCTTCTTTTTGGCTGCACAGCTTACTGGGACTTGTTTTGCAGCTTTTGAAGCATGGCGGTGAATTCAGGCGGCAGGGGGCAGTGGAGCTCCACCGGTTCGCCGGTGCGGGGGTGGACGAAGCGCAGGCCGGTGGCGTGGAGGCACTGGCCGGTGAGGCCGGGGACCGGCTTTTTGGCGCCGTAGACCGTGTCTCCCAGGATGGGGTGGCCGATGTAGGCCATGTGGACGCGGATCTGGTGGGTGCGGCCGGTCTCCAGGCGGCAGCGCAGGTGGGTGACGCCGGGGTAGCGGGCGACGACCTCCCAGTGGGTGACGGCACGGCGGCCGGTGGGGACCACGGCCATCTTTTTCCGGTCGGCGCTGCTGCGGCCGATGGGGGCGTCCACGGTGCCGCTGTCCTGCTTCATATTGCCGGTCACCAGGCACTCGTAGGTGCGGGAGAGGGAGTGGTCCTTCAGCTGCGCGCTGAGGGCCAGGTGGGCGGCGTCGTTTTTGGCGGCGATGATGAGGCCGCTGGTATCGCGGTCGATGCGGTGGACGATGCCGGGGCGCTTTTCACCGCCGATGCCGGAGAGACTGTCGCCGCAGTGGTGGAGCAGGGCGTTGACCAGGGTGCCGTCCGGGTGGCCGGGGGCCGGATGGACCACCAGGCCCGTGGGCTTGTTGACCACGATGACGTCGTCGTCCTCGTAGACCACGTCCAGGGGGATGTCCTGGGGGGGCAGGGCCGTCTCGCGGAGCTGGGGAACGTCCACGGTGACCGTCTCACCGCCGGAGAGACGGGCGCTTTTGGCGGCGGGCTTGCCGTTGACACGGACGCGGCCCTCGGCGATCAGGCGGGCGGCCTGGGAACGGGTCAGCGCGCCGTCGGCGGAGAGGAAGGCGTCCAGGCGGACGCCGGCGTGTTCAGTTGCGGCTGTCAGCTCCCGCGTCATGGTCAGGCTCCTTTTTCGGCTTGTCGTATTTGTCGTAGAACCACAGGTAGTACACCGCGCCCAGCAGGACGCCGATGACCACGAAGATATCCGCCAGGTTGAAGATGGGGTAGGACATGAATTCCAGGTCAAACATATCCACCACGTAGCCGCGGCAGAGACGGTCGATCATGTTGCCTGCGCCGCCGCCAAGCACCAGCATGGCGGACGTAAGGCCCAGGGGGTGGCGGACGATCTTCTTTACCACCAGATAGACCACGGCGGCCATCAGGACGATGGTGACGGCGGCCAGAAGGCCGGTCTTGCCGGAGAAGCTGCTCCAGGCAGCGCCGGTGTTGTGCAGGCGGGTGAGCCGGACAATGCCCGGCAGCAGCGGGGCCGACTGGCCCACGTCCAGGTGGGAGGTGACCCACCACTTGAGAAGCTGGTCGCCGCCGATGCAGACGGCCAGCAGGATGACATACCACATAGTGTTTCCTCCGGGAGAATGTACTGCTGTTATGATAGACTATTTGGGCGGGGATTGCAACCGGAAAAGAAAAACGCCCCGAGGGGGGGCGCTGCGAGGGGCGGGAAAGGGGCGCCGGGAGGTCAGTCCTCCGGGAAGCCGGGCTTCATGCGGAAAGTGTAGGTGCCGTCGGCGCAGAGGGTATCCTGACTGTCGGTGACCCAGGCGTGCATGACCACCAGGGTGCGGCCCATGTGGATGGCCTGAGCGTGGCCGCAGAGGACGTCGCCCTGGGCGATGCCCAGGAAGCGGGTCTCGCAGTTCACCGTAAGGCCGCGGCTGCCCCGGGTGCAGGCGGCGGCGCCGGCCACCTGGTCCAGCAGGGTGCAGTACACGCCGCCGTGGACGATGCCCAGGGGGTTCAGGTGGCCGGCGGTCAGGCGGACCTCGCCCTCGGCACCGCCGTCGGACAGGGACGTCAGGCGGATGCCGTTTTCCACATTGAAGCTGCCGGGGCGGTTGGCCCGGCGGAGGATGGTGTCAAAAAGGGCTTGTTGTTCTTCGTGGGTCATGCGGCGGCCTCCGTGGCGGTGTCGGCGGGGGTATCCTCCAGCTTGACCAGCTCGCCCAGGACCACATAGCGGTAGTTGGCCGCCTCGTAGGAACAGGTGCAGAGGGTCACGATCTGGCCGGAGGGGACGCCCTTGCCGGAGTAGAAGGTGGAATTATTGATGAAGCGCTGGAGCTGGTCGGCGGAGAGAGAGGTGCTGAACACCTCGTGGGTGCCGGGGACAACGATGCCGGCGAACAGGTCTACCCGGTACTTGCCGGCGTTGGTGTAGAGGAAAAAGTAGGGGTGGGCGTCGTAGTACCACTGCTGCTTATAGTTGGAGATGGAGGCGAACATGGTGCCGTCGGACATATGGTGGCCATAGAGCACGTTGTTGTGGCCGGAGAAGTCGCTGGGCACGCGGGCGTCCAGGAAGATGGTGCCGTATTCGCTGTAATTGCCGTACAGATCGTGGTGGAGGTAATACTCGTTGTTGCCGTCGTAGGCGATGGGGTAGCTGATGGGGGTGCCGGGGCTGTAGACGTAGCCGATGATGTCGTTGTAGTGGCTCTGCCACCAGCTCAGGTCGATGCCCTTGGGGCCGGTCTGGCGCTCGATCTCCCGCTGGAGGTCGGCCCTGGTCTGGGCGATCATGGCGGCGGCGTCCGTCTCCGGGGTCATAGCGGCGGCCAGGTCCTCCACGGAGGGAAGGGCCTTCAGCAGGGCCACGGCCTGGGCCGGGGCGGCGGAGGAAACGGTTTTGGCCGCGGCGGTGGGGACGGCGGGGGCGGCCAGCAGGTACAGCGGCACGCCGAGGACCAGCGCCAGCAGCGCGGCGAGGATGCGGTTTTTCATATATGGAGCTCTCCCCTTCTGTCGGTTTGGGAATACACAATGGAAATATTATACTTGCATGAATGGTGTATCGTCAAGGAAAAATATGGGCGCTTGACAAGTTTTGACAGCGGAAGGGGAAACGCAAAAAAGAGACAGCCGCAAGGCTGTCTCTTTTTGTGCTGTGAGGAGATACGGCTTATTTGTCG
>OLXG01000838.1_pt1 | contig 12143 bp, 9 predicted proteins | sample 1673861 | NCBI WGS metagenome assembly OLXG01 (sample SAMEA103958130, study PRJEB25191) | human gut metagenome | biome: human-associated habitat [ENVO:00009003]; feature: intestine environment [ENVO:2100002]; material: feces | place: Germany | collected 2013/2015
AAACGATCCCGCACTAAAACCTGTGCGGGATCGTTTGCGTGAGCCCGCGCCGGTCTTGACCGCGCGGCGGGCAAGAGCACCTGTCCGGAGGAATGCATGAAAAAATTTTTCGCTCTTATTTTAATATGTACCCTGTGCCTCGCGCTGTGCGCCTGCGGGCAGCAGGCGCAGACGCCGGAGACGGACGGCGGGGTCAATATCGTGGCCACGGTGTTCCCGGCCTACGACTTTGCCCGCCAGATCGCGGGAGACGACGGGAACGTGACCCTGCTCATCCCGCCCGGCTCCGAGGCGCACAGCTATGAGCCGACGCCGCAGGATATGCTGCTGCTGAAGGACTGCGCGCTGCTGGTCGCAAACGGCGGGGAGAGCGAGGCATGGCTCGACTCCGTGGCGGACGGGCTGGACGGCAATGTGCCCATCCTGCGCATGCTCGACTGCGTGACGGCGCTGGAGGAGGAGACGCGCGAGGGGATGCAGTCCGGTGGCATATTGAGCCGCGCGCACGGGCATGACACGCACGCCCACACCGGCCATGAGCACGACGGGCATGATGAGCATGAAGAGGAATTTGACGAGCACGTGTGGACCTCCCCGGCAAACGCCGTTGAAATCTGCCGCGCCATATGCGCGCGCCTGTGCGCCGCTGACCCCGCGGGCGCGGAGTATTACCGGGGAAATTTCCGCGATTATTCCGCGAAGCTATCCGCGCTGGACGCGGAGTTTCGCGCGGCGGTCGATGCCGCGCCGGGCAGGACGCTTATCTTTGCCGACCGCTTCCCCGTGCGCTATTTTGTGGAGGAATACGGGCTTGATTACTATGCAGCCTTCCCCGGCTGTGCCGACGATGCCGAGCCTTCCGCCCGCACGGTGGCCTTTCTTATAGATAAGGTGCGCGCGGAGGGCGTCCGCGCGGTGTTTTACATTGAATTTTCAAATGAGAAGATGGCGGATATAATCTGCGAGGAGACCGGCTGCGAAAAGCTGCTGTTCCATTCCTGCCACAACGTCAGCGCGGACGAGCTTCGCGCGGGCGTAGGCTACCTTGACCTTATGGAGCAGAACCTTGCCGGCATAAAGGAGGCGCTTGGCTGATGGCTATCCTCAAATGCACGGGGCTGTGCTTTGCCTACGACGGCAAAACAGTCCTTGAGGACGTGAATTTTGAAATAGAGCAGGGCGACTACCTCTGCATCGTCGGCGAGAATGGCTCCGGCAAATCCACGCTGATGCGCGGGCTTCTCGGCCTCAAGGCGCCCAGCGCGGGCAGCATCACCCTCGGCGACGGGCTTCGCGCCGACGAGATCGGCTATCTCCCGCAGCAGAGCGACGCCCAGCGCGACTTTCCCGCCAGCGTATATGAGGTGGTGCTCTCTGGCTGCCTCAACTCCCTCGGGCGGCGGATGAGCTACGGCCGCGCGGAGAAGGAGCGCGCCGCGCTGAATCTTGAGCGCATGGGCATTGAGGAGCTTAAAAACGCAAGCTATCAGGAGCTTTCCGGCGGACAGCAGCAGCGCGTGCTTCTGGCGCGGGCGCTGTGCGCCACGAAGAAGCTGCTCCTGCTCGACGAGCCTGTCACCGGGCTTGACCCCATTGCCGCGCAGGAGATGTATAATTTAATAAAACTCGTGAATCTATGCGATAATATATCCGTGATAATGATCTCGCACGATATACACGAGGCCGTGCGCTACGCCACGAAGATACTTCACATCGGCCACAGGCAGCTTTTCTTCGGCTCCGCCGCGGAGTATAAGGACAGCAGCCTCGCGCGCCGCTTTCTGGGAGGCAGCCGCGTATGAGCGAGATATTAAACATGCTTTCATATCATTTCATGCAGCGCGCGCTCATCGTGGGCGTGCTCGTGTCGCTGTGCGCGGCGCTGCTGGGCGTGTCGCTGGTGCTCAAGCGCTTTTCCATGATCGGCGACGGGCTTTCCCACGTCGGCTTCGGCGCGCTGGCTGTCGCGTCCGCGCTGGGGCTTGCGCCGCTGGCGGTGGCCGTGCCGGTCGTCGTGGCGGCGGCGGTGTTCCTGCTGCGCCTGCGCAAAAGCAGCCGCGTGAAGGGCGACGCCGCCATCGCCATCATTTCAAGCAGCGCCCTCTCCATCGGCGTTATCACCGTCTCCCTCACCACCGGCATGAATACGGAGGTCTCAAGCTATATGTTCGGCAGCGTGCTCTCGCTCAGCCGGGGCGACGCGGTGCTCAGCGTCGTCCTCTCGCTTGCGGTGCTGGCGCTTTTCGTGCTGCTCTACCCGCGCATCTTTGCCGTCACCTTCGACGAGGATTTCAGCCGCGCCACCGGCACGAACACCGAGCTTTACAACACGCTGCTCGCCGTGCTGACGGCCGTGACGGTGGTGCTGGGCATGCGCATGATGGGCGCGCTGCTCATCTCCAGCCTCATTATCTTCCCCGCGCTTGCGGCGATGCGCCTGTGCAAAAGCTTCAAGGCCGTCGTCATCACGGCGGGCGCGATATCCGTGGCGTGCTTCCTCGCGGGGCTGACGGGCTCATATTTTCTTGAAACGCCCACCGGCGCCAGCATCGTCGCGGCAGATCTCATCGCCTTTGCCGCGGCCTGCGCCATAGGACGTTTACATCGGGCCTGACATTAGTACTCACCGCAGCCGCAGAGGGCGCTGGACCCTCGGTTGACGAGAGCATATACGCCTGACGGCGTCAGAAGAGGCTTGCGCCGTTACATTTCTGTCCTGCCATCAGAAAATATGTGAAAATCCGTCGCCGTCAGGTGCGCAGCAGTTTTGCCGGAGCAGAAAGGCGGCCAGACGACGAAAAGGCCGCAGGGAATACTTTGTGTATTTGCAAGGTCTTTGAGGATGTATGGGCGCTTTTCTGCCCGTCAAAACCGTGTGTGTCCTTGTCAATCGAGGGTCTTAGGAGCCGCATATGGGCAACGCTTGCAAGGTCTCTGTGCTGTGCACAGCCTACAATCATGAAAAATATATCCGCGACGCGCTTGAGGGCTTCGTCTCCCAGCGCACGGATTTCCCGTTTGAGGTGCTGGTGAATGACGACTGCTCCACCGACGGCACCGCGGATATCATCCGCGAATACGCGGCGAAGTACCCGGATATCATCCGCCCGTTCTATCAGAAGGAGAATCTCTATTCTCAGGGCGGCATGGTGTTCCTCTTCTCCAAGGTGTTCTACCCCAGCGCGAGGGGCGAATATATCGCCTACTGCGAGGGGGACGACTGCTGGACGGACCCGGAAAAGCTCCAGCGTCAGGCGGACTTTCTCGACGCGCACCCCGGCTATTCCGGCTGTGTGCACAATACGCTGCTGCACTACTGCGACGCCTCCGCGCCGGACGGGCCGCTTCTCCCGGCCGGGCAGGGCGACAGGGATGTGGATTTTTACACCGTCATCACCGGCGCGTCGCACTCCTTCCATACCAGCTCCATCGTCGCGCGGCGCGAGTATATCCTCGACCCGCCCGATTTCCACTATACCGCCTCCGACCACGGCTTCACGGATTACGCCATCGGCCTGTGGCTGTCGCTGAACGGGAAGATACGCTTCCTTGACCGCGTCATGTCCACCTATCGCATCAACAGCAATCCCGCCGCGTGGAGCGCCAACCTCGGCCGTCAGTATGCCAAGCTCAAGGAGTTCATCACCGGTGAGCTTGCCATGATGGAGGTGCTTCTGCCGCATCTTGACGCACAGCAGGCGCAGGCCGCGAAGGCCGTCATGACAGAGCGGCAGTATGAGCTTTATTATATCGAAGGGCGCGTGGACGAGCTTGTGAAGCCGCCCTATGATGCCATTTACCGCGCAAAGCCGTTCAAATACCGCGCCGTTGTCACGCTGAAGCGGCTCTTCCCCGCGCTGCACCGGCTGTACCGCAAGCGCAAGGGCTACGAGGATTATTGAGCTATGGACAATAAGCAGAAGGTCGTTTCCAATCTGATATGGCGCTTTATGGAGCGCTTCGGCTCCCAGCTCGTTTCCTTCGTGGTGCAGATAGTCCTCGCCCGGATGCTGGACCCCGCTGTGTTCGGCACCGTCGCTAAGGTGACTATCATCACCACCATCCTCCTCGTCTTTGTTGACAGCGGCATGGCAAACTCCCTCATCCAGAAGAAGGACCCGGACGATCTCGATTTCTCCTCCGTGTTCTATTTCAACGTGGCGTTCTGCCTTGTGCTGTACGCGCTGCTGTTCGCCGCCGCGCCCGCGATATCCCGCATGTACGGGGAGGCGCAGCTTGCGCCCGTCATCCGCGTGCTGGGGCTTACGGTCGTCGTGGCCGGTGTGAAGAACGTGCAGCAGGCTTACGTCTCCAAAACGCTGCAATTCAAGCGCTTCTTCTTCGCCACGCTCGGCGGCACGCTGCTTTCCGCCGCCGTGGGCATCGGCATGGTCATGCGCGGCTTCGGCGTGTGGGCGCTCGTGGCGCAGCAGCTCACGAATGTGACGGTCAACACGCTCATCCTCTGGCTGACCGTCGGCTGGCGGCCGAAGCTCATGTTCTCCTTCGCGCGTCTCGGCGCGCTGCTGTCCTATGGGTGGAAGCTCCTCGTCTCCGGGCTTCTGGACACGCTTTATAACAAGCTGCGTGAGATCATCATCGCCGTTTTCTATACCGACGCGGATCTCGCCTATTATAACCGCGGCATGACCTATCCCAATCTCTTGGTGGAGAATATCAACGCCTCTATCGACAGCGTGCTCCTGCCCGTCCTCTCGGCTGAGCAGGACCATAAGGATCAGGTGCGCGGCATGACGCGCCGCGCCATACGCATAAGCACGTATGTCATGATGCCGCTCATGATGGGGCTTGCCGTCTGTGCCGAGCCGCTCATAAGGCTGCTGCTGACGGAGAAGTGGCTGCCCTGCGTGCCGTATCTGCGCATTTTCTGCTTCAGCTACGCGTTCTATCCCCTGCACACGGCGAACCTCAACGCCATCAAGGCCATGGGCCGCAGCGACATGTTTTTGAAGCTTGAGATAATCAAAAAGGTGCTTGGCGTCGTCGTGCTGCTGCTCACCATGCCGTATGGGGTGTACGTCATGGCGCTCAGTCTGCTTTTCACCAGCGTCATGGCCCAGCTCATCAACTCCTGGCCGAACGCGAAGCTGCTGGATTACGCCTACGGGCAGCAGCTTCTGGACATGCTTCCGGCCATCGGGCTTTCCTGCCTGATGGGTCTCGCCGTGTTCCCCATCCAGCTCTTCGGCTGGAGCGACTGGGTCACGCTTCCCGTGCAGGTCGTCCTGGGCGCGGCGATATACATCGCCGGTTCCGTCATTTTCAAGCTTGACAGCTTCAATTATCTGCTTTCCATATTCAAAAAACTCCTGCGCCGCCGCGCGCAGGGCGATGCATGAAGGAGGTGACGCGCATGTCCGAGGTGAAGAACGTTCTGGTCTTTCCGGCCGGAACGGAGATCGCGCTTGAGATACACGACGCGCTCAAATTCAGCAAGTTTGTCCGCCTCTTCGGCGCGACCAGCGTGCCCTGCCATGCGGAGTTCGTCTATGCCGTCTGTGAGGAGAACGTGCCCAATGCCGACGATCCCGCGCTGATAGACGCGCTCAACGCCATTATAGATAAGTATTCCATAGACTATGTCTATCCCGCGCACGACAGCGCCCTGCTCTCCCTCGCGCGGGCGCAGGCGCGGCTGCACGCGCCCGTCGTCTCCTCCCCGCTTGAAACGGTGGAGATATGCCGCTCGAAGAACAAGACCTATGAGTTTCTGAAGGGCGCGCCCTACCTGCCGCAAAGCTACCCGGACGCGGCCTCCGTGCCGGGCTTCCCCGTGTTCATAAAGCCCTCCGTCGGTCAGGGTGCGGTCGGCGCGCGGCGGATAGACGATATGCCTCATCTTGTCGAGGCGCTCTCCGACGGCGTGGAGTACGCCATCTGCGAATACCTTCCGGGGGATGAGTTCACGGTGGACTGCTTCACCGACAGGCACGGGCAGCTCCGCTTTGCCGCGCCTCGCCAGCGTATGCGCATCCGCGCGGGCATCTCCGTGCGTTCGCGGCGCTTCGCGCCGGATGAGGGCATCCTCTCCATCGCGCGGGATATCAACAGCCGCCTCGCCTTCAACGGCGCGTGGTTTTTCCAGCTCAAGAAGAACGCCGCCGGTGAGTACCGGCTGATGGAGATCGCCCCGCGCATCGCCGGTACGATGTGCGTCGCGCGCAACGCGGGCGTCAATATGCCCATGCTGACGCTGTTCAATATGTTCGGCTGCGACGTCGGCATCATCGACAACGCCAATGCCGAGCTTGTGGACCGCGCGTTCATCTCGCGCTTTGAAACGGATATAAGCTATGACACGGTGTACGTGGATTTTGACGACACTGTCACCGTGCGCGGCAAGGTCAATACGGTGCTCATGATGTTTCTCTATCAGGTGCGCAACGCCGGAAAGCGCATCGTCCTTCTGACGAAGCACGCGCGCGATATCGCGCAGAGCCTTGACGAGTACGCCGTCTCCCCCCGCCTCTTTGATGAGATCGTCCATCTCGACCCCGGCGCGGACAAGACGCCTTACATACGGCCGAATTCAATTTTTATAGACGATTCCTTTGCCGAGCGCAAAGCGGTGCATGACAGCTGCGGCATCCCCGTTTTTGACCTTGACATGGTGGAAAGCCTTCTGGACTGGCGCGCCTGACCGCCGCCACGTGATTCGATAAGGAGATTACTATGAACGAACAGATCAATGTCACCCGCTCCTCCATGCCGGATTTCGACGAATTCTGTGCGGAGATCCGGGATATCTGGGACAGCCGCTGGCTCACTAATATGGGCGTGAAGCATCAGGCGCTGGAGAGCGCGCTGCGCGAGTATCTGGGCGTGCCGCACGTCACGCTCTTCACCAACGGCCACCTCGCGCTTGAAAACATGCTGGAGGCCTTCTCCCTGCGCGGCGGTGAGATCATCACCACGCCCTTCACCTTTGCCTCCACCACCCACGCCATCACGCGCATCGGCTGCACGCCGGTATTCTGCGACATAAACCCCGACGATTATACCATCGATGTCACGAAGATAGAATCGCTCATTACGGATAAGACCGTCGCCATCATGCCCGTGCACGTTTACGGCAATCTCTGCGATGTTGACGCTATCGACCGCATTGCCAAGGCGCACGGCCTGCATGTGTTCTACGACGCGGCGCACGCCTTCGGCGTTAGGCGCGGCGGCGTCAGCTCCGCCGCATTCGGGGATGTCTCCATGTTCTCCTTCCACGCCACGAAGGTGTTCCACACCATTGAAGGCGGCGCGCTGTGCTATTCCGACGGCACGCTTGAGCAGCGCCTGAAGGACCTCAAGAACTTCGGCATACACGGGCCGGAGTCCGTGCCCTTCGTCGGCGGCAACGCGAAGATGAACGAGTTCTGCGCAGCGATGGGGCTGTGCAACCTGCGCCATCTCGACGCGGAGATCGCCAAGCGCAAGCTCGCGGCGCAGCATTACGATGCGCGTCTCGGCGGCGTGCCGGGTCTGCGCCTCAACGCGCACAAGCCGGATGTGGAGTCGAACTACGCCTACTATCCCGTGATCTTCGACGGGTATAAGCTCAGCCGGGATGAGGTCTTTGCCCGCCTCGGTGAGAACAACATCGTCGCCCGCAAGTACTTCTATCCCCTCACCAACGCCTTTGAGTGCTACAAGGGCCGCCCCGGCTTTGACCCGGCGCTCACGCCCGTGGCGCGCCGCGCGTCGGAAACCGTGCTCACGCTTCCGCTTTACGCGGACCTCAGTCTTGACGATGTTGACCGCATCTGTGATATCATTCTTAAGTAAACAGAAAAATTTGGGCTGCCTCGCATTTCGTGAGACAGCCCATTTTTATTTATTCCTGCTTCTGCCTGGCAAGCGTGAGCTCCCTGCCCTCCTTGCCTGTCATATGCTCTATTGTTATCTCAAAGCAGCTCAGACCGCTCCACTCGCGGCGTATCTCCGCCTCGACGGCAGCGCGGTCGCTGTTGTACTTGAGGCCGAGCGCCTCTGCCGCGCGGTATATCTCGCCCTCGTACTCCAGCACGCGCGCCCTGCCGAACAGCACCACGCTGCTGTACAGCGTCGTCATCTTCTCTGCGTCCACGTCGTCTCTGTCTATCACGCAGAAGGACACCTTTCCGTCCGCCCTTATCGCGTCTATCTTGTGCCCGGTCTTTGCGCCGTGGAAGTATATCTTCCCTCCGGTGTAGACGTAGTTCACCGGCACGGTGTACGGATATCCGCCGTCACCCACAACGGCCAGCACGCCCGTTTTCCCGCGCTCGAGTATCTGCGCGCACTCCGCCTCGCTCAGCTGCTGCTTCTTCCTCCGCATTTCTCTGAACATACAGTTTCTCCTTTCATCGGAATTCATTGTTGCCTTTTCCCCCGGCCCGTGGTATATTGCAATTACAGAAGCTTTCTCACGTTGTGCGCCAGTCTTTGGATTGGAAGAGCCCGGAAGTGTGGGGAAGCTTCTTTTTCACGCCGGCAGGGCTGTTTGCCCTGCCGCCTGCCGCACCCGGCGGAAATAGTATACCACCGTTTTCCGCGCGGGAAAGGCCCCGTTCCGCACGTTCAGCGGCTTTCGGTAAAGCGCATCGGCGTGTAGCGCAGCCCCTCCGGGCTGAGTCTTTCCGCGTCCTCCTGCACAAAGCCGAGGCGCTTATATATTTCGACCGCATACGGGGATGAGTTCACCGTGAACGCCTGCTTCTCATAATCGCGCCGCATGGCCTCGAACAGCCGCCGCCCTATCCCGCGCCGGTGATAGCCGCCGTCCACAAAGAAGCCGCCTATATGCTGCGGCGCGCGCATACACAGCGTTCCGACGAGCTTTTCCCCGTCGTATGCGCCATAGAAGGCAAGGCTGCGTGTGCGCTCCTTATCGTCCAGACTTGCGCGAAACGCCGCGACGCCCTCCGCCGGGTATTCCGGCGCTTCAAACTCCAGAAACACACGCCAGCACAGCTCCAGCGCCGCGGGTATCTCCTCCGGACTCAGCCGCCGCACGGGGTACTCTCCGTCGTTTCGCGTCAGGCTGTACATTGTCATGTCCTGCACCCTGCCGTTTTTCACGGCGCTGTTTTTCAGCGTGCCCTCGTATGTGAATCCCGCCTTCTCCAGCGCCCTGCGGGAGCCAACGTTGTACGAAAACGGTTGGGCATATATGCGCAGTATGTCCGTCGCGGCAAATATCTCGCCGCACAGCTCGCCTATGGCGCGGCTCATTATCCCGCACCCCCAGTACTCCGCCGCCAGATAATAGCCCAGCTCCGCTGTCCGGCGGTGTATGTTCTCCTGCCGGAAGGCCGTTATGCTTCCCGCCGTGCGGCCGTTGACGGCAATGGCGCGGGCAAAGACCTCATTTTTGTCCGCTGTGAGCATCGCGGTTATGTATTCCTTCGCGTCCGTCTCCGTGTACGGATATGGCAGTCCGTCGCGCAGATTGTCCAGTATCCTCCGGTCGTTCAGCGCCGCCGCCAGATCCGCCGCGTCCGACAGCCGCCACTCTCTGAGTTCGTATTCCATGCCCTCGCCCTCCTTTTTCTCATATTTTACACGCCGCCCCCGTGTCATTCAAGTCTCATTCTTCGTCCATATGTGTCGTGTTTATAGATTGAAAAAGCTCTTTTCACGCTCTTTCACCGTTTGCCAGAACCATTGATTTTGCTCGGTTTTTCGCGTGTGTGCTTGTCATATCTTCCCGTATCTTTTGGCGCACGCGCATATCCTTGTGCGCTAAATGTGCGCCAAATTATGGAGTACTTTTCCCCTCCGCGCACTTGCAATCTGTCGATTGCTGTGTTATTCTGTCAACGGTGCTTCGGCACTAAGGCGTTGCCACTCAACGGTAGGCGTAAGTGAGCATCCAGATCTCTGATTTGGCAAATGCGAACTTATACCGCGCACGCGGTAGTTAGCTCCCGTACTTACGGGGGCAGCTTCTGCCCCCTGAGATGAAAGGGGGGCTGCCCATGAGCACGAACGAAGTTTTACAGCTTTGCTTAGTAATCATCGGTATTTGCAGCCTGTTCATACAGGCAAGTAAAAAGAAGTAACCGCCGCTCCCTCACAACGATCGGCGATTACTTCAAAGACCTTTTAGGGGGCTGACCGTCAACCGGCAGCGCCTTTTTGTATTTTCATTATACCGCCCGCTCGGTGCTTTTGTCAAGCGCCGCGGCGGGCATTTATGCCGTTGCTTCCCTATATAACACCAAAAGCCTGTGATCATTGAGATCACAGGCTTTTTATGGCAGCCCCAACTGTTTTTTGGTAAGGACGTAAAACCCAACTTGAAGCCCAGCAAAGCGGGTTCAAGTTGGAAAGGAGGAGCGAAGGAGCTCAGACGAAAAAACCGACAGCTCTGACGAGTTGTCGGTTTTCGAGCGGAGCGGACTTAGCTCCGACGTGGCACGCCGTAAGGGATTCGAACCCCTGACCTTCTGGTCCGTAGCCAGACGCTCTATCCAGCTGAGCTAACGGCGCATGTCTTTCAGACAGCTTACTTATACTAGCACATCCTACCGCAAAATGCAAGAGGATTTTTCATTTTTCTTTGACTTTTTATAAAGCCGGGCCCCGCCAAAAGGCAGAGCCCGGCTTTGCTCACGATAGGGGAGACGGATAGGTCTCAGTCGGCATCCTTGCTGGTGCCCTTATCGAAGATCTCTACAGCCTTTGCGTTTGGTGCGGCGGTGCACTTAGCGACTATGACTGCGATGATGAAGCTGGCGATGAAGCCAGGTACGATCTCAAAAATGCCGGTGGAGGAGGTCAAGCCGGTCAGCAGCCAGCCCAAGTCTACCACAAAGCCAGAGACAACGCCGGCCACAGCACCCTTGTAGTTGAAGCGCCGCCAGAACAGGGACAGCAGGATGGTGGGGCCGAAGGAGGCACCGAATGCGCCCCATGCGTTTTCCACCATATCCATAATGGCCTGTGCACCGCTGCCCTTGGAGTTGGCGATCAGGAAGGCGATAGCGGACAGTATCAGCACCAGAATGCGGCCCACCATCAGCGTTTCTTTTTCTGTGGCATTCTTGCGGAAGAAGGGCTTGTATAGGTCAGCGGTAAAGGAGCTGGACGCTACTAACAGCTGGGAGTCGGCGGTAGAGATGGAGGCCGCGATGATGGCCGCCAGCAGCAGACCACAGATAGCGGCTGGGAAGAACTTGCGGGACATGGCGATGAACACCAACTTCTGGCTGCCATCGGCCAACAACTCAGCGCCCATGATCATACGGCCGAAATAGGCGATCAGCACGGCGGAGAACAGGGAAATGATGACCCAAATGATGGCGACGGTGGAGGACTTCTTGATCATAGAGGGCTTCTCAATGGACATGAAGCGCACCAGAATGTGAGGCATACCGAAGTAGCCCAGACCCCAGCCAAGGCCGCTGACGATATCCTGCCAGCTGGCGCTGAAGATGCCACCGCCGAAATCACAGGAGACGACCGCACCGGAGGCGGCGTCGGTATATTCGTATACCGTGGTCAACGCCGTGGGATCCAGCAGCTCACGGTGACCAAAATAGACCACGATAGGCACCAGCATCAGTGCTAACATCATCAGCATACCCTGGAAGAAGTCCGTCCAGCATACAGCGGTAAAGCCGCCGAAGAAGGTATAGGCTACGATGATCAGCAGGAACACCAGCATGGCGACCTTGGGGGAGATCTCCGGAAACAGCGTATTGAACACGGAGGTGCCGGCAACCAGGGCAGAGGCCACATAGATGGTATAGGCAAACAGGAAAATCAGCGCGCACACCAGCTGGAGTGTGCGGGAGTCCACGCCGAACCGGTTGGTCAGATACTGGGGCACGGTGATGGCGTCATCCGCGGCCTTGGAGAAGGTACGCAGCCGCTTGGCGCATAGGATCCAGTTAGCGGCGGTGCCTAGTGCCAAACCGATGCCAATCCACATCTGTCCGAAGCCAAAAGCCAGGATAGAGCCGGGCAGACCCATCAGCAGCCATGCAGACATATCGGAGGCCTGTGCCGACAGGGCCGTGACCCAAGGACCCATGGACCGGCCGCCCAGGAAAAAGTCCTCGCTGTTTTTGTTGGAGCCGTTGAAATAGAAGATCAACGCAACGCCCAACAGAATCACAAAGTAACCCAAAAATGTAATGATTTCC
>OLXG01000841.1_pt1 | contig 12117 bp, 13 predicted proteins | sample 1673861 | NCBI WGS metagenome assembly OLXG01 (sample SAMEA103958130, study PRJEB25191) | human gut metagenome | biome: human-associated habitat [ENVO:00009003]; feature: intestine environment [ENVO:2100002]; material: feces | place: Germany | collected 2013/2015
AAAATTCTCCAAAATGGTGTCTTCTCGAACTTTTATTCGTGTTTTTTGATTGCAAATGGGACATAAAACCCATTTAGTAGCACTCACGGCAAATCTCCATGCTCCGCAAAGCCGCCTGCGCAATGTTGTAATCGCTGATACCGGGAATTTGCTGGTTGCAGTAGCAGACAAAGTGTTTGCCGGTACGTTCCGGGTAGTTGGATTTGATCATAAAAATCTCCCTTTTCTAGCGGTATTTTATAGACTGGAAAGCCCATCCGTGCAAGATTACCGGATGAGTTTTCCATAAAATTTACTCTTTCACAATGCGGCTCCCACCAAACACATGCGACATTTCCATGTGCGCCAGTGCTTCGTCAATCAGAGCCACTTCTGCGGCAGACAGCACAATATCCGCTGCACCGGCGTTTTCCTGTAAACGGTTAAGTTTCCGGGTGCCGGGGATTGGTACGATATAAGGCTTTTTGCACAGCATCCACGCCAGTGAGATCTGGGCAGGTGTTGCATTTTTCTCGGCGGCAAGACGGTGTAACAGTTCCAGCAGGGCGCGATTCTGGTCAATGCTGTCTGGCTGGAACTGCGGCATGACGCTGCGGTAGTCCGTGCCTGCTTCAAACTTGGAAGTCTTATCGTATTTGCCGGAGAGAAAACCGTTTGCAAGCGGCGAGAATGCCACATAACCAATGTGCAGTTCTTCCAGAACCGGGAACAGGCTTTCGTACCAGCGGGCCATCATGGAGTAACGGTTCTGGATGGCCGTTACCGGGCAGACTGCGTGTGCTCGGCGGATGGTCTCCTCGGTGGCTTCCGAAAGGCCCCAGTGAGTGATCTTGCCCTCCCGAATCAGGTCAGCCATTACACCGGCCACTTCCTCAATGGGCACCTTGGGGTCAAGCCGATGCTGATAATACAGGTCAATATGGTCGGTGCCCAGCCGCTTGAGGGAGGCATCTACCGATGCACGGATAACTTCCGGGCGGGAATCCGGCACCAGCGGCTTGTTGACTGCCGTACTGGTCATGTCAAAATGGATGCCGAACTTGGTCGCCAGAACGATTTTATCTCGGTAGGGTTTCAGGGCAGCACCCACCAGTTCCTCGTTGTCGTGGGGATTATCCGGTGTGCCGTAGACTTCGGCGGTGTCAAAGAACGTATAGCCCATACCCACGGCCTGCGCCAGCAGTTCGGTCATTTCCTTCTTGTTGGCAGGTGCGCCGTAGGCATGGCTCATGCCCATACAGCCCAGACCAACAGCAGAAACGGTCAGGTCATTGCCCAAAGTACGATATTCCATGTTAAGATTCCTCCTTATTTGCAAAAACACTTTCCAGCCATGCGGCGTAATCGTTCACCCAGCCGCCATCCGAGCCAAAGCCGTGGGGCCAGCCATTCAGCACGATGCGTCCGGTGGAAATGCCCATATTCCGAATCACATCATACTGCTGCTGGAATTGGCGGTAGAAGGGGTCCTCCGTGCCGTAAACGTAGAATGTTGGCGGCAGATCACCCTCGGCCAGCCAGTCCGGGTCCATGTTGCCCACGCTGAGCCGCCCATAGAACGAATAGATCATGCCCGCCGCCGAAGCGTGAGCCGGAACAGCATCCAGCGCATCGGGTACATAGCTTTCATCCAGAGCAGTGCCGTTGACATCTTCATCGTAGTGCATCAGAAATTCGCCCGCCTGAATGCCGCCTGCGGAAAAGCCCATAACTGCAATATCGTCAGGGTCAATGCCGTAAGCATCCGCATTCTGCCGCACAAAGCGGACAGCCCGCGCTACATCCAGCGCGCCTTCCTCCTGCGTGTAGGGCGACAGACGGTAATCTACGATGAAGGTCTGGAAGCCCAGCTCCCGTAGAGCCGCTGCCGTGGGCAGAGAATCGGTATAGTTTCCACGGAACTGATACGCACCGCCTGCCATCAACACCACAGCACCTTTCGGTTGTACTCCGGTGCGGACGGGAATTGCCGTCACATAGGGGCGAAAGTCCCAGTTGTCAAAATAACCGGTCATTGCAGCGGTGAACTGCGTTTTAGCCGGAACGTTGCCTTCTTCCCACAGGTACAACGCCTGAATATGGTCAGGGTCTGCCGAGGTGTTCAGCACGGTCGCATTGTCCACTGGTTCCGGCATCTTTTGCAGCATGGCGGTACGGGAATAATCCTCGATTTTTCCAGTGCCGTAGTTGTATGCTGCCGGGAAATCATCCGGCGTTGCAACGGTGTCGGCAGAAGTGCCGATGCGCAGGTCGCTGCCTGCCGGGAACGAGCTGCTTTCGGTTTCATTTCGTTTCGTCATAGCATCCTCGATGGCGGAAACTCCGCTTTCCAAATTGCTGCCGGGGGCTTCTGCGCGGCTGGTGTCGCAGGCCGAAAGGCCGACAGCAAGTACTGCCGCGAGAAGCAGTGCAGTCCATTTTTTCGTCATAACAGTTTCCTCACGGTTTCAGGTGTTTTCTTCCCAGAACGCTACGGCATGATCGAGCCAGCCTTCGGAAGAGGTGCCGGTGCCCAAGCCAAAACCGTGGGCAAGGCCCGGAAAGACTTCGATCTCGGCAGGGGTGCCCTGAGAGCGGATGGTTTCAATGCGCCAGCGCATTACGCGTTCGTCTGCGATGTAGTCCCGGTCACCCACACAGGCATAAGTGGGCGGCTCGTTGCCGTAGACTTCCCCCAGCCCGGTGTACTGCATGATGACGGCTCCCGGCTGCGGATACGCCTGTTCACCGAAGGATGCCGTGCCGTAGCTGCCCAGCCACGCCGCCATCCGTGCCCCGGCAGAACCGCCCCAAAGGGAGTAGCCGCTGGTGTCTACTTCCAGTTCCTCCGCATGGGTAAAGACAAAGGCAATGGCCCGTGCCAGATCTTCGCAGGCGGTCTGTGCGCCGGGGCGGTAGATGAGCGCAAAAGCGTTGTACTCCTTGCGGGAAAGTTCCAGTGCATGAGGAAAGCTGTCCTGCATGGCCCCCACATACGCAAACGCACCGCCTGCGTTGCAGATGGAAAATTTTGCGCCGGGATTACCCTTGAAGTAGAATAAGCCGGTGTCAGCTTTGTCCGGGTCAGCGGCTTTTTCGTCCTCGGTGTAAATATCGTAAAAGATGGTCTGCCCGTCCGCTGCACGCTGGCGCAGGGTGTTGCAGATGTCCACTGTTTCGTCCGGGTCGATGTTGTTATAGTAGGTAAGATGCAGCTGCTCCAGCGTGTCGCCGCTGTAATAAGAGCGTTCCACAGGGAAGATCAGCCGCCCATAATCACCGAAAACCGGGTCATTCCGTACGGTTTCGATGGGCGTGGTGCGGGTATAAGTTTGGGTGGTCGTTTGCATGGAATCCTTTCTTTCCGGGGTGGAGGAACTGGGTGCAGCACCTGCCCGGCAGCCTGCCAGAAGCAACCCTGCACCCGCCAGAAGTTTTGTGAATTGCCGTCGGTTCAAAATTTCTCTCCTATCACTTGTGTTTGGAAACGATCCAGTTCAGAATATCGGCATCATCAAAGACAACATTTGCGGCAGCATGGTAGACGTGAAGCCCCTGCGCATCGAAAAAGGCGTTGTCCGGGGTCTGCATTTGCAGCACGGTGTCGATTTGTTCATCCGTCCAACCTGCGGCGGCGTAAGCATCGTGCAGACCGTTGTAGGCATCCCGTGCTTTCTGCACACCGTAGTATTCATCGCCCTGCGCCATGTAGATGTAGACCGCCACGCCGTTTTCTGCAATGGGCACAAAACCGCCGTCCCACTGGGATGCGCCATGCAGATAAGCTGCATACAGGTCAGGCCGCATGGCAACTGCCCGCGACATGGTTTCGCCGCCAGCCGAGTAGCCTGCGGCGTAAATGTGGGCGGTATCTACGGCAAAGTGATTGATGAAATACTCCGTCAGAGCGATGGCCTGCCGCGCCGAAGTGTCGCCCCAGTCGGTGAGCTGGGCAGACACTACGATCATATCCTGTCCAAGGTTCGTCCAGCTGGTGAACCCCGTCCAGTCCAGGTTGCTGCCGGAGGAAGATTCCCCGAACCACATCATGTTATAGCCGGGCATGACCACCATCATGGGGTACTTCCGGGTGGGGTCGTAATCCTCCGGCAGGTAGTAGCTGTAATGGATGAGCCCCTCAGTGCTGTCCAATGTCTGCTCCCGGACAAGCCCAGTCTGGATGTTTCCGGTTTCCGAAGAAGCACTCTCCGAAACAGCCGAATCCACTTCGGACGAGGTCGTGATGGATGTGCTGGCCGAAACCGAAGAAACCGTATTGACTGGCACAGAGGATGCCGCCCCGGTACAGGCGGATAATAAAACGGTCAAAGCGGTGGAAACCGCGAAAATCACGCTGCGCATAAAATCACCTCGCAAAAATCAGGGAAATGGGAAAGCCGGGACGTTTCCGTCCCGGCTTTCCCTGCAACAAAGAAGGAGGAATATGGAAAACTTCCTCAATGATGGAAGTTTGTGAAGACAGCAGGTTCTTTTTCGGGCAGGCCGATCTGTTGCTTACCTATCTGGATACTCTTCATCAAAAAGGCCATGTTGCGGCCAAGGGTGCGCATGGTCTGCAAGCCCTCGGCATCTTTCTTGACCTCCTCGGCAGAGCCGCCGTAGACCATGTTCCAATACTGGCTGCTGGCCACTGGCATCCCACACATGGTAAAATATTTGTTCAGCACATCGTAGGAAGCAGTGTTGCCGCCGCGCCGACAGGTCACGACCGAAGCACCCACTTTCATGGTCTTGTCGATGTTCAGGGTACTGAAGAACAGGCGGTCCATAAAGGAGATCGCGCCGCCTGCCGGGGAACCAAAGTACACCGGTGCGCCAATGACAAAGGCATCGGCTTCAGCCAACTTGGGGGCTACTTCGTTGACAATATCATCAAAGACGCACTTGTTGGAGCCGGTGCTGTGGCAGCGGCGGCAGGCGATGCAGCCCCGGATGTCCTTGTTGCCCACATGGACGATCTCGGTTTCAATGCCCTCGGCTTCCAGCGTATTTGCCAGTTCGGTCAGGGCCGTAAAGGTGCAGCCGTTGGGCCGCGGACTGCCGTTGATGAGCAATGCTTTCATACAAACATTCTCCTTTTGATTTACCCTCTATTTCAAAAATTACCGCAAGAGAAAATTCTCCTCACACAAAAGCTCTGCTTACAGGTTCAGGCCATTTACCCAGCTTGCAATGTCAGCTTCACTGCTACCGCGGCTGAACCGCTGGCCGTCCAGCCAAGTGCCGGCGTCCGCTAATTCTGCCAGCAGCTCACCGCTCTGGCCGATGCCGGAGGAAGTCGAAGTGCAGAACGGAATGACCGTTTTGCCGGTGAAGTCATTGACGGCAACAAAGCTGCTCATGGGCCATGCGGCGATGCCCCACCAGATGGGGTAGCCGATGAACACGGTGTCGTAATCGTCCCAGCCGTCCACATCGGTGCTTTCCAAAGCCACAGCACGAAGGCCCTCGTCGTTGTGTTCACGGGAAACGCGGCTGTCATTGTTCGTCCAGTTCAAATCATCGGAGGTATAAGGGTCAGACGGAACGACTTCAAACAGGTCAGCACCCACGGTGTCGGCGATGGTCTGCGCTACGCCCTGTGTAGTGCCGGTGGCGGAGAAATACACCACCAGCGTTTTGCCCGTAGTCGTTACCGTGCTGGATGCGGCTTCACTGGAAGCGGCAACAAACGATGCCGCCGAGGAAGCCACAGAAGAACTGCTCACACTGCTAGTGGAATTGCCGGAGCAGGAAGCCAGCAGCAGGGCGGCAGCGGATGCGCCGGCAGCCTGTAAAAACTGGCGGCGGGAAATTTTATTCTTCATACGAAACACACCTCTATCTATGTAAAATGCCGGGAATCTCAGAGAACCGCTCATGCCAGTGCGCGGCTCTCCAGCCACTGATAAATGTGATCAGCGATCTCTTTGTTGTTCAGCTCTTGGAACATGAAGTGGGAGTTGCCGGTGATGCCGATTTTCGGCAGATCGACCACAGTGCAGTCACCGCCATCGGCATTGTACTGGGCGGCAAAGGCCAGTGCGCCGTCCCGTACCTGCCGCCAGAAGCTGGTGGACATGATATCTTCCGGGCCGTTGTCGATGTAATCGCCAAAGTAGATAGCGATTGGAATACCTGCGCTCAGCAGTTTCGTGTACTGCTCCGAGCCGATGGCAGGGGTTCCGCCCGGCTCAATGGCAACAATGGCGGCAATGTTGTCGGCGGGCACATTCCAGCCGACTGCACCGCCCTGCGAGTGGGTGACGAAAATGGACTTGTGGCCGGTCAGGGTCTGCACGTCCTTCATCACCTCGCCCAGTGCGGCGGCAGCAACTGCCTGATCGAAGTTGCCGGTGTTGGGGGTCATCTGGCGGAAGAACTGATTCTGTGCAGCATCGCCCTCCGGGAACTGGGAGCCTTCGTACCGTTCCGGGGCAACGCGGCCAATGCGGAAGTGGGTGTACCATGCCTGATCGCCGGGCTTGTAGTCCTTGGAGTCGGCAGACCAAGTATCGAGGAAACCGTCCGTGCTCATCTGGGCGGTACTGCCAGCCTCACCACGGCGGGGCTGGTCTACCAAGAACGCAGAGTAGCCGTTGCGCAGAAACAGATCGGCCCAGCCCTGACGGCCGTCCGGGGTGGTTATCCAGCCCATGCGGGACTGTCCATAGCCGTGCAGATAAACCATCGGCCAACCGTTGCTGTCTGCCGGGATTTGATACAGAACATTAGCGTGATCCACATGAGCGGTGTTGCCTGCACGGGTAGTGTCCAGCCAGTTGGTGGTGGCATCATAAGCGCCTGCCACCGGTGCCGTGACCGTGCCGCCGGAGGAGAACATTCCTTGCTTGGCAATCGTCAGCGGGCCGTCCGGGTTCAGGTTGTTCTTTACCCAGCGGCTTACCTTGCCGTTTGTCTCGTCAATGGAAACAGGAGCCGCTGCACCCGTCAGTGCGGAAGCGGCTGCACCACCCACCATGGTGGCGGCAAGAACTTTCAGAAAACTTTTGCGCGTGATCTTATTCATCTTCATTTATCCTTTCATCTGGTTCATTTTCCGCAAAAAACTCTCCGCACCCAGCTACAAACTGCTTGAAATTTACTTCTGATCGTCCACGGGAGGAAACATGGTGGCGAATGCCGCCAGCTTATCCTCCGTGACCTCATAATACCGTTTATCCTTGTTCAGCGTGGTGATCTCCTGCATTTCTGCATCGGTCAGCGCAAAATCGAACACATCGAAGTTGTCGTGGATGTGGGCCGGGTTCTTGGAGCCGGGAATGACCACATTGCCTGCCTGAATGTGCCAGCGCAGAATAATTTGCACGTTGCTCTTGCCGTACTTTGCTGCAAGGCGGGTGAACAACGGCTCTTCCAGCAGGCCCTTGTCAGCGTGGCCCAGCGGATACCATGCCTGAATCACCATGCCATTCTCGGCGAGGAAGGCTTTCAGTTCTTTCTGCTGGGCGTAGGGGTGAACTTCGGTCTGGAGGATGGTGGGCTTGACTTCGCAGATGCTCAGAATTTCTTTGATCTGCTCCTCGTTGAAGTTGGACAGACCGATGGCACGGACTTTGCCCTCCTTGTAAGCCTTTTCCATCAGGCGATAACCGGCAACGTAATCACCGGCAGGCTGGTGAATGAGCAGCAGGTCGATGTAGTCGGTGTCCAGACGTGCCAGCGTCTTGTCCACAGCATCGGCATCGGTGTAGAAGGTCGGCCACAGCTTGGTTTCGAGGAAAATTTCCTCCCGCAGCAGACCGGACTTCTTCATGGCGCGGCCCACGGCTTTTTCGTTGCAGTAGGCGTTGGCGGTGTCGATCAAGCGGTAGCCGTTCTGCAAGGCGCTGACGCAGGAGGCCTCTGCCTCGTCCGGGGTCAAAAGAAATGTGCCAATACCGGCCATGGGCATTTTCACGCCGTTATTGAGAGTTGCGTATTCCATAAAAGATTCCTCCTTAAATGTTCTTTCCAAGTTTCGTGGCTTCGTTTTTATTGGTCGCCATGCCGCCGTAGGTCATGCCATAGAGGGCGGCAAAGCGCTTCATGGTGTATTCGCCCGCCTCCAGCATCCACTGTTCCGGGGCAGCGCCCTGAAACACGAAATACAGCTTGCGGCCGGACAGTTCGCCGCTCTCCACCTTGCCGTAGAAACGATCCAGCACATTGCGGACGCTGCCGCAGATGTTGTGCCAGTACAGGGGTGAGCCGATGACGACGATGTCCGCCTGCTTCATGGCACCAATGACAGCATCCAGCCCGTCGCTGGGAAGGTTCTGGCCGTATGCACCGATGGTGTAGTCCGTAAGGTTCAAAGTCTCATATTCGTGATCTTTCAGCAGCTCTGCCGCCAGTGCGGCGGTGTTCCCGTTTTTGTTGGGACTGCCGTTGATAAACAAAATACTCATAGCAATGTTCCTTATTTCAGTTTTTGATATTCTTCTTCACTCACCGGCTCACACCACTGACTGCGGCAGTTTTCTCCGGGTACTTCCACCGCCAGATGGGAGAACCAGCTGTCCGGCGCAGCGCCGTGCCAGTGCTTGACGCCGGGCATAATGTTGATCACATCGCCGGGGTGCAGCTCCTGCGGCTCTTTGCCCCATTCCTGATAGTAGCCCCGGCCTGCCACGCAGACGAGGATCTGCCCGCCGCCCTTGTCCGCCTCGTGGATATGCCAGTTGTTGCGGCAGCCGGGTTCAAAGGTCACATTGAAGATTTTGACCTGCTCCGTGGAAACCGGCGCAAGATAGCTCTGCCCGCTGAAATACTGTGCAAAGCCGTCATTGGGCGCGCCGATGGGGAAGACCATACTGTTCTGGTGCAGCTGCTTTTCATCAGTGTTTTCCGCATCTGCCCAGATGTCCTTTGCCATTCGGAATGCCGCCCAAGCCTTGGGCCAACCCGCATAAAACGCAGCGTGCGTCAGGATTTCCGCAATTTCACTGCGGGTAATTCCGTTTTCCTTGGCCATTTGCAGATGATGTCCGAAAGAGGTATCCGTCAGCCCCTGCGCCATCAGTGCTGTCACGGTGATGAGGGAACGGTCGCGTGCGGAAAGCTCGCTTTCCCGGCTCCAAACCTCACCGAAAAGAACATCATCATTGAGCTGTGCGAACTTCGGCGCAAATTCACCAAGCACATCTCTGCCTGCTGTAATTTTCTTCATGGTCACCTGCACTCCTTCAAAATTTCGTAAATCTCGTCATGGCTCAGCTTCTTGCAGCAGCCGCCGGTCAGCACGGTGGAATCGGCCACAGCCTTGAGGTCGGTGTCGGCAGGGATGCCCAGTTCTGCAAAGGTGGTGGGCATCCCGATCTCCTTGATGAAGGCCGCCAGAGCCTCCACGCCAGCCTGTGCCAGTTTCAGCTCGGATTTGCCCGCCGGGTCGATGCCCCAGACGTTCTGTGCAAAGCGGGCGAACCGTGCGGTGTTGGCCGGGAGCAGGTGACGGTACAGCACCGGGTGAATGACCGCCAGACCAGCACCGTGGTTGCAGTTGGTGTAGGCACCCAGCTGATGCTCGATCATGTGACACTGGAAGTCGGTGACCTTGCCGATTTTCAGGATGCCGTTTTCGGCCATAGCCGAAGCCCATGCCAGCTCGCTGCGGGCCTCGTAGTTGTCCTTGTCGGTCAACAGGACGCGGATGTTGCGGATGACGCTGCGCATGACGGCTTCGTTGATGTCATCGGAGAGATTGTTCTCGTCCGGCTTGCCGAAGTAGGTTTCCATCGCGTGGCTCAGCGTGTCAAACGCACCGGAAATGACCTGCTTCATGGGAACGGACAACGTGTAGGTGGGGTCGAGGAAAGCAAAGTCGGCCTGTGCACCCCACAGGGCCCCCTTAATCTTCTTTTCCTCATGGGTGATGACCGCGCCGTTGTTCATCTCGGAGCCGGTACCGAACACCGTGACGATGGTGCCCAGCGGGATGAACTCAGTGGGACGAGTATGCTTGGTGTTTTCCAGCTCCCACAAATCTTCGTCCACCTTGGCCTGTGCGGACACCACCTTGCAGCAGTCGGACACGGAACCGCCGCCCACGGCAAGGATCAAATCCACATGGTTCTCACGGGCCAGCTTTGCACCCTCCTGCACCTTGGCGTAGGTGGGATTGGGCATGATGCCGGGAAACTCCACGATGCGCTTACCCTCGGCGTTCAGAATACCGACGATTTCATCATAGACACCATTGTGCTTGATAGAACCGCCGCCGTAGGCCAGCATCACGGTATCGCCGTAGTGCTCCAGCAGACAGCCCAGATATTCCTTCACGCCACCCTTGCCGAAATAAACCTTGGTCTTGTTTTCAAACAGAAAATTGTTCATAGCCGTTACACTCCTTTATATAAAACTGGGAAATCAGATGTTTTTGCCCATCTCGTAGGCTTCCTTCATGGCCGGGGAGGACATCACCTCGCCGGGCCGATATACGCCGGTGCCGTAGATGACCCCCTTTTCCTTGGCACCATTCAGGCAGGTGGTAAAGCCCCGGAAACACTCCAAGGTACAGGCCATGGCAGCACGGTTATCGTCCGCGCAGGTCATGATGAAATAGAACTCCTTGTTCGGAATGTTCGTCCACCGGGCAAGGCTGCGGTCGATGATGATCTTCATCTGTGCATCAATGGAGTAGAAGTACACTGGGCTTGCCATCACGATAACATCTGCCGCCTGCATTGCGTCCAGAATTTCGCTCATGTCATCGTTCAGGGCACACTTGCCGCCGTGGTCGCGGCAGTAATAGCAGGCATTGCAGGGAACAATCTTCTTGCTGCGCACGAAGATCTTTTGCACTTCGTTGCCGCTCTCCTGCGCACCACGCATAAACTCACTGCACAGCAGGTCGGAGTTGCCGTCCTTGCGGGGACTGCCAGACAAAATCAAAATTTTCTTCATCTCAGAACTCTCCATCCCATTCGCGCACAGGGTTCACGAATGCTCTTCCCATCAAATCATAATTCAGATTGAAGTATCTTCCGCTTTCGCCCTGATCCATTGCGCGAATCTGCTCCATTTCGGTATCCGTCAATTCAAAATCAAAAATATCAATATTTTCCCGGATGTGGTCAGGATTTGTAGAGCCGGGGATTGCCGAAAGCCCTTCCTGCATGTGCCAGCGAAGAATCGTCTGCACAACGCTCTTGTTGTGAGCGGCTGCAATCGTAGTCAGCGTCTCGTGATTCAGCAGCTTGGGGTCGGCGTGTCCCAGAGGATACCAGCACTCTACCTGCATATTGTATTGTTTTGCAAGCTTTCGGGTCTCCTGCCGCTGTGCAAAAGGATGGCATTCGATTTGCATGATTTGCGGGTGGATCTCCTGCTCCATGATGGCGTTGAATGCTTCCATCCGGTTGTCGAAGTTGCTGATGCCCAGTGCACGGACTTTGCCTTCCCGATAGGCTTGTTCAAGTCCCTGCCATGCACTGATAATCGTTTCAATGTCGCCTGCGGGATGGTGGAGATACACAAGATCGAGATACTCGACTCCCAAACGGTTCAGCATCTCATCCAACGCCTGATAGAAATTTTCAAAATCGCTGGGCCAGAACTTGCTCGTAAGCCAGATTTCTTCGCGCGGAACACCGCTGTCAACAATACCCTGTCCGACACCGCGCTCATTCAGGTATCCATGTGCATCATCCAAATGCCGATAATCCAGGTCGAGGGCCGTCGCGGATGCTTCGCGGGATGTCCGATTGAGAACGCCGAGGTCGCCGCGTTCCAGACTTTGAATCTGCGTGCCAAGACCAAGCTGAGGCATCTGCATTCCGTTGTTCAAAGTCAGAAGCGGTACATTTGCCAAAGAGACGATATTGGAGACACTTGCGGCTCCCTCACCCGGAGCTTCTGCCTGATACTTGCTGAAGTCGGTTGTGTCGGCAGAAACAGAAAGCTTCCTGCGCAGCCAATCAAAAATGCCGAATTGTCCGGCGGCACTGGCGTTGCAGGCAGTCGTAGCTGTTGCAGAACCAGCAATAGCGCATACTTTCATAAAATTACGACGCGAAATCATCTTTTTCATATGGTTCAGCTCCCTGTTAAGATTTGCTCTCTTTTTACTGGTTTGAATATAGCATATTTTGCAGCCGAGCAGAATCTCCGATTTGTTCATCTGTTAGAAGTCAAAGG
>OLXG01000858.1_pt1 | contig 11909 bp, 9 predicted proteins | sample 1673861 | NCBI WGS metagenome assembly OLXG01 (sample SAMEA103958130, study PRJEB25191) | human gut metagenome | biome: human-associated habitat [ENVO:00009003]; feature: intestine environment [ENVO:2100002]; material: feces | place: Germany | collected 2013/2015
CCCCGGATTTCAAGATCTTCTGGGATGAGGCCTACATCGTCCACCACCTGACCGATGAGATCATCGAGACCCCCGTTCTGCTGAACGAGTGCAAGAAGTACGGCACACAGGACCGCGTCTTCATGTTCACCTCCACCAGCAAGATCACCTTCCCCGGTGCAGGCGTCTCCGCGATCGCCTGCAGCGAGAACTCCATGAAGTACATCTGCAAGCGCTTCTCGGTCATGATCATCAGCTACGATAAGATGAACCAGCTGCGCCACGTCCGCTTCCTGAAGAACAAGGAAGGCGTCCTGGCCCACATGGCCAAGCACCGCCGCCGCCTGATCCCCTGCTTCGATGCAGTGAAGACGGCCTTCTCCGAGGAACTGTCCCCCTGCGGCGACATTGCCCACTGGACCAACCCCAAGGGCGGCTACTTCATCAGCCTGTACGTGATGCCCGGCTGTGCCAAGCGTGTGGCAACCCTGTGCAAGGAGTGCGGCCTGACCCTGACGGGTGCCGGTTCCGCTTATCCCTACCACAAAGACCCGGAAGATTCCCATCTGCGCATTGCGCCCACCTATCCCAGCCTGGACGAGGTGGAGACCGCTTCGGATCTGCTGTGCGTCTGCGTAAAGCTGGCCACGGTGGAAAAGCTGCTTGCGGATCAGAAAGCGTAAGCGTCCCCGTTGTTGAAGATCTCCCCGCGCGGCGGAAATCTGCCGCACGGCGGAGGTTTATTATATTTTGGAGGTTCCCCGATTTTTATGAAGACGAAAGGCAAAGCATGGCAGCTTGTTGTCACGGTGCTTCTGATCGCGGCGTTTGTCTACACGGCATTCTTCGGCGTTGCGGTCCGATATGGCGATGTGACCCGGACCTATATCAAGGGCGCGCAGGATATCCGCTTCGGCGTGGATATCAAGGGCGGCGTCAACGTGACGTTTGCACCCTCGGACGGCTACGATGCCACCGATGAGCAGCTGGACGCCGCGCAGCTCGTCATTGAGAACCGTCTGGTCGGTCTGAACGTGACCGACTACGAGCTGTATGTGGACTACGATTCCGACCGTCTGATCCTCGAATTTCCGTGGCAGTCCGGCGAGACGGATTTCGACCCCGAAGCTGCCATCGAAGAGATCGGCACCACCGCCTACCTGACCTTCCGGGAGGGGAGCAGTGCGGACGGTGAGCTGATCCTGGACGGCTCCATGGTCGAGAGCGCAGCAGCGCAGTACGGCCCGGTGAGCGGCAGCTCTTCGGAGTATTATGTGGCCCTCAAGTTCACCGATGCGGGTGCCAAAGCCTTTGGCGATGCCACCACCCGGCTCTACCAGAGCAGCGGCACCATCAGCATCTGGCTGGATGACGAGAATGTCAGCACGGCCACGGTCCATGCGGCCATTACCGATGGCGCTGCCATCATCACAAGCTCGGCATCCAACCCCTTCACGCAGGACGATGTCGTCAAGATGGCCCGCCAGATCAACTCCGGCTCGCTGCCCTTTGCGCTGACTGTGGACAGCTACTCTACCATCAGCCCCAGCCTGGGCGAGAACAGCCTGAGCGCTATGGTGCTGGCCGGTCTCATCGCTTTTGCCCTCATCGTGGTCCTGATGACAGCGCTGTACCGTCTGCCCGGTTTCCTGGCCTGCATCGCACTGGCCGGTCAGGTGGCGGCTACGCTGGCCTTCGTCTCCGGTTATTTCTCGGTGTTTGAGAGCTTTACCCTGACGCTGCCCGGCATCGCCGGCATCATCCTGGCCATCGGCATGGGTGTGGACGCCAACGTCATCACCGCCGAGCGCATCAAGGAAGAGCTGCGCAGCGGCAAGTCTCTGGATGGTGCCCTCAAGAGCGGCTTTGCCCGCGGCCTGACGCCCATCATCGACGGCAACGTGACCATCGTCATCGTGGCGGTCGTGCTGATGGGTGCCTTTGGCCCCTCGGACGGTTTCTTTGCAAAGATGCTCCACTTCGTCTTCTTTGCCTTTGGCCCGTCCACTGCGGGCACCATCTATGCCTTCGGCTACACGCTGCTCACCGGTGTGCTGCTCAACTTCGTGTTCGGCGTCTTCGCCACCCGCGTGATGATCCGCGGGGCAGCGGCCATCAAGGCCCTGCGCGACCCCTGGCTCTACGGTGCAGACCGCCCCGGCAAGGAGCATGCGGAGAAGAAGCCCATCGACTTTGTGGGCCTGCGCAAGCGTTTCCTGACCATTTCCTCCTGCTTGATGGCAGTCATCCTGCTCTGCGCGGTGGTGTTTGGCGTCCGGCTGGATACCGAGTTCACCGGCGGTGCAATGATCACCCTGAGCTATGAGGGCGAGTTCACCACGGCCGATGTGCAGAAGACTGCTTCTGCTGCACTGGGCAGCAAGGACCTGACCCTCCAGACCGGCGAGAACGTCGCCACCGGGGAGCAGACCCTGAAGATCTCCATGCCCGGCAACGAGACCGTGACCACCGATCAGGTGGAGAACCTGCTGGATTCCCTGAACGAGACCTACCCGGACAACGGCTTCGTTCAGTTGTCGCTGAGCAACGTCAGTGCGGCCATGGGTACCAAGTTCCTGCAGAAGAGTCTGGTCGCCGTTCTCTTTGCGCTGGTGCTCATCCTGCTGTATATCGGCTTCCGTTTCCAGAAGATCGGCGGCCTGACCGGCGGCATGATGGCCGTTCTGGCCCTGCTGAATGACCTGATGGTCGTGTTTGGCACCTTCGTGCTGCTGCGCACCCCGCTGGACGGCAACTTCATCGCCGCCATGCTGACCATTCTGGGCTACTCCATCAACGATACCGTCGTCGTGTACGACCGCATCCGCGAGAACCGCACCCTGATGGAGAAGAAGACCTCCTTCGAAGAATTGGTCAACCACTCGGTCAATCAGTCGGCCCGCCGCACCATCATCACCACCGTCACCACCGTGATGGCGCTGGGCGTGATGTGCATCATCTCCAAACTCTACGGCCTGGACAGCATCTTCACCTTTGCGTTCCCGCTGATGATGGGCATGATCAGTGGTGTTTACACCTCGTTGTGTGTGTCCACTTCCGCGTGGGTGCTGTGGAGCGAGCGCAAGACCGGCAAAAAGAAAGCGTGAGCTTCGCCCGAACGTGAACATGACCAAATCAGGAGGAACAAACCATGAAATGTCCCTATTGCGGCGATGAAGAATCCAAGGTCATCGATTCCCGCCCGACCGAAGATGGCGAGCGTATCCGCCGCCGCCGGGAGTGCCTGCGCTGCCACATGCGGTTCACGACCTATGAGGTGGTGGAGACGGTCCCGCTGATCGTCATCAAAAAGGATAATTCCCGCGAACCCTTTGACCGGCAGAAGGTGCTCAACGCCATGCTGCGCGCCTGCGCCAAGCGCCCGGTCAGCTACGAGTCGCTGGAACGTGCCGTCAGCAGCATTGAGCAGACGCTGATGAGCTCCTACGACCGGGAAGTGACCAGCATCCGCATCGGAGAGCTGACCATGCAGGAGCTAAAAAAGATCGACGAAGTGGCCTATGTCCGCTTTGCGTCGGTCTATCAGCAGTTTGCCGACGTCGAGAGCTTTTTCACCGAGCTGCAAAAGCTGATGGGCGACCGGAAAAAGTAAGAGAATCCTTCAAAAAAGCGCACAGCCTCCGCCCGGATCGGGGCGGCAGGGCTGTGCGCTTTTTCGTTGCAGCAGATCGTTCGCATAATTTCGATTATGCGAACTGTTGAATTGCCTCAGAGGATGCGACGGGCGAGCCAGGCCAGCGTTTCGACCTGGACCTGAGCGCGGCGCAGCTCCCCGAACGCTTCTTCGGGGGCGTTCCATTCCAGATGGCCGTCGGCGGCGCGAAGGGCCGCTTCCAGTTCGGTGAAGTCTTCCGTTTTGAGCAGGTGGTTCATCCCTTCGCGCATCCGGTCGCAGAGGTCGGCTCCTTCGGCAAGGGCCTGACGGGCTCCGGTCAGGTCATCCTCCCGGATGGCTTCCATCGCATGGTCGATGTCGCCGGAGATGTCTTCGGCGAACATCTGCACCCGGAAGCTGCTGTAAAAGGCCACCGCGAGCAGGGCAACCACGATGCCGAGGCAGGCGTAGATGCGTTTCATGCGTCCTCCTTTCTGAGCGGGCGGACAGTGCGGCGAGGCTCTTTCTTCAGCAGAAAGTAATCTTCGGTGTCGTTGCCGATCAGAAGCAGGATCTCCTCCACCAGCAGGGTATTGGCCTGTGCCGTCCGTTCCAGCCAGGCGTGGTCCTTGCCGCACCAGTGGAGGTTGTCGTCCAGCACCTGCCCATCCAGCACAAAGGGAATGGTCGCCTGACCGTGCTGGACCTTGAGCGCCAGGTCGGAGAGGGTGGCAGGCTCTCTTTCGGGGCGCAGCGCCACCGAAAGGCTGCCGTTCGTCTCCACAACGGCGTAGGAGACATCCCGTGGGTCAAAGACGTCCTTGCCGCGCAGGGCCTCCATCAGGTCAGCCGTCGTCAGCCGCAGAGTGCGCAGGGCGTTCTGGTCGATCTGCCCATCCAGAATGACCGTTTTGGGCCGGCCGGACATCAGATTGAAAAATTTCTGGCTCTGGAAGCTGAGAATGGACCCCAGAAGCTCCAGCGCCGCAATGAGGAAGAGCGGGATGAGGCTGGCGGTCACGGGGACTTCCTCCGATTCGATGGAGATGGACGCCAGATTGGAGATGAGGATGGTCGAGACCAGCTCTTCCGGCTGCAGCTCACCCAGCTGGCGCTTGCCCATCAGCCGCATGGCAAACAGGACACAGAGATAGATCAAAACGGTGCGAACGATCAAGAGTTTCAAGGTGGAACACCTCCTGCGGGAATAACCGGCGCGGCGGCGGGTATCCTACTGCAAAAGGGGGATGGGACCATGCAGCTTTCCGAACATCTGGAAACGAACCTCGCGGCGCTCAACGCTAGGTTGGGCAGCTCCGCCGATTTTTATGCGAAGCGCATCGAGCTTTACCACATTCGGGGTGCCATTCTGCTCTTTGACGGGATGGCCAGCCTCGAATCCCTGTGGGAACTACTGCTGGACGCCGCCAGCCGCCAGACGCCGCCGCTGCGGCTGGGTGCGCTGCCGAGCGGGGAACAGGTCTATGAGCTGCTCAGCCGCCACTCGGCATTGCCCGCCGAGAGCAGCCCCGTGGAGAACTGGGATGATCTGATGCAGCGCCTGACCGCCGGAATGGCGGTCTTACTGCTGGACGGCAGTGCGAAGGGGCTGGCGTTTTCGGTGCAGAGCCTGAAATTCCGCTCGGTGGGGGAGCCATCCGGTGAAGGAGATCTGCGCGGCTCCCGCGAGGGCTTTTCCGACCTGCTGCGGGTCAATCTGAGCCTGCTGCGGCGGCTTATCCGCACCGAAGCGCTGGTGATGGAAGTGCAGCAGGCAGACTGCGCGATGAAAACGGAATATGCCGTCTGCTACTGCAAAGATAAGGCCTCGTCCGCCGCCGTGGAGCAGGTAAAAGAGACGCTGCGCCGCGCAAAGCCGCAGTTGCTGTTGGATTCGAGCTACTTTCTGCCCTGGCTGTTTCCCTGCCGGGTGCGCACAGCGTCCCCGGTGAGCTACACCGAGCGCCCCGCCGTGGCCTCCGCGAAGCTCTGTGAGGGGAAGATCGTCGTTCTCGTCAACGGGAGCCCATCCGCGATGGTCCTGCCGACCCTCTTCGGCGAAAACTTCGAGTGTCTGGACGACTACGCCCAGCCTGCGTTTTTTGCGTCCTTCCTGCGCCTTCTGAAATATGGTTCCTTCTACCTGAGCATCTTTCTGCCGGGGGTGTTCGTCTGCCTGGCGGTCTACCTGCCGGAACTGCTCCCGCCGCAGCTGCTCTTCAAGATCGAAGCTGCTGAGCGGGCCACTCCGTTCCCGCTGTTTGGGGAGATGGTGCTGGTCATCCTGCTGCTGGAGATCATCCGGGAGGCAGGGCTTCGGATGCCGCAGACGCTGGGGCACTCGGTCAGTCTGGTTGCGGCGCTCATCATCGGAGACGCAGCCATCGCCACCGGTCTGCTGAGCACACCCGTCATTCTCATTGCAGCGGTTGCATCCATCGCCGTCTTCGTGGTGCCGTCCCTCTACGAAATGGCCACGGCTTTCCGATTTCTGGTCCTGCTGGCGGCAGGATTGGCAGGCCCTGTGGGGCTTGTGTGCGCGGCGTTGGTCGTTCTGCTCGCTCTGGCGCAGGTGTCAGCGCTGGGGGTGCCCTATTGTGCACCGGTGGGTTTCCCGCAAACCGCACTTTCTCCGGACGGTGTGACCCGCCGGACCTACCGCACCCTGTCCGCACATCCTTTTTCCATCTGGCAGAAACGGAGGTGAGCCAATGGAGCAAACCGGATCGTTCCGTGCCGCCGTGCCGCTCAGCGTTCTGACCGCGGTGCTGGGGCAGTGCATCACTTCCGGCAGCGCCATGTCAGCCCGGCTGTTGCTGCTGCAGGGGTTCCCCATGGCGCTGGGCATCGGCCTGCTTTCGTCCTGCTTGATGCCCGCCGAAGGGGAAGAGGGGCTTCGTTCCGAAACCGGCATCCGCCCCCGGCTGCTTTGCCTGCTTTTGTCCGTGTGGTTTGGCGCAGAGCTGTGGGAGACGCTTTGGCAGGCACAGCAGGTGTGCCGGGAGCAGTTTTCGTCCATGGCAGTCTTCGGCGTTCTGCCGCTGCTGCTGTGGGCGGGCTGGCAGCTGAAGCCGGACGTCTTTTCCCGCAGTGCGGGGGTCTTGTGGTGGGCACTGGCGCTGGCGGGTCTTGCCTGCGTTGGGAGCCTGCACGGCCAGCTTCACTGGGAGAATCTTTTCCCCGCAGCGGAACCCACAGGGAATCTCCGTTTCCCGCTTTATGCGGAATCCATCGCGTGGCCGCTTCTATTTGGAAAACGCGGATGCACCGGGAGGCGCTGCTTCCTGCTGCCGTTTCTGACGCTGGCGGGGCTGTTCGGTTTTGCGCTGGGGCGGGAACTTCTGTTCGGGCCTGGCCGTCCGCTTCCGGGGGATGAATTGCTGCGCGCCGGGACGCTGGGACGTGTCTCCCGGCTGGATGCAGCCTTTCTGCTCGTCTGGCTGACAGCGGCACTGTTCCGGGGCTGCTTTCTGGTGCGGGTCCTGCGGGAACTGCTCTGCCGCCCGGAGGAACCGGAAAAGGGGGTGCCGGAATGAGAGCTTCTCATGCACTGCGCTGGCTGGCAGGGGGCGTTCTGGTGCTCTGGTGCGGCGTCTTTCTGCGGATGGAGACCACTGAGAAAAGCATGGTGCGGGCACTCATCGTCCAGCCGAACCGCAGCGGCTGGGCGGTGCAGCTGCTCTATCAGTTTCCGGAAGCAGCTGCGGATGCCTCCGACGCTGTGGCAGAAATTCGAAGCTGTTCGGCCGAGGATGCCACGCTGCCGCTCGCGCTGCACAAGGCCGAACGGGAACTGCCCAAAGCTGCAAATTACCGGTTGTGTGAATATCTTCTCTTTGACGAAACAGCGTCACAAACTGATGTCCTGGAGCTGGAAGAGTTTCTGCAAACGGAATCCGTCAGCCGCCTGTCGGCGCGGGTGTTCTTTGCCGCCGGTATCGGGGCGCTGACGGAAGAAACTCCGCCGGACGGTCTGCCGGGCGGCGGGGCGGAACCGGAAGAGACTGCTGCGGCCCCGGAAACGCTTCCGAGAGCGCTTTTGCAGGCCGCCGAGGATACCGCCGCACGGGCTCCGCATCTGTACGAGTGCGCAGCGGGGGCCGTGATCCCCATCTTAAAAATTGGGGAGAATGGGGTGACATGGCAGAAGGAGAGCTGCCTTTTGACGGCGCAGGGAAGCACCCGACTTTCCCCGAACGAGACGGCCATGGCGCAGCTCTTGCAGGAACGGACGATGCCGGTGGAGTTCGCACTGGAAGGGGAGACTGTCACCCTCCGGCGCTGTGTCGTTTCGGTGGAAGCGGATGAAAACGGGTTTGCGGTCACGCTGACCGGCCAGCGCAGGGCGGGCATACCGCCGGTGGTGGAAAGCGTGTGCCGCCAGCTGGAGGCGCTCTGCGAAGAGACCATCGTCCGGGCCTGGCAGTCGGGCGCAGACCTTCTCCGGCTGGGCGCAGTCCGTGCGCTGAAGGAAGGGCCGGGTGCCTTTTTTACAACAAAAAACGCCTGCCCGGAAGTGCGGGCAAGCGTGAAAATGCTGGATCTTTAATGGGCGGTCTCAAAGACGACGGTGATGGTCGTGCCGACATTGATCTCGCTTTCCAGCCGGATGCGGGCGTTGTGGATGCGGGCAATGTGCTTGACGATGGCCAGCCCCAGCCCGGTGCCGCCGGTGGCCTTGCTCCGGCTCTTATCGACCCGGTAGAACCGCTCGAACACGCTGGACTGGGCTTCTTTCGGGATGCCGATGCCGTTGTCCTTGACGGTCAGGGTGCAGTGTCCATCCCGTGTGCAGGCGGTGATGAGCTGGACCTTTCCGCCGGGGCGGTTGTACCGGATGGCGTTGTCGCAAAGGTTCTGGCACAGCTCATCCAGCAGACTCCGGCTGCCCAGCACAGGGGCGCTCTCGCCGAGGTAGGTCAGGGAGATGAACGACTTCTGCGCGTTCACCTTCTGGCGCTCGACGCACTCTTTGGCCACATCCAGAAGATCGACCGTCTCCATCTGGGGGGTGTCGTTGGTCTCCGAAACGTTGTCCAGATGGGACAGCTGCAAGATATCGTTGACCAGCTGGATCATCCGGCTGGCTTCTACATGGATCTTCCGGCCGAACTCCGGCACATCCGCAGACTTGGCGATGCCGGTCTCAATGAGTTCGGCATAACCGGAAATGCTGGTCAGGGGTGTTTTCAGCTCGTGGCTGACATTGGCCGTAAACTCCTGCCGCATCTTTTCGTTGTTCTCGCGGAGCAGCCGGTCCGAGTGGATGCTCTCGGCAAAGGGGATCAGCTCCTTGTACGGCACATTTTCCTGGATGTGTTCCAGATCGTCCGTCATCTTCAGAATGGGCTGGACGAGGCTCCGGGTCAGCAGACCGGCCATCATGGCGGCTGCGCCCATCATCACGATGCAGCTCAGCACGATGGCCGGCAGGGCCGCATCGTAGATGGACCAGATGGTCTCGGAATCCTGCGCCACACGGAGGATATCGCCATCCGGCAGGAGCATGGCGTAGTAATACGTCTCATACCCCAGCGTCTGGGAGTCGCGGCGGTCGCGGCCGACGCCTTTCTGCTTGGCCTGCTGGATCTCCGGGCGGCCCAGGTGGTTCTCCATCTGCTGGCTGGTCGCGGATTCAAACAGGACGCTGCCGTCCGAGGCGATGAGCGTGATGCGCAGATCGCCGTTGACATAGGCGGAGAGCTGGGCAGGGTCGTCGATCTGTTCGCACCCGGCGGCAACGAGGCTGGCCTCGTTTTCCAGCGCCGCCCATGCCTGCTCCCGGAAGGCTCTGTGGAATACGAAGAGGCAGAGCACGGTGGTGCAGATCAGCCCGACAAAGCCCATCCAGAACAGCCGATAACTGATTTTTTCTTCCATGCTCCGTGGTTTCATTCTTCGTTTTCCTCCTCGTTGTCGGCTAGCTTGTAGCCGACCTTCCGCACGGTGCAGATGTACTTTCCGGCATCGCCCAGCTTTTTGCGCAGGGTGCGGATGTGCATATCCACGGTGCGGCTTTCCACCGAGATGTCGGTGCCCCACACCACCTGCAAAATGGTCTCGCGGGTCACCACCAGACCGTTGTTTTCCAGCAGCAGCCGCAGCAGGCAGTATTCCTTGTAGGTCAGCTCCACGGGGGTGCTGTTTACTGTAACGCTGTGGCGGGCATTGTCCAGCTGAATTTCATGAAAGGCCAGCACGTCCGGTCTTACCTCCGGGGCAGAGCGCCGCAGCGCCACACGCACCCGGCTGAGAAATTCCATAATGCCGAAAGGCTTTGCAATGTAGTCATCCGCGCCGCAGTCCAGCCCGCGCACGGTGTCCAGCTCGCTGGATTTTGCAGTGACCATAATGATGGGCAGCTTGCGCAGGGAAGGGGTGTTGCGCAGCTTTTTCAGGATGGAAAAGCCATCCTCGCCGGGCAGCATCACGTCCAAGATCACCAGCTCTGGCTCAGCGGCACGCATGGCCTGCCAGAAGGGCTCGGCGCTCTCAAAGCCCTGCACCTCGTAGCCGTTGGATTGCAGGGCGTACTGCTCCAGTTCGCGGATGGAAGCATCGTCCTCTACGATATAGATCATAACTCAGTTCTCCTCAGCAGTCTGTCCGTCCGGAAACAGATACCGCTCACGGTAGCGGCCCAGACGGCGGTGGAATTCTTCACTTTCCTTTGTGTCGTTGCCGTGGCGCAGATCGTTCAGATAAGCGTGGGTATCAAAGCTGTCCTGTGCAACCTCGATCTGCGCAACTGCCACGTTGCTGCAATGGTCGCACACACGCTCGTAGTTGGTCAGCAGATCGTCCAGCACAAAGCCGTACTCGATGGAGCAGCTGCCGGCCTGCAGGCGGGCAACGTGCCGCGCCTTGATGGCACGCACCAGCTCGTTGACCACGGCCTCCAGCGGCTCAACCTTGGAAGCAAGGTGCAGATCCCCCTTGCGGAAGGCATCGGTAGTGCGGCTCAGGGTATCCTGCACCGCATCCTCCAGCACCTGCAGCTCCTCCTGTGCATCCTTGGAGAAGTGAATCTCCTTCTGGTGCATCTCCTCGGCAGATTCCAGCAGGTTAACGGAATGGTCGCTGATGCGCTCAAAATCACTGATGGTGTGCAGCAGGGTGTTCACGCTCTGGCTGTCGGTGTGGTTCAGCTCCCGGCCGGACAGCTTGACTAGATAAGTGCCCAGTGCGTCCTCGTACCGATCCACCCGGCACTCCTCGTCCCGCACCTTCTGGGCAAGTTCGTCGTTCCATTCGTGGGTCAGGCTCATGGCCTGCACCACGCCCACCCGGGCAAGCTCGGCCATTTCAGCGGTAGCGGCGCGGGCACGCTCCACAGCCACAGCGGGGGTGTTCAGCAGACGGTCATCCAGCAGAGCAAACTCCTCTTTTTCCGGGGAATCGGGAATGGTCAGGATGGCCAGCTTTTCCAGTCCGGTGGCAAAAGGCAGCAGAATGACGGTAGCCAGAATGTTGAATACCGAGTGCACGATTGCAATGCCCCATGCCTCGATGGTGGTATTCACAAAGGCAAAGTGGCAGACGGCGTTGAGCCCATAGAATCCGAACAGGAAGATGCTTACACCGATGATGTTGAAGTACAGGTGCACCATAGCGGCCCGGCGGGCGTTCTTATTCGCACCCACCGAGGACAGCAGTGCGGTCACACAGGTACCGATGTTCTGACCCATGATGATGGGGATGGCACTGCCGTAGGTGATCACACCGGTGGCGCTCAGTGCCTGCAGGATGCCCACGCTGGCGCTGGAGCTCTGGATGATGCCGGTGACCAGTGTGCCCACCAGAACGCCCAGCAGGGGGTTGGAGAAGCGGGTGAACAGACTGGTGAACCATGCCTCGTTTTGCAGCGGCAGCACCGCGTTGGACATGGCGGTCATGCCGGTCATCAGCACGGCAAAGCCGATGAGGATGGTGCCCACGCCCTTTTTCTTCTCACTCTTACACATATACAGCAAAATGCCGATAAATGCAAGCACCGGGCTAAAAGAAGTGGGCTTGAGCAGCTGGATGAACAGGCTGTCGCCCTGCAAACCGGAAAGGCTCAAGATCCAGCTGGTCACGGTAGTGCCCACGTTGCTGCCCATGATCACGCCAATGGCCTGATGCAGCTCCATGATGCCGCTGTTGACAAAGCCCACCACCATAACGGTGGTAGCGCTGGAGCTCTGGATCACGGCGGTTACGCACAGACCCAGAAAAAAGCCCTTGAGGGGATTATCGGTCAGTTTGCTGAGAATTTTCTGCAGCTGGCCGCCGGCCTGCTTTTCCAGCGCCTTGCCCATGATGTCCATACCGA
>OLXG01000863.1_pt1 | contig 11866 bp, 4 predicted proteins | sample 1673861 | NCBI WGS metagenome assembly OLXG01 (sample SAMEA103958130, study PRJEB25191) | human gut metagenome | biome: human-associated habitat [ENVO:00009003]; feature: intestine environment [ENVO:2100002]; material: feces | place: Germany | collected 2013/2015
CTTCTTACCTACTACTGTTCCTCTTGTTGTTACAGTGGCGATCTTCTTATTTGAAGAAACCCAGGTAACTGCCTTGTTATTTGCAGTTGCAGGACCTACTGTTGCCCTGAGTGTTATCTTTCCCTTTCTCTTTATGGTTGCTGTCTTCTTGTTTAACTTGATCGAAGAAACCATAATAACTGAATTGATTGTACACTTGGCAGTAATATTGCTTCCGTCCTTTGATTTACATGTGATAACTGCCGAACCCTTTCCAACAGCCTTGACAACTCCTGTTGATGAAACTGTTGCCACCTTGGTGTTCGATGATGACCATGTAACAGCCTTATTGTTTGCCGCTGCAGGACCTACAGTCGCCTTGAGTGTGAATGTCGCACCCTTCTTGATTGTCTTGTTTGTTGCATTGAGCTTGATGGATGTTACAGGCTGTGAAACCGTAACAGTACACTTTTCAAGCTTGCCGCTTCCATCCTTAGCCTTACATGTGATAACTGCTGTTCCCTTTGATACTGCTGTGATAGTACCATTGTTTACAGTTGCTACCTTGCTGTTAGAAGTTGTCCACTCAACATTTCTGTTATTTGCGTTAGCAGGAGCTACAGTCGATGTTATTCTGCCCTGTTTACCCACAAACAGATTCAGTTTTGTCTGATTAAGTTTTATTCCTGTAACCGGCTGGTTAACTGTAAGTCTGAGAGTTGCCTTGGCCTTTCTTCCTTCAATGCCTTCGACAGCCTCGCATGTGATTGTCGCTGTACCACGGCCCTTAGCTACTATCTCACCGTTCTCATTTACTGTTGCAACTGCATCACTTGATGATGTCCACTTCAGTGCTGCACTGGCTGCATCCTCTGGATTGATAGTTGTATTTACTACAAATTTATCGCCAACATTTACTGTCTTGTTAGTCTCAGCAAGAACTATGGATGAAATCTGCTGAATAACAGTGACCTCACATGTCTTTGATATGTTACTTCCATCTCTTGCAGTACATGTTATTGTTGTTGTTCCGGCTTTAACACCTGTTATTGTTCCGTTTGATACTGTTGCAACACCCGGATCACTTGACTGCCATATAACATTTCTGTCATTTGCATCTTCTGGAAGTACGGTCTGCTTAACAGTTCCTCGTTCACCCACATACAGAGTGAGCTTCTCCTTGTCAAGTGTTATAGCACTTACATACTTCTTTACTGTAAGAGTGAATGATGTTGTTTTCTCACTTCCATCAACTGCTGTAGCTGTGATAACTGTGGTTCCTCTGTCGAGGGCTGTTATCAAACCATCCTTGTCAATGCTTGCAACACTCTCGTCTGATGATGCCCAGATGACTTCCTGATTCGATGCAGTTGCAGGGGATGCAGTGCTTGTTACCTGCAGTGTATCACCAGCATATATTGTTGTCTTGTCTCTGTTTATTCTAAGGCTTGTAACTCTCTGCTTTACTGTAATGTTGCAATCCACATACTCATCATCTGAAATTGAAAATCTGATAACAGCAGTTCCTGCTGATCTGGCAGTAACTGTAGCCTTTGTCTTATCTGTTGAACTATATGACACCGAAGCAACGTTTGTATCTGACGATGTCCACTTCAAATTCTTGTAAATACTTGCATCATCCGCATCGATAACAGCCTCAAGTGATACTGTTCTGCTTTCCGTATCTGCTCCGAGCAGCAATTCTGCACTGTTCATATTGAGAGTCAAACCTTTTACAGGCGGCTGTACAGTCACATGACACTTGCCGTACACCTGCTCAGTATCAACAGATGTACATATGATATCAGCTTCTCCCGGATTGACTGCCTTCACATTTCCCTCGGCATCGACCGTAGCAATGCTCTCATTTGATGATGACCATACAACGCTCTGCTCCACTGCAGTATTTGGAGAAACCGTAGCAACGAGATTACTGCTTCCACCTGCAATGATCGTCATTCTAGACTGTGAAAGTGTCACGCTGTTTACTCTCTGTTCAACATTTACCTGAATTACTGTCTCTACATCAGGATTATCAGTTGATGTAAAATGAAGGAATGCGATTCCTGCACCTCTTGTTGTTATAGTCTTACTTGATGTATTAAACGACAAAACCTTATTGTTTTCTTTGCCATCCGCATCAGTCACCTTACAAGTGAATCCTGATATCTCTTTGGATGCAAGACCATCCTCGGTAACACACTTTACATCCAGCTTCTTAGAGCCATTTCTTGGATATGTTCCACAGTCCATGTTGATGACTGCGCCATTCTCGTATGTTATCTGGTTGCCTGCATCATCCTTCTCGTTCTGATCTACAAGATAAAGTCCGGTAACAGGCTTGTGACACTCCATATTCACATATCCTATAGCACGATCATTCAGCAGAATGTTAATCTGAGCTGTTCCCGCCGAAACACAGGTCAGTTCTCCTGTCTCCCTGTCTATCTGTGCAACTCTTTCATTTGACGAACTCCATGTTATGTTCTTGTGTGGATTCTTTTCGTCATCCGTAGCTGTAAGTGTAGTCGTATCACCAACTCTGAAGCTGAGTGTAGAACTGTCTGACTTTACAACATTTCCATCAGTTGTATACCATACTGTGACCTTGAGCGGGTTAAGAATGTTGAGTGTGAACTTGACCTTCCCCATTCCTGCTCCTGTATAGTAATTGTATGTAATCTTCTCCGCATCCGGCTCCGCTGTAAATATATATCCATCAAGCTGTCCTCCAGTCACGGATGACGCCTCATTGCTGGCATCTATGCCCTGTATTCCTGCGTATCCTGTAGTATTCCTGTTTCGTTTATGAATTTCAACCCCATTATCATCCGTTAAAGGCTTGCCGTTGTTATCTACAGCAACAGGAAGTTCATAGTCATACCACGCCTTATGCAAACCATAGACTTTTGAAAAATCGCTAAAATCATAATCATAGTTCGTAGTATCAAGTGTTATATCCCTGCTATTCCCACTGCAACTGAACACACCATCATCGCCATAAAGTTTAGGACACACTGATATATCTATGGCCACAAGATTGTTGTTGTCAATCTCAAGTTCTTTCAGGTCAGGATGACCATCAAGCTTTATACCCTGGATATTATTGTCTGAAATATAAAGCTTCTCCAATAAACTGTTTGATGCTATATCAAGCTCTGCAAGAGAATTTGATGATGCGTCAAGATTAACCAGATTGGTGAGAGTAGATACATCAAGCTTATTTATGCCAGTATCCTTGACATAAAGCTCTCTAAGTGCTGTATTCGCAGTAAAATCCACCGCACCCAGAACATTGCTGCTGACATCAAGGTAGCTAAGACTTGTGTTCTTTGACACATCTATTGATGTAAGTCTCGTGTTAGAACAATCAAGTGTTGTAAGCGCCGGGGTATTGTCTATGTTCAGCTCAGCCACATAGCTATTTGAACAATCAAGCGAACCAAGGACTATATCACCGGATACGTCAAGCTTGGTAATTGACGAACGAACAACAACTCCACTGTCGCTCTTTGCTCCAGCACAATAAAGATTCTTAAGCTTCTCATGACCTGACACATCAAGGACAGGCAGTGAACGCATGCTGTCACAATAAAGTGTTGTAAGCTCCATGTTTGAGCCAAGATCAAGTGTTGATATGGTGGTTCCACTTACGCCAAGCACCTTAAGCCCCTTCATATTGCTGACATCTATCGATGAAAGGTTTGTTGAATTGGCATTGAGCAGTACAAGATTATTGTAATCAGCCAGAGATGTAAGGCTTGTGATCTTGTTCCCACTTATATCAAGATATGTAAGTTTCTCTGCACTTACCGGCAAGGTCAGACTGTCTATTCTGTTACTTGAGACATCTATATATTCAAGATTCTCAAGATTCTCTATATCAAGATTCCTTATAGACTGCTCATTACAATCCAGCTTTGACAGATTGGTGAACAATTCTACGCCATTCAAACTTGATATAGCAGGAGAACACTTCGAAACATCTATAGATGTTACATTCGAGATCTCCGCATCTGACAGATAACCATTACTGTCTGTATCGAAATTACTCGACACATAGCTTCTAAACGACGAATCCGTAAACGTGTCAGCTATGGATACGCCATCATCCGCTGCATAAACCGGGCCAACACTGGCCAGTGACTGGACAATCATCGCTGCACTCACAGCCGCTGCCAGCCATCTCTTCCCTTTTCTCATAAAATACCTCCCTTAGTAATTCATGGTTTATTTACAATTAATCTAATTTTAGTATACCTGTTTGTGCAATGTCAACATAATGTTATCAATAATACTGCATAATATAACGCCATGCAAAACAAAAAAATTGCCGGAGCATGTTCACTTCATAGCAGCAACATTATCCCGGCAAATCTTTATGATATTGTTAGCACAGACACTTCAAATATCCATATAATTTATTACTTCTTTGTGATATATCCCTTAGCCTTCAGAAGCTCTGCACAGAGAACTGCACCACCTGCAGCACCTCTTACAGTGTTGTGTGAAAGGCCAACGAACTTCCAGTCATATACTGAATCCTCACGGAGACGTCCAACGCTGATACCCATACCTTTCTCGAAGTCAACGTCCAGAGCAACCTGTGGTCTGTTGTCCTCCTCAAGGTACTGGATAAACTGCTTTGGTGCACTTGGAAGACCAAGCTCCTGAGGCGCGCCCTTGAAGCTTGTCATAGCCTCGATAAGCTGCTCCTTTGTAGGGTTCTTTCTGAACTTTACAAATACAGTTGCTGTATGTCCGTTGAGAACTGGGACTCTGATGCACTGGCTTGTGATAGTGATTCCCTCTGCAGGAACAATCACACCATTCTCCTTGTCTACCTTACCCCAGATTCTGAGCGGCTCCTTCTCTGACTTCTCTTCCTCACCACCGATATATGGGATGATGTTGCCAAGCATCTCAGGCCAATCCTTGAATGTCTTACCTGCTCCTGAGATTGCCTGATATGTGCTTACGATAACCTCGTATGGCTCAAATGGCATCCATGCTGTAAGTACCGGTGCGTAGCTCTGGATTGAGCAGTTAGGCTTAACTGCAACAAATCCTCTCTCTGTTCCAAGTCTCTTCTTCTGGAACTCGATAACCTCTGCATGGTCTGCATTGATCTCTGGAACCATCATAGGAACATCAGGAGTCCATCTGTGAGCTGAGTTGTTTGAAACTACAGGAGTCTCTGTCTTGGCATAAGCCTCCTCTATAGCCTTGATCTCATCCTTTGTCATATCTACTGCTGAGAATACAAAATCAACTGTGGCAGCAACCTTCTCTACCTCATTGACATTGTATACTACAAGCTTCTTAACTGCCTCTGGCATCGGTGTATCCATCTTCCATCTGTCACCAACTGCCTCTTCGTATGTCTTGCCTGCGCTTCTTGGGCTGGCTGCAACTGTAACGACCTCGAACCAAGGATGGTTCTCAAGAAGTGAGATAAATCTCTGACCTACCATACCTGTTGCGCCAAGGATACCTACCTTTAACTTGTCACTCATTTTTCTTCTCTCCTATTTATCTTTTATTACTTTATGACTCTTACCTTAACTACTCCCTCGATTGCTGAGAGTTCTGCGATGTCGTCTGCTGTTGGCTCTACACCGATATCAAGGATAGAATATGCGTAATCGCCCTTTGCCTTGCTGATCATTCCTGATACATTGCCGCCCTTCTTGGAGAATACTCCTGTGAACTGGGTGAGCATGTTAGGGATGTTCTTGTGGCAGATAGTAACTCTGGCTACATCACTGCACTGTCCCATGTTTACGTTTGGATAGTTTACAGAGTTCTTGATGTTTCCATCGTTGATGTATGCCTTGATCTCCTTACAAGCCATAACTGCACAATTGTCCTCTGACTCTGCTGTTGAAGCTCCAAGATGTGGGAATGCTACCACGTTCTTGTAACCTGCTATAGCTGGGTTAGGGAAGTCTGTCATATACTTTGCAACCTTGCCTGAGTCGAGTGCCGCCTTCATATCCTCATCGTTGACCAGTACGTCTCTTGCGAAGTTGAGGATCTTCACGCCGTCCTTCATCAGTGCAAATGCATCTGCATTGATCATTCCCTTTGTGCTGTCAAGAGCTGGAACATGAACTGTTATATAATCACAGTCTCTGTAGATATCCTCTACATTTGTGATGTGCTTTACATCCTTTGAAAGTCCCCATGCTGCATCTACTGACACATATGGATCATATCCGTATACCTGCATGCCGAGCTTAAGCGCAACATTTGCAACCTTTGCTCCAATGGCACCAAGTCCAATTACACCGAGCTTCTTGCCAAGGATCTCATTGCCTGCATAGTTCTTCTTCTGCTTCTCCACCATCTTGGCGATATCTGCCTCAGCGGCATTGTCCTTGACCCAGTTGTAACCGCCAACGAGGTCTCTTGAAGCCATGAGGAGTGCTGCTACTACAAGCTCCTTAACACCATTTGCATTTGCTCCTGGTGTGTTAAATACTACGATACCCTTCTCAGCGCACTTATCAAGTGGAATGTTGTTGACACCTGCACCTGCACGGGCTACTGCCAGAAGGTTGTCTGACAGCTCAAGATCATGCATGGATGCACTTCTGACCAGAACTGCATCTGCATCTGCGAAATTGTCTGTTACTTCATATGTATCAGGTAAAAGCTCCATACCGCACTTGGCGATAGGGTTTAAGCAATTAATCTTTACTGACATGTCTTTTTCTCCCTTTTCTATTACTATATATTACTTGTTCTCTGCCTCGAACTTCTTCATGAACTCTACAAGCTTCTCAACACCCTCGATAGGCATTGCGTTGTAGATAGATGCTCTCATACCACCTACTGTTCTGTGACCCTTGAGGTTGACAAATCCAGCCTCTGTAGCCTCCTTGACGAACTTTGCATCAAGGTCTGCGTCACCAGTTACAAATGGTACGTTCATGAGTGAACGGTCTTCCTTTACTACAGTTCCCTTGAAGAGCTCTGAGCTGTCGAGGAAATCATAGAGGATCTTGGCCTTTTTCTCGTTGTGAGCCTTCATAGCCTCAAGGCCGCCCATCTCCTTAACCCACTTGAATACCTTGCCACAGATATAGATGCCGTAGCATGGAGGTGTGTTGTAGAGTGAGTCTGCATCTGCCTGAGTCTTGTACTTGAGCATGGTTGGTGTAAATGGCATTACGTCATCTCTGATAAGATCCTCACGGATGATAGCCACTACTACGCCTGCAGGACCAACGTTCTTCTGAACTCCGAAGTAGATCATACCGTAATCCTCAACATTTACAGGCTGTGAGAGAATGTCTGATGACATATCTGCAACAAGTATCTTGCCCTTTGTGTTAGGAAGTGTGTGGTATGTTGTTCCATATATAGTGTTGTTATGACAAATGTATACATAATCAGCATCGTCATCTATTGGAAGATCTGAACAATCTGGGATATATGAGAAAGTCTTGTCTGCTGATGATGCAACTGCAACTGCCTTTCCATATTTCTTTGCTTCTTCGTATGCTTTCTTTGCCCACTGACCTGTTATGATGTAGTCAGCTACGCCATTCTTCATGAGATTCATTGGAATTGCTGCAAACTGCTGTGAAGCTCCTCCCTGAAGGAAAAGCACCTTGTAGTTGTCAGGTATGTTCATGAGATCTCTGAGATCCTTCTCTGCCTCTTTGATGATATTGTCGAAGGCTTTAGATCGATGGCTCATCTCCATTACGCTCATGCCTGTTCCCTTGTAATCAAGCATTTCTTCTGCTGCCTCTTTTAATACCACCTCAGGAAGAACTGAAGGGCCTGCTGAAAAGTTGTACACTCTTGCCATTTTTGTTATCTCTCCTTCTTTTTAGTTGTGACGATGATTTCGTTTTAATGTATGTAAGCCTGTGTTTCGCTGCCTATATCGTTCTGCGGAGCGCTCCCGCTCGTCTCCTCCTGCAGCGGTACTAAGGTGCCGCCTACAGCGCCACCCCTGGTATCGCCCCCTCCCTACGGTCGGCGGCATGTCGTCGGTGCATAAAAGAATGTGTCTTCGACACATTGGCACCGACTAAGGACCGGCGGAGGAGAATGTCCTTCGAACGATATAGGCAGCTAAACACAGGCTAATTTACTTTATTTACGAAATCATCTGTTTATGACCTAATAAAATGTGTGCGAGATATTTTACTTAACAAAAATGTCCTTCGTTCCCATTTATATGAAAATTCTGACTTATCTTTGTTCTTTTGGTGTATCCCGCTTGCGATTAACAAGTTATTTTTACTAAATTCTTATATTATCAAGTAAAACAACTTTATTATCGCTTATATCCCTGTACTATAGCACTCTTTTCGCCTGTCGGCAAGTAGGGATTATATATATAAGCACCATATCTATGTTTTGTACGCGCACAAATATGGTGCCTTTCCGAGCTTATATTGACATATATTACATATCGTCCTCTGAGAAACAGGTGTCGATGGCTGCTCCCGGAGCTACCATTGGCCATACCTTGTCGTCTCCCGCTATTGTTACATCTATTACCACAGGTCTGCCTGCTGTCAGGGCTGTCTTCATTGCTGCCTCGAACTCATCAAGGGTGTTGGCTCTGATTCCCATGGCACCAAGTCCCTCTGCTACCTTGACGAAATCTACCGAATCGTCAAGCACGGTGTTGGAATATCTGTGGTCATAGAACAGTGTCTGCCACTGTCTTACCATTCCAAGTACGTGGTTGTTCAGGACTACCTGGATGATAGGCACGTTGTATCTCGCAGCTGTTGCTATCTCGTTCAGATTCATTCTGAAGCATCCGTCACCGGCTATGTTGATGACTGTCTTATCAGGTCTGCCGTACTTTGCTCCGATAGCTGCGCCAACACCGTAACCCATGGTTCCAAGTCCGCCTGATGACAGGAATGTCCTAGGCTCCTTGAATGTATAGTTCTGGGCTGCCCACATCTGATGCTGTCCGACATCTGTTGTGATGATCGCATCACCCTCTGTAAGCTCGTAGATTTTCTTGATAGCTGCAGGTCCGTTCAGTGTGTCAAAGCTGTACACGTCAGGATTCTGCTTCTTGAGGTCTTCGATCTCAGACATCCATGTCTTGTTGGACTGGGCGGCAAGCTTGCTGTTGAGGAGCTTCAGGACCTCCTTTGCGTCGCCGACTATGCTGGCATTTGTAGGGATGTTCTTGTCTATCTCAGCTGCATCTATATCTATATGTATGATCTTTGCATTTGGCGCGAACTTGGATGCATTTCCGATAACTCGGTCTGAGAATCTGGCACCAACAACGATCACAAGATCTGCCCTTGACACACCGAGGTTGGACACCTTTGTTCCGTGCATACCGATCATGCCTGTATATCTCTCGCTTCTTCCGTCAAATGCGCCCTTGCCCATAAGTGTATCGCACACTGGTGCATCCACCTTATCTGCAAATTCTGCAAGCTCTGCTGATGCGTCAGAGATGATACATCCGCCACCTGCCATGATAAATGGTCTTCTTGAAACCTTGATCATCTCAATGACTTTGTTCACATCCTCCTCGCGGATGGTGTCTGTCTTTCTCTCGATGACCTCCGGTGTCTCTGGTATATACTCTGTCTCCGCTGCGGTTACATCCTTTGTTATATCCACAAGCACCGGGCCAGGTCTGCCGCTCTTTGCGATCTTGAACGCACGTCTGATGGTCGGTGCAAGATCATCTATGTGCTTCACGATAAAGCTGTGCTTGGTGATAGGCATAACAACACCTGCAATGTCTACCTCCTGGAAGCTGTCCTTACCGAGCATATTTACACCTACATTTGCTGTTATTGCCACAACAGGAATGGAATCCATGTATGCTGTAGCTATACCTGTTACAAGGTTGGTGGCACCCGGACCTGATGTGGCCATACATACGCCGACCTTGCCTGTAGCTCTGGCATATCCATCTGCCGCATGGGCAGCCCCCTGCTCATGTGATGTGAGCACATGGTTGATCTCATCCTGGTGCTTGTAGAGGGCATCATATACGTTGAGGATAGTTCCTCCCGGATAACCGAACACGGTGTCAACGCCCTGTTCTTTAAGGCACTCTATAACAATTTCAGAACCTGATATCTTTGACATCTTACTTTCTCCTTTTCCCTTAATTGTGATCAATTAATTCTTTGGCACCTCAAGAACAGCACCTCTGTTGCCTGATGTAACCATAGCTGCGTATCTTGCAAGATAGCCTGTTGTAACCTTTGGCTGTCTTGGCTTCCATGCAGCCTTTCTCTTTGCAAGCTCCTCGTCTGAGACATCGAGCTTGATGCTGAGGTTGTTGATATCGATCTCGATCATATCGCCTTCCTCAACAAGAGCGATAGGTCCGCCCACAGCAGCTTCAGGTGATACATGTCCGATGGACGCTCCACGGCTTGCTCCTGAGAATCTTCCGTCTGTGATAAGGGCAACTGATGAACCAAGTCCCATACCAGCGATGGCTGATGTAGGGTTGAGCATCTCTCTCATACCAGGGCCTCCCTTTGGTCCCTCGTATCTGATGACTACCACGTCACCCTCTACGATCTTGCCGCCCTTGATAGCTGCGATTGCGTCCTCCTCACAGTCAAATACCCTTGCAGGGCCCTTGTGAGCCAGCATCTCAGGCACAACTGCTGAACGCTTTACTACAGAGCCGTCTGGTGCAAGGTTACCCTTGAGTACAGCCAGACCACCTGTAACTGTATATGGATTGTCCATAGGTCTGATGACCTCAGGATTCTTGTTTACACTATTGGCAACAGCCTCTCCTATTGTCTTGCCTGTAACTGTCATGCAGTCCTTGTTGATGAGTCCTGCATCTGCAAGCTGCTTGATAACCGCATACACACCACCGGCCTCATTGAGATCCTCCATGTATGTGTGGCCTGCAGGAGCAAGGTGACACAGGTTAGGTGTCTTTGCGCTGATCTCATTTGCAAATGAGATATCAAAGTCGAAACCGATCTCATGTGCGATGGCTGGAAGGTGGAGCATAGAGTTGGTTGAACATCCAAGTGCCATATCAACTGTAAGAGCATTCATAAATGCATCCTTAGTCATTATATCTCTTGGTCTGATATTCTTCTCATACATTTCCATAACCTTCATACCTGCATGCTTTGCAAGACGGATACGCTCAGAATATACAGCCGGGATGGTTCCGTTTCCTTTCAGACCCATACCAAGAACTTCTGTCAGACAGTTCATGGAATTTGCTGTATACATTCCGGAGCAGGAACCGCAGGTAGGACAAACCTTCTCCTCAAATTCACACAGTTCTTCCATGGTCATCGTCCCTGCCGCCACGCTTCCAACTGCCTCAAACATGGAGGAAAGGCTTCTCTTTTGTCCATGCACATGGCCTGCAAGCATCGGCCCTCCCGATACAAAGATGGTCGGAATGTTTACCCTTGCCGCCGCCATCAAAAGTCCGGGTACATTCTTATCACAGTTGGGAATACAAACTAAGCCGTCAAAGCCATGGGCCATGGCCATACACTCTGTAGAATCTGCGATCAGATCCCTGGTCACCAGGGAATATTTCATGCCCACATGCCCCATGGCAATTCCATCGCACACCGCAATCGCCGGGAACACAACCGGAGTTCCTCCTGCCATTGCCACACCGAGCTTAACCGCCTCTGTAATTTTATCCAAATTCATATGGCCGGGCACGATCTCATTATAGGAATTGACAATTCCAATGAGTGGCCTCTTTCTTTCCTCTTCCGTAAATCCAAGCGCATTAAAAAGACTTCTGTGGGGAGCCTGCTGTGTCCCCGTTTTAACAGAATCACTTCTCATCCTTTCCTGTCCTTCCTTTCATATAAAATATAATGACTGCTTCGATAGCTTTCTGTCATCTGTTTGTTAATATACTCCCAGG
>OLXG01000873.1_pt1 | contig 11776 bp, 6 predicted proteins | sample 1673861 | NCBI WGS metagenome assembly OLXG01 (sample SAMEA103958130, study PRJEB25191) | human gut metagenome | biome: human-associated habitat [ENVO:00009003]; feature: intestine environment [ENVO:2100002]; material: feces | place: Germany | collected 2013/2015
GGTCCCCGCGGCCTGATGCCGAACCCCAAGACCGGTACGGTGACGATGGAAGTCGGCAAGGCCGTCGGTGAGGTGAAGGCCGGTAAGATCGACTTCAAGGTCGATAAGTTCGGTATCATCCACACCACCGTGGGCAAGATTTCGTTCTCGGCCGACCAGATCGTGGACAACGCCAAGGAGGTTCTCAACATGATTCTCAAGCTGAAACCGGCTGCTGCCAAAGGTTCTTATGTGAAGAGTATTTATCTCTCGACGACCATGAGCCCCGGCGTGCAGATTGATCCCAAATCAGTAGAAACCAAATAAGAAGGAGGATAGAAGAGATGACAAAGGAAGAAAAACTGGTTGTGATTAACAGCCTTGCCGAGCAGCTCCAGGCTTATCCTCACTTCTACATCGCCGACATCGAGGCGCTCAACGCCGAGCAGACCGCTGCCCTGCGCCGCAAGTGCTTCGAGAGCGACGTGAAGCTGGTGGTCGTAAAGAACACCCTGCTCACCAAAGCGCTCGAGAAGGTGGAGAAGGCTGATGCTGATCTGGTAAAAGTATTGGAGGGTCCTACCTCGATTATGTTCGCCAATGTTGCGAAGGCTCCTGCCGTTCTCATCAAGGAGTTCCGCAAGAAGTCGGACAAGCCCGTTCTGAAGGCGGCTTTCGCCGAGGGTTGTGTCTATGTCGGCGACAACCAGCTGGACGCTCTGTGTAACATCAAGTCGAAGGAAGAGCTCATCGGCGATATCGTCGCTCTGCTTCAGTCCCCGGCCAAGAATGTTATCTCTGCATTGCAGGCTAATGCAGGCCAAAAGATTGCGGGCCTCGTGAAGACGCTCGAATCGAGAAACAACTAATTTTCACAAACAAGAATTAAAAACAAATTAATAAGCTTACAACTATGGCAGACGTAAAGAAACTTGCTGAAGAACTGGTTAACCTGAAGGTGACCGAGGTAAACGAACTCGCACAGATCCTCAAGGAGGAGTATGGCATTGAGCCGGCTGCTGCCGCTGTTGCCGTTGCAGCTCCCGCCGAGAAGACGTCGTTCGACGTGATCCTGAAGAGCGCTGGCCAGGCCAAGCTCCAGGTTATCAAGGTTGTCAAGGAGGTTGCAGGCCTTTCGCTGGGTGACGCTAAGGCACTCGTTGACGGCGCTCCGAAGGCCGTTAAGGAGGGTGTTTCCAAGGAAGAGGCTGAGCAGATCAAGGGCCAGCTCGAGGAGGCAGGTGCTGAAGTTGAGCTTAAGTAGCATTGCTGCTTAAGGCTGCATAGACGATCAGGTATAGGGCTTACCGGTGGTGTAAGCTCTATGCCTTTTCTTGGTCTAAAGACCGGAAGTGCCGAACATGTGCTGTGTCCGTTCTTTGGAAGATGAATGCTCCCGGGGCATGTTGTGCCTGCATACGGGGGCATTGGCGGGATAGATACCCGTCCACTTTTGGGAGCGTAACCCACCCAATTACACTTCAACTAATTTGGATTTTACGATGTCCACAGCAAAAACACAACAAAGAATCAGCTTCTCGACAGTCAAGAACCGGGTGCCTTATCCGGATCTGCTGGAGGTACAGCTCAAATCATTCCGGGATTTTTTCCAGATGGACACCACGGCCGAAAATCGTAAGAACGAGGGGCTGTACAAGGTGTTTCAGGAGAATTTCCCCATCACGGATACCCGGAACAACTTCGTTCTGGAGTTTATCGACTACTATATCGACCCGCCGCGCTATTCGATCGAGGAGTGCCTCGAGCGCGGTTTGACGTACAGCGTCCCGCTGAAAGCCAAGCTGAAGCTCTATTGTACGGACGACGAGCACGAGGATTTCGGCGTCGTCGTGCAGGACGTGTACTTCGGTACGATTCCCTATATGACCGAACGCGGTACGTTCGTCATCAACGGTGCGGAGCGTGTCATCGTATCCCAGCTGCACCGTTCGCCGGGCGTGTTCTTCGGACAGAGCATGCACACCAACGGCACCAAGCTCTATTCGGCGCGTATCATCCCCTTCAAGGGTTCGTGGATAGAGTTCGCTACGGACATCAACAACGTGATGTATGCCTACATCGACCGTAAGAAGAAGCTGCCCGTCACCACGCTGCTGCGTGCCATCGGTTACGAGGCGGACCAGCAGATTCTCGAGATTTTCGACCTGGCCGACGAGGTGAAGGTGTCGAAGGCCACCCTCAAGAAGGCCGTGGGCCGCAAGTTGGCCGCACGCGTGCTTTCGACCTGGGTCGAGGACTTCGTGGACGAGGATACGGGCGAGGTGGTCTCCATCGAACGAAACAACGTCATCGTGGACCGCGAAACGGTCCTCGAGGAGGAACATATCGACCAGATCATCGAGTCGGGTGCCAAGACGATCCTGCTGCACAAGGAGAATCAGTCGGGCATTGACTTCTCGATCATCTACAATACGCTGCAGAAGGACCCCTGCAACTCCGAGAAGGAGGCCGTGGTCTACATCTACAGACAGCTGCGCGCCTCGGAGCCGCCCGATGAGGCCACGGCGCGCGACGTCATCGAGAAGCTCTTCTTCTCGGACAAACGCTACGACCTGGGCGACGTGGGCCGTTACCGCATCAACAAGAAGCTGGACCTGGACATCGATCCGGCTATCCGTACGCTGACGCGCGAGGACATCATCGCCATCATCAAATACCTGATTCAGCTGATCAACTCGAAGGCCGACGTCGATGATATCGACCACCTGTCGAACCGCCGCGTGCGCACGGTGGGCGAGCAGCTCTCGAATCAGTTCTCCGTGGGCTTCGTCCGCATGGCCCGCACCATCCGCGAGCGGATGAACGTGCGCGACAACGAGGTCTTCACGCCGGTGGACCTGATCAACGCCAAGACCCTCTCGTCGGTGATCAACTCGTTCTTCGGCACCTCGCAGCTCTCGCAGTTCATGGACCAGATCAACCCGCTGGCCGAGATCACGCACAAGCGCCGTCTGTCGGCCCTCGGCCCCGGCGGTCTGTCGCGCGACCGCGCCGGATTCGAGGTCCGCGACGTACACTACACGCACTACGGACGTCTCTGCCCGATCGAGTCGCCGGAAGGCCCGAACATCGGTCTGATCTCGTCGCTGTGCGTCTACGCGCGGATTTCGCCGATGGGCTTCATCGAGACCCCCTACCGCAAGGTCGAGAACGGGGTGATCGACATGGACAACTCGCACATCCGCTACTACTCGGCCGAAGAGGAGGAGGGCAAGATCGTCGCCCAGTCGAACATGCCGATCGACGACGAGGGCCACTTCCTGCAGCCCGACCGCATCAAGGCGCGTCAGGGGGCCGACTTCCCCGTCGTGACGGCTGATGAGGTGAACCTCATGGACGTGGCTCCGAATCAGATCGCCTCGATCGCCGCGAGCCTCATCCCGTTCCTCGAGCACGACGACGCCAACCGTGCGCTGATGGGCTCGAACATGATGCGCCAGGCCGTGCCCCTGGTGACCACCGAAGCCCCGATCGTCGGCACGGGTATCGAGAAGGACATGATCTCGGACAGCCGCATCCAGATCGTCGCCGAGCGCGACGGCGAGGTCGTCTTCGCCGACGCCACGAAGATCCAGATCAAGTACGAGCGTACCGAGGACGAGATCCTCGCCTCGTTCGATCCGGAGGTGACGACCTACATGCTGCCGCGCTACCGCCGTACGAACCAGAATACCTCCGTAACGTTGCGTCCTACGGTGCTCACGGGCGACAAGGTGACCAAGGGTCAGATCATCACCGAGGGCTACTCGACGCAGAACGGCGAGTTGGCCCTGGGCCGCAACCTGAAGGTGGCCTACATGCCGTGGAAGGGTTACAATTTCGAGGATGCCATCGTGATCTCGGAGCGCATCCAGCGTGAGGACATCTTCACGTCGGTGCACGTCGATGAGTACATCATGGAGGTGCGCGACACGAAGCGCGGTGTCGAGGAGCTCACGTCGGACATCCCGAACGTTTCGGAGGATGCCACGAAGGACCTCGACGCCAACGGTATCGTCCGCATCGGCGCCAACATCCACCCGGGTGACATCCTCATCGGTAAGATCACCCCGAAGGGCGAGAGCGATCCGTCGCCCGAGGAGAAGCTCCTGCGCGCGATCTTCGGCGACAAGGCCGGCGACGTGAAGGACGCTTCGCTCAAGGCACAGCCTTCGCTGCACGGCGTGGTGATCGACACGAAGCTCTACAGCCGCGCCAGCAAGGAGGGCAAGAAGGGCAAGTCGGCCGAGAAGCTGCAGCTCGACAAACTCGACGAGAAGTTCGCCGCCGAGATCGCCGACCTGACCAAGCTGCTCGTGTCGAAACTCTGGACCCTGCTGCAGGGCAAGACCACAACGGGCATCACGGACTACTTCGGCGTGGAGCTCTATCCCGCCGGCACGAAGTTCTCGCAGAAGATGCTCGAGGAGATCGCCCGCAAATCGTCGGACGAGAAGACCGGCGTGGTGATGGGTTACCTGAACCTCGGATCGTGCAACTGGACCGGCGATGCCCATACTGACGCGCTGATCGAGGCCACGATCAACAACTATACGATCGAGTGGAAGAAGGCCGATGCCGCCATCAAGCGTGAGAAGTACAACCTCACCAACGGCGACGAGCTCCCGCAGACGGGCGTCATCCAGATGGCCAAGGTCTACATCGCCAAGAAGCGCAAGCTCAAGGTGGGTGACAAGATGGCCGGACGCCACGGCAATAAGGGTATCGTGGCTAAGGTGGTGCGCGACGAGGACATGCCGTTCCTCGAGGACGGAACGATCGTCGATATCTGCCTCAACCCGCTGGGTGTGCCTTCGCGAATGAACCTCGGACAGATCTACGAGGCCGTGCTCGGATGGGCCGGCCGCGAGCTGGGCGTGAAGTTCGCCACGCCGATCTTCGACGGAGCGTCGCTCGACCAGATCAACGAGTACACGGCCAAGGCCGGACTCCCGCACAGCGGCCGCACGTACCTCTACGACGGCGGCACGGGTGAGCGCTTCGACCAGCCGGCTACCGTAGGTGTCACGTACATGCTCAAGCTGGGCCACATGATCGACGACAAGATGCACGCGCGTTCGATCGGTCCGTACTCGCTCATCACGCAGCAGCCGCTCGGCGGTAAGGCCCAGTTCGGTGGTCAGCGTTTCGGTGAGATGGAGGTCTGGGCGCTCGAAGGCTTCGGCGCCGCCAACATCCTGCAGGAGATCCTGACGATCAAGTCCGACGATGTGATGGGCCGTGCCAAGGCCTACGAGGCGATCGTCAAGGGCGAGAACCTGCCCAAGCCGGGTATCCCCGAGGCCATGAACGTGCTGCTGCACGAGTTGCGCGGTCTGGCCCTTTCGGTCAAGCTCGAGTAAGGTGTATTTAACGAGGACAAGAAAAAACGCAAGATAAAAATATGGCAATTAGCAAAGACAACAAACCGAACAACGGTTACAGCCGTATCTCGATCGGCCTGGCCTCCCCCGAGGAGATCCTGGCCCAGTCGAGCGGCGAGGTCTTGAAGCCCGAAACCATCAACTACCGGACCTACAAGCCCGAGCGTGACGGCCTGTTCTGCGAGCGGATCTTCGGCCCGGTGAAGGACTACGAATGCCACTGCGGCAAGTACAAGCGCATCCGCTACAAGGGCATCGTCTGCGACCGCTGCGGCGTGGAGGTGACCGAGAAGAAGGTGCGCCGCGAGCGCATGGGCCACATCTCGCTGGTGGTGCCCGTGGTGCACATCTGGTACTTCCGTTCGCTCCCCTCGAAGATCGGTTACCTGCTGGGTATCCCGTCGAAGAAACTCGAGGCGATCATCTACTACGAGCGTTACGTCGTGATCAACGCCGGTGCCGCTTCGGAGCAGGGCATCGAGCGTCTCCAGACCCTTTCGGAGAAGGAGTACCTCGACGTGCTGGCCGCGCTGCCGAAGGGCAACCAGTCGCTCGACGACACGGATCCCAACAAGTTCGTGGCACAGATGGGCGCCGAGGCGATCTACACGCTGCTCAAGCAGGTGGACCTCGACTCGATGTCCTATGCGCTGCGCCACAAGGCCTCGACCGAGACCTCGCAGCAGCGTAAGTCCGAGGCGCTGAAGTGCCTGAATGTCATCGAGTCGTTCCGCGCGTCGAACGGCAAGAACAAGCCCGAATGGATGGTGCTGAGCGTCATCCCGGTGATCCCGCCCGAGCTGCGCCCGCTGGTGCCGCTCGACGGCGGCCGTTTCGCCACGTCGGACCTCAATGACCTCTACCGCCGCGTGATCATCCGCAACAACCGCCTCAAGCGCCTGATCGAAATCAAGGCTCCGGAGGTGATTCTCCGCAACGAGAAGCGCATGCTGCAGGAGGCCGTCGATTCGCTGTTCGACAACTCGCGCAAGTCGAATGCCGTGAAGAACGAGTCGAACCGTCCGCTCAAGTCGCTCTCCGACTCGCTCAAGGGCAAGCAGGGACGTTTCCGTCAGAACCTGCTGGGCAAGCGCGTTGACTACTCCGGCCGTAGCGTTATCGTTGTCGGCCCTGATCTTAAGATCTATCAGTGCGGCGTTCCCAAGGAAATGGCCATTGAGCTGTTCCGCCCCTTCGTTATGAAGAAGCTCGTTGAGGACGGCGTTGCAAACAACATCAAGTCGGCAAAGAAGATGGTCGATAAGCAGCGCACCGAGGTTTGGGACGCGCTCGAGGTCGTCATCAAGGAGCACCCCGTGCTGCTCAACCGCGCACCTACTCTGCACCGTCTGGGCATTCAGGCGTTCGAGCCTATCCTCGTTGAGGGCCGCGCGCTCAAGCTGCACCCCCTGGTATGTACCGCATACAACGCCGACTTCGACGGCGACCAGATGGCTATCCACGTTCCTCTGTCCGCCGAAGCGCAGGCCGAGGCGAGAATACTCATGCTCTCGGCAAACAACCTCCTGCGTCCGCAGGACGGCCACCCCGTAACCGTTCCTACTCAGGATATGATCCTCGGCTCCTACTACCTGACAATGAAGCGTATAGGCAAGGCCGAAAAGGGCGCAGAGCATGTGTTTGTCACCGACCCCGGCGACACCGATCTGCCGGCAAACGAGATCGTTGACGGCGATGACTTCGTCGCGGCCGAGGAAAAGGCAGCAGCCGAGGGCGGCAAGGCTCCGTCTTACAAGCCCCTGCTTATATACCGTGACCCCAACGAGGCTGTCATGGCGTACAGTCAGGGCGAGGTCGGCCTGCACGCTCCTATCCTCGTTCGTGTGACCAAGAGCTTTGACGGCGTTGAGAAGTCCAAGGTCATAGAGAGCACCGTCGGCAGAATAATCTTCAACGAGAAGATCCCCCAGGATCTCGGCTATGTTGACAGAAGCGATCCGGAGCATGCCTTTGACCATGAGATCGGCTTCCAGGTCGGCAAGAAGCAGCTCGGCGATATCATCGACCGCTGCATCAAGATCCACGATTTCACCATTTCCGCCGAGGTGCTTGACGGCATCAAGGCAATGGGCTATAAGTATTCGACCGTGGGCGCTATCACGATCTCCATCGCCGATATGACCGTCCCCGAGGCGAAAAAGACCCTCATCAGCGAAACTGAGAACAAGGTCCTCGCAATCGAGCGTCAGTTCAAGCGCGGCTTCATCACCGATGACGAGCGCTATCGTCTGGTCGTTTCCGAGTGGGAGCAGACCACCAAGGACGTCACCAGCGCACTGCAGAACTGCCTGGATACCTACAATCCTATCTACATGATGGCAAACTCCGGTGCTCGTGGCTCCATGAACCAGATCCGTCAGCTTGCCGGTATGCGCGGCCTTATGGCTAACACCTCCGGTAAGACCATCGAGATCCCGATCAAGGCAAACTTCCGTGAAGGCCTCAGCGTTCTGGAGTACTTCATCTCCTCCCGAGGCGCCCGTAAAGGCCTTGCCGATACCGCACTTCGTACCGCCGACTCCGGTTACCTTACCCGTCGAATGGTCGATGTCTGCCAGGATGTTATCATCCGCGAGCCCGACTGCGGCACGCATGACGGCGTATGGGCAGCTGCCATCTACGACAAGGGCCAGCTCGTCCAGTCCTTCGGCACCAGCATCCACGGCAGATTCCCGGCAGTTCCCGTCTGCGATCCGCAGACCGGCGAGGTGCTGTTTGATACCGATCATATGCTTATGCCTGCGGACGCAGAGATCCTTGAGGCGCACGGCATCGAGCGAGTGCTCATCCGCAGCGTTCTGTCCTGCGAGGCTCGCACCGGCGTGTGCGCAAAGTGCTACGGCATCAACCTTGCGATCGGCCAGCCCGTCAGCGCAGGCGAAGCCGTCGGAGTTATCGCGGCTCAGTCCATCGGCGAACCCGGTACTCAGCTTACCATGCGTACCTTCCACACCGGCGGTATCGCAGGCGACGATATCACCCAGGGTCTTCCTCGTGTTGAAGAGCTGTTCGAGGCGCGCAAGCCCAAGAAGATGGCTGTCCTTGCCGAGGTTTCCGGCACGGTTTCCATCGAGGAGACCAAGAAGGGCGCGCTGTTTGCAATAAGCGTCACCAGCGAGGAAGAGGGTGAAACAAAGGTCTACACCGTTCCTCACTCGGCAGGTATTCTCGTCAAGAACGGCGACCATGTCGATAAGGGTCAGGAGCTGACCAGCGGCGCACTCAGCCCGCACGATGTCCTGCGCATCCGCGGTATCGACGATGATGAGTTCGGCCGTCCCGGCGTTCGCACCTATATCATTCAGGAGGTCCAGAAGGTTTACCGTCAGCAGGGCGTTGATATCAACGATAAGCATATCGAGATCATCGTTCGCCAGATGATGCGCAAGGTCAAGATCGAGGATTCCGGAAGCACCGATCTGCTCTCCGGCTCAACCGTCGATATCGGCGAGCTCAAGGCAGCAAACCGCAAGATCGAAGAGCGCATCGAAGCAGGCGAGGAGGGCCTCAGCAAGGCGACCTACACCCAGCTTCTCATGGGTATCACCAAGGCATCTCTGGCAACGGAAAGCTTCCTGTCGGCAGCATCCTTCCAGGAGACCACCAAGGTTCTTACCGAGGCGGCTATCAAGGGCAAGGTCGATCACCTTGTCGGCCTGAAGGAAAACGTCATCATCGGCAAGCTTATCCCGGCCGGCACAGGACTTTCCATGTACCGCGACTTCAAGGAGCAGACCGATGATACCGTTACCGACGATCCTGCTCAGTACGTTGACCTGTCCGCACTCGTCGGCAAGACCAACGCACTTTGATAACGTAATAATAACAAAACCACCCGGCTGAAAAAGTCGGGTGGTTATTTTAATGAAAAATGCGGCGTTTATGAAGCACGCAAAAAAGTCACAGAATTTTTTTGACACGCTGAGTGGCGCATTTGCGCCCTTTACTTTTTGTCTTGTTGGCGTTATCATATTGTCAGCAACAGTTCAGGAGGAGAGCATGAACAAAACAGCACTTATAATGATCGACATGCAGCGAGGCTTTATCGACCCGTCGTCGCCGATCTGTATAGCCGGGGCTGCCGGAACGGTGCCTGCATGCGCCGAGGCGATACGCTTTTTCCACGAATCCGAGCTCCCGGTGTTTTACGCCGTGCGGCACTATCGCGCCGACGGCAGCGACGTTGAGAAAGCGCGCGCCAAGGTGTGGGCAGACGGTGGAAAGCCACTGTCGGAGACTTGCGATGAGAGTATGTCCGATGCGTTTCCCGAGGAATTTGAGGTCATTGACAGCGACCGGATCATGATAAAGCCGCGCTTCTCGGCGTTTTTCGCAACGAGCCTTGACCTTGTCCTGCGCCGGCTCGGCGTGCAGACGGTCGTACTGGCCGGCACGACAACGCCAAACTGCATCCGCACGACCTGCTACGACGCTCTGTCGCTCGACTATGACGTTGTCGTACTCAGCGACTGCACGTCGTCCGTAACGCCGCAGGTGCAGCGCGCAAACCTCGAGGATATGCAGCGCATAGGCGCGCAGATAATGACGCTTGATGAAATTAAAAACCACAGCTAAAGCTTTAGCCGTGGCTTTTAATTTTGTATCGTTTATTCGTCCTTTGAGATCATTTGCAGCGCATGCTCAAGAACGCCGAGCACCGCGCTCAAATTCTGTTTTGCGCCGCCCTCGTTGCCGGGGAGGTTGAGAATGAGGCTTTTGCCGCGTATTCCGGCGACGCCCCTTGTGAGCATTGCGCGCGGAGTAAGGCCGAGACTGTAATGCAGCATCGCCTGGGGAATGGCCGGTATCTCTCGCGAGATAACGTCGCGCGTAGCCTCGGGGGTGATGTCGCGCTTGCCGAAGCCGGTTCCGCCTGTGGAAACTATGAGATCTGCGCCAAGCTCGTATGCGCATTTTATAAACTCGGCAGATATCTCGTGCCGCTCGTCGGGAACAAGCCCTCTGTAGATAACGGGAAAGCCTGCCTCCTCGAGCATCTGAGCGACGGCAGGGCCGCTTTTATCGACCTTTTCGCCTGTCGAGCATCTGTCGCTAACCGTGATAACCGCAGCTTTGTAGTCCATGTGACCCTCCTTATTTCTTGAAGCTGTCTTTAAGCGCAACCGCGCGATTGAATACGAGATGTTCCGGGGCCGAATCCTTGCTGTCAACGCAGAAGTAGCCCATGCGAAGGAACTGGAACTGAGCCGGAGCGGCAGCGCCCTCAAGCATCTTTTCAAGCTTGCAGCCTGTGAGGACCTCGAGCGAGTCGGGGTTGAGGCAGCTTATATAATCCTTGTCCGCAGCGTCCGGATCGGGATCGGAGAACAGATTGCTGTAAAGCCTGACCTCCGCGTCGGCGCAGTTGTTTGCATCGACCCAGTGTATCGTTGCACCCTTGACCTTGCGGCCGTCGGCAGGATCTCCGCCGCGGCTTTCGGGATCATAGGTCGCAAGAACCTCGGTAACATTGCCGTCGGCATCCTTAACGCAGCCTGTGCAGGTGATGAGATATGCACCCTTCAGGCGGCACTCGGGGCCGTCCGGATAAAGTCTTTTATACTTGGGAACGGGAACTTCAAGAAAATCCTCGGATTCGATCCACAGATCGCGCGAGAAGGTGACCTTTCTCGTTCCGGCCTCCGGATCGTTGGGATTATTCTCAACGTCAAGCTCCTCGCTCTGACCCTCGGGATAGTTCGTTATCGTGAGCTTTATCGGGCGCAGGACTGCCATCGCGCGCTGAGCGTGATCGTTAAGATCCTCGCGCAGGCAGTGCTCAAGGAATGAAAACTCAACAGTGCTCGGAACCTTTGCAACGCCTATCCTCTCGCAGAAATTGCGGATTGACTGCGGCGTGTATCCGCGGCGGCGCAGACCGCACAGCGTCGGCATGCGCGGATCGTCCCAGCCGGAGACGTAGCCCTCCTGCACGAGCTGACGGAGCTTGCGCTTGGACATGACGGTGTGATTGATGCCGAGCCGGGAGAACTCTATCTGTCTCGGCTTGATGCCGGGTATGGAGACATTCGACACGACCCAGTCATAAAGCGGACGGTGATCCTCATACTCGAGTGAGCAGAGCGAGTGCGTAATGCCCTCGATGGCATCCTGGATCGGGTGGGCAAAGTCATACATCGGGAAGATGCACCACTTGGTGCCCTGCCGGTGATGCTCGATGTAGCGGATGCGGTAGAGCACCGGATCGCGCATGTTGAAGTTGCCGGAGGCCAGGTCAATCCTGGCGCGGAGGGTCATACTGCCCTCGGGGAACTCGCCGTTCTTCATCCGCTCGAAGAGGTCGAGGCTCTCTTCAATGGGGCGGTCACGCCAGGGGCTGGTGGCGGGCACGCCAATGTCGCCGCGGTTGGCGCGGAATTCCTCGGCGCTCA